>FUIF01023865.1_pt1 | contig 12948 bp, 21 predicted proteins | sample 1003461 | NCBI WGS metagenome assembly FUIF01 (sample SAMEA80401918, study PRJEB19352) | marine metagenome | reverse complement strand
ATCCGTTTAAATTTTAAACGTGGTATCAAGTTATAATACATCTGATACGTTTTTTGTCTTATCCGTATCAAAAATACCGCAATATTTATTAAGTGTCTCATTAACAAACCCAACAGTATCTTTACTATACATTGTAAGCCATCGATTAAACAAAAAGGTAACAAATGCTTGTTCACCTTCTGAATCTAAGGGATCAGGCTGCTTACTCTTATTAGAGTAAAAGAGTTTATTTTGTAGCTGGAAGAAGTTCATTAATATATTTAGCTACTGATTTTGCAGTAAACCTATTATTATAAGTCTGTTGCTGCCTATCTTGTATCAATTGTAACATATCCTGATCAGAAAGCAAATCCATAATAGTATTACCAACATTTCCATCCCAGTCCTCTACTTGACAAATAGCAGCTTTTTTATAAATTTGTGTTTCTGGTAGTTTTGGTGATACTACCACTGCACCACTTCTCATAGCTTCATAATGTCTAAATGTCTCCGTACTTACATTACCGGCTGGGCATACTACAACTTTTGATTCATGAAGTTTTTTTCGAATAAGTGGCACCATCTAACCCCATATTAAAACCTTTAGATATATTAAAGTCTATTTTAGGTCTAGTATCAGGCGACATATTTTGAAAAAAGTCAATTACTGGGCTCATATATCGTTGCCTGTTTACTGACGCCATATGCCCTGCAAAAAATACATCGATAGGTCTATCTTTTATAGGTCTATTAATAAGTTTCAAATGCTTCTTATTATAACCAAGAGGGAATGAATGAACACTACTACATTCTTGACTTGGTTGTAAATAAGCCTTAAAAGTAGTAGCGTTATCTTTCCATTCTTGTGGAACATTATCAGTCATAAACTCATCTGCTAGACCAATAATTACATTTCTTTTATTTTTATCAAGTACTACTTTATCACAAAAGTCCCACTCTTGCGTCATACTAACCACATGGAGTTGAGTATCATTATCGAAGTCAATCTCTTTAATAATCCCTTGAATATAAACCCATTCACAAAAGTGTGGCTCAACTCCATAGTACTCTGTACCTGTGGTCATTATACAATTACTTTCGTAGTAGCTACAAATTGATCTCTAATTTCATAATTAAAGTAATTGCAAACTTTGATCATGAAACCTTCTGCATCTTCATCTGACAACTTTGAAGAGTATGCAAAACCAGGTGCATCTTTACCTGCGTCAATATTAAGTGCTGTATGCCCAAGAGAGACGTTATCCTTACTATATGTAATCGATACACTTACCTTACCTTGATCACGCTCTTCACCATCAGAGCCTGTAAACTTATCTATAACCATAAGATCATCACCCTTCATAGTGATAGGAAGCTTAATATATTCAGAAATAATTTGCGCTACTGCAGTGTTAAATAAACGTTGAAAGGCAACCGCACCTAACGGACACATATTTGGAATCTCCCAACAGAAATTAATTGCATCTTTTGAAGAGATAAAATCATCAGTTAGAGTATCTTCTAAATCAATAAGATTATCTTTAACTTCCATAGGGGCGCGAAACGCTACAATATTACCTACTGGGGAAACATCCTTACGAAAATATTCATAAGCAAATCGCTTATGAATTAGTGAGCCATCATATATATCTTGATCAATAATCATAATTACTTCTTTATTATATATTAAAGTTTGTAAGTTTCAACAGATTTATTCTCTTTATTAGCAGCAACCCAAATCATTTCATCAAGCATTTTTTCAAAGCTATATTCTGGCTTCCAACCAAGTTTGTTTCTTAGCTTAGTTGAGTCTCCTTTAAGTAGGTGAAGTTCTTCCGGTCGCTCAAATTTGTGTGATGTTTTAACTAGATCAGTTGAAATACCTAAAGCATTAAATGTATAGTCAACTAGTTGTTGTACTGTATGAGTTTCACCAGTAGCGCATACATAATTATCAGGCTCGTCTTGTTGAAGCATTAACCACATTGCTTTAACATAGTCTTTAGCATGCCCCCAATCCCGGCTTGATTCTAGATTGCCAAGTACAATCTCTTTAGCTCGACGATGCTTAATATCCACTGCACCGTTAACAACCTTATTAGTTACAAAGTTAATACCACGTCGCGGTGATTCATGATTGAACAGAATCCCATTACTAATATGCATACCATAACTGTTACGGTAGTTATTACAAATATTATATGAAAAAACTTTCGCACAACCATAAGGACTTACCGGAGCCATAGGAGTAGTTTCTCTCTGAAATCCATCTTTATCAATATTATTACCAAACATTTCGCTTGAAGATGCTTGATATATTCTCGAACTAGGGCAAGTAAGTCTAATTGCTTCAAGTAAATTTAACGTGCCAAGACCGGTCGCTTCAGCTGTATATATTGGAGCATCAAAACTAACACGTACATGAGACTGTGCAGCTAAGTTATAAATTTCATGAGGTCCTCCCGCTTGTTGTAATACGCTAACCAGAGATGACATATCAGTTAAGTCAGCGTAAACCATATTAACTCGACTAAAAATATGATCTACCCTGGTTGTATTATATTCTGGCGAAGAATTACGACGAATTGTTCCCCAAACCTCATACCCCTTATCAAGAAGAAGCTCTGCTAGATAAGAACCATCCTGACCGTTAATACCAGTTATTAATGCTGTTTTCATTTTAATATTTTTTAATAATGTTACAAATTTGTTCCACTTCTTTATCACCCATACCTTGATGATTAGGTACATAGAAACCATACTCATGTATAATTTCCGCATTAGGGTTGTTTACTTCCATACCACCGAATTTTTTCCACATAGGACTCCTTGTTAATGATCCAGCAATAAGTGGTCTACAGGCAATATTATTATCTTTTAGTTCAGCAATACACTTATCACGCTCTTGTAGAACTACTGGGTAACAGAAACTAGAAACAAAGTCACCTTCTCGTTGTGTTGGTGAAAATAAATTAGAAGAATAAGCTAATCTTTCGTTATAGTTATGGAAGTTTTCATTACGAATTTTAGTAAATTTATCAATCTTATCTACCTGATTAAGACCAATCTTTGCTTGAAGATCTGTAGCTCTAACATTTAATCCAGGAAGATAAAAAGTAAACAACCTATCAAAATTCTTAATATTATTTTCCTCTGCAAGTTTTTGCGCAGCCACTTCATCAAGATCTCTATCCCAACCATGTGAACGTATCATAAGAAGTAGATTGTTAATCTCTCTATCATTAGTAGAAATCATACCACCTTCAATAGTAGAGATGTGATGTCCAAAATAAGTTGAGAAGAAACTCATGCAACCAAAGGTGCCAAGTTTTTTACCTCTAAATTCAGAACCCAGACTCTCACAAGTATCTTCAATTAATAAAACATCATACTTATTGCAAAGCTCAACAATACGATCCATATCTGGAACAAGTCCTAATACAGAAACCAGAATAAAAGCGGCCGGCTTCTCTTCTCTAAACAATTGTTCTAGATGATGTAAGTCGGCAGAGAGATCTTCTTGGTTGCAATCTACTACAAAAGTTTCCATCCCAAGTATAAGTGGTGAGCTTAAGTCAGTAGCCCAACTAACATCTGGAACAACAATCTTATTATTTTTTAATTTCCTCCAAACTTAAGAGCAGTAAGCCCAAGCAAAATAGCGGATGAACCAGAATTGACAAACACAGAGTTGACAGTACCAAGCCAGTTAGAGAATTTTGCTTCATATTTTTTAGTAAGTGGACCTTTAGTAAGTTGCGGAATTTCTTCTTGAGTAAGCCAGTCGACTAGACTAGCGACGTCTTCTTTATCAATAGTATCTGATACTAGATTGATTGCCATACATTTATTATAGATTATTTTCCCAGATTGCAAGTGTATGCTTAAAAGGTTTATCAGGAATTTCTTTTACAAGATCAATCATAAGTTGAGCAATCTCACGAATCTCCTTCTGTGCATGTTCACTATTTCGAAGCTTCTGAAAGTTAGCAAAACTTCTCATGTTAAACATAATATCAGATTGAATTTTACTGTTATAGGTCTTAAAAAAACGCGCACTTTCTTTAGCTCTTTTGCGTCCAAGAGACGGCTCTAACGCTTTAATAGCCTCATGATATAGAGTATTGCCTGCTGCAGTATAAACTTCAAGTTCTATCTTCCACTCTTCTGGCCAATCGTCAGGAATAAACGTCTTATCCTCTTTCAATTCTTTGTATCTCGCCGACTCAGCATTGAGCGAAGATATTCTATGCTTAAGTAAATGAATATGACTGGCAATATCACAATCAACAAGGAAATGGACGCTACCCTTCTCAAAAGGGGTTTCGTGTCCCTCGCGCCAAAGCATGTTGATGAGCTTCGGAATTCTCTCTCTCTTCTTTTCATCTAATTCTCTACTAGTTGATGTCCATGCACTACACGCAATTGTTTCATCTGATCCATAATATCCTAAGAGCTCAACGGTATTCATCTAAAGAGCATTATAAACTCTCTTTAGCCCATTTTCAAGAGGAATAAATTGGAATCCTGGAAAAAGTTCTAGCAACTTTTTATTAGAGCAATCTTTTCTGTATTGACCATCCTTAAGCTTATCATTATCAAATTTTAATTCAAGATGTTTATTACATGTAGCATAAAGAGCAGCTTCAGCAATAACTTTGATTGATCTATTGTCATCACAAACATTAAAGTCAGTCTTAATTACTCTATCAAGACATTTCATAATAATCTTCGCGAGATCCTCGGCATGAATAAATTGACGTAAAGGTGTACCTGTACCTAATAAAGGAACAATTCCTTCACTATTTTTAACCTTCTTTAGTAGTGCAGTTACAAAATGGGCTTTTGTATCATCCTCAAAATTATCAAACTCACTATACAAATTACTTGGAAAAATTGTAAAATAATCTAAACCTTTACTCTCACGGATAGTTTTAAGATGTACTGCAAGCATTCTTTTCGCATATCCATAACCAAAGTTAGAAGAAGTAGGTTCTCCTATATGAAGCATATCTTCAGTCATTGGATAATTTTCTACTTTATCAGGGTATGCACAAGTACTACCAATACCAATAAATTTTTTTACATTATATTTTTGTGCCTCAAGAACTACATTAGAATTTATTAATAGATTATCTTGAAGAAACTCTACGGGGTGAGCAATATTATCTTGAATACCACCGACCTTAGCAGCAAGATGAATTACTGTATGAGGTTTATACTTTGCAAACATATTCCTCACATCAAGCTTTTTAGTAAGATCATATTCATTTGACCCAATAAATATAACTTTATCATTCCAAATTTCATCCGGTGCAAACAACTCTTGTAGATGTTGACCAACCATTCCTGTTCCTCCTGTAACTAATATTTTCATATAATATCTGGTATTGTTTCTTCTGCTAGTCTATACTTTTTAGCTAATTCAAAGTTCTCTTTTATAGCATCCATTTTACTTAAGTATAGTTCCTCATTACAAGTTTGCAAGATATTAGGTAACTCTTTTACCTCATCATAACAAATCATACCATCTATATTAAAGAAATCTCCGATAGATGGACATCCCCAGTATAACGGTATAGTACCAGTTACAAAACAATCTATAAGTTTTTCCGTAAACCAATAATCACGTTTAGTGTTCTCTATACAAAAATGATATCTATAATCTCTCAACCCCTCAATTTTATCTTTTAATGGGTTATAACCACCACCAAAGACATCTACTTTATTTTCAGCGCCTGCAATAATTTGATGTCGCTGAATGTGACCTGGGTGTTGTCTTTTACCTGACGCAATAATTGAAAATTGTTTAGATTTGCTATGTATACCCCAGTCAAACTCATCAATCCAACAACCACCAAATGGTAGTTTAACAGCATTAGGACAAGTTTCTAAGAGAATTTTATCATGCGTCCAAATAGCTGTAAATTTATTATAGTTTTGTTGAACAAACCTATATAAATCTGGTATGTGATCCCACGCTTCCACTAACCATGCAATGTTTGAACCGGGCCTATAAAGTGAGGAAGGAATATCTATATCTGTCCAGACAACAATATCTTCTGAGCTATATGTATCTTCTCTTACCCATTCAACTTTATCAGTAAGCTGCTTAGGTGGCATTGGATTATTAGAAAATATACAGTGTGCAAAAGCAGAATCTTGTAAATATATTTTTAAAGTTTTAGCCATCTGTCTGGAATAATGTCTTTAGGATTAAAAGAAGTATGACCAGGTCCGAACCATATCTTCGGGGCTACAACTACCTTATTATTTGCTTTAGTCTCTCCTAACCATGCACCCCACCAACCAAATGTTGAGTTACATAGAATATTATTTTTACATAGTGACATATGATACAGTGCTTCAAATGGATCTTGTTCTTTCGAGTAAACTATCTGATCTGCTTCTCCAAACATTCTTTTTGCATGCTCAATATCATCAGAGAAAATAACAATGTGATCTAATCCAGCTTCTCTAACAGCATTTTGCCAATAAGATGTTGGTATCACTGGGTGGTGATATCTTTTCTTCATATAATCTCCTAATCTAATATGCATAGAAGTACATTTAGACGGGTCAGGATATTTACTAAGATCAATTTTATCTTTAACATCTTGCTTAAATTTAAATTGAGCTCTTACTTCATCAATTGCATTTTCAAAATAACGTTCTGACTGAAAATATCCGACCATATCTGTAAAGTCATCTATTTTACGATCAATATAATGAAACGGAAATTCAACTTCATTAAAGATTGAAGAGCCTAATTCTAGTGTTGGCGTGCTAATATCAAACCCATCAAAAATAGATGTATTATTACGTTCATAATTTGAGTCATAATAAGTTTTATTATGAGGAATCGCTACTTCATAATTATATTTTTTAGCCATACCCAATACAGCCGCAAACTGAAACATACTATTGCAGAGGTTTCCATATCTTCCTATCCTCGTCGAAGTTATCATCCTACTAAAATATCTTTATGCCAGTCCCATTGATCGATATGCTCTTGCAACTTTACTTTATTCATATTCTGAATTTCCAAGCAATAATCTCTATTAAAATTAATATATGGATTATGATTAAAGGAAGTATCCCCTCTAGCATGTGTAAGATGCCACAAAGGCCATTGTGTACGCATAATCTTAGTACCTAGAGTTTTAAATCGAGCATTAATTTCATTATCTTCATAACCAACACTTTTAAAATGCTCATTAGCTCCGCCACATTTCCAATAATGCTCTCTATCAAACATTACAACCCCACCTACTGAATGCGGATTAAATAGAGTGCAATCATTTAAATCCACATTGCGGAGATCTTTTGTTTCATTAATAATATCAAAAATAAGTTTCCGGTACATCATAGAAATTACCATCATATGGATATACTAGTTGTGCTTGCTTATTTATAATAGCTTCAGTAGCCCCAACAATCTGCTCAGGTCTTAAGAGAATATCGGCATCATAATGAGCAATAACTGGAGTAGTTGCCTCTTTTGCTGCAAGGTTAACTCCTCGCTGCCTGTTAAAGAATTCATCTGTTTCAATATAGATGTGACGACACTTAAAAGCTTTACACATATCGTGTAGCTTACTAGATGTATCCTGCTCACTAATAATAATATTAGCATCAAAGTGATGCCGTAGATAAGATAAAGTCGTTCGAATATTACGAATACGATCTTCATGATCTACCTTAGCGGCTATCAGAAACGTTAGCTTTTCTTTTAGATCTTTTTTCATTAATTATTTTTGATAACGTTTAATAATCTCTACAACTTCTTGCTGTGGAGTATCGGGGACTTTCACCGGTGATACTTTGTTCTTACTCATAAAATATTGCGCTGCTTGTTGAATGTTCGATTGCCAATCCGGCCGCGGCCTAATAGCTGAAGAGTCTTCTGAACACTTCTGTTCTTGTACATAATCTAAACTGTTAGCAATATCTGCCCACCACCAGTACGGTGTACTAAAGCCATTCTTAGCTAACTGATAGGAATGATCCACATGCTCGAATGCATTAGTAAAGTTTTCATCATATAGACCGACTTTTTCTAAAGATTCTCTAGTATAGAATGTAACCGCACCAACACAATGCTGATTAAGAGCAATGCGCAACTCATCAAATGGCCCGTAATCAAATACCAACCTAGGTACCGGCTTACCGTAGCTAATACCAGCTTTATTGGCCGGTCCATGATATGCAAACATAAAGTGATGAATACCTGTAGTCTTATAAGCGCGTATATACTCTGCAAACAAATTACCAGTAAACTTCATATCATCTTCAACAAGAATTATATAATCACAATCCTTATCTAGTAGATTTTGTATAGCAGCATTCTTCGCTTTACCTACACCTACCCCTCCTGATGTACGTATAAACTCTGCACCACGTCGCATTAACGGATACTCTTCTCTACCATCATCAACTACTACCAATTCATCATACCATTCATCGCTGAGAGATTCAAAGCAAACATTAAACATATCTACCCTATCACAGGTTATAATACCTACACCAATCTTACTCATTACTTATATTTTATACTCCAAAAACGCTATTTCAACTATAAATATAGATATGCCGTGCGTTGATAATAAAAATTTAATCTACAATATTAAAGAATTACCTGAAACGTTTTCTGTAGCCGACGGTGATTTGCTTTTAATTGAAACAGATGAGGGTACAAATATTATGGATTTTGCCAATTTTATAATTGGGTTAGATAATACAACGTTTGGTACAACAATTACACAACATACCACTGATATCGACTCTCTTTCATCTAATTTTGTTTCTCTTTCTAATCAAGTTAACACAGATATGTCGGAATTGAGCGCTTCGGTTGTGGGTAGTACTACAAAGGCTCTTATTACTTTATCAGCTCAAGATTTATATGGTCCTAAATTATTAAAAGGTACAAATATTACATCAGTTGAATATATAGTCGCTAGTCATGTTGTAAGATTTAATCTCGATACTAACTTACCTAATACTAATTATATAATTTTACCTACAGCAGCAGTTGCTAACAGTACAAATGAGCTTGTTCAATTTGCTGAAGCAGATAAAAATACTAATTACGTTGACTTAAGTGCAATTAATATACTCGATGGTGGGTTAGCTGCTAACGCTACTACCTTAGGATTCCAAATACAAACATTTTAAAAGCTAAGGCGATCGGTATCTCCTTGCTTTAAACCAAATTGTTTAAAGAGTTCCTTTTCTTTCTCTTCTCGGTCTAGTTCTGCCTTTTGCATACGAACTAATGACTCAAGATCGTCAATATTTTTTGGATTTAAAATAGATTCTTCATCACCATACATTCCACCCTCCGGTGTTATGTATTCTGATATTAATTCAATACGTTGCTGCGGATTATCTGGTAATAATATAACACAAGGTGAGTCACCCTTAGGGTAAAATACATCAGCATCAGCTTGAGTCATGTACTGCATATACAGAGTGTAGAAAATATTATCCATTTCCTTAATAAAATTAACATCTGTATCACGAACACCATCATCAACAACTCCTTGTTGTTCATTAAAACGAGTCATAAATATAATATCTAATGATCGTAACGATTCACGCGACATCGTAATCTGCTTTTTAACAAACTCATCTGTAAATCCTTCTATACCTTTGCCGTTTGCCCACATTGTATATGCAACAGCATCTAATGAACACCTATCATAAACAATATTATCTGAAACCTTTTTACCTTGAAGTTGATCAATTAGAGAATCTAATATGACAGTTTGTGTGTCTGGAGTAGTATTAGATGAGTGATCTAAGCCTTTTTCCTTAAGAGTGTCGCGATATGTATCCACCGGTGATTCGTAATTTGTCCACGTATGGAGAAAACTCTCTATCATTATTGACTTACCGCTATTTGCTGTACCACTAAAAGCAATTCTCATATTATTATTTACTACTCATTTAAAAATTATCAAGAAACGAATCTAGATTCATCTCTATAAATTTAAACTTACACACCTATTATATTATAACCTCTACTCAAACTTATATCCCAAATACTCTATGTCTTTAGCATATGTAGTATCTACTATATTTTTTAATTCATCATCATAATAACTTTTATAATGTGTTTTTACTTTAGTTTTATTAGCATGCACTAACTCGTTATATACAACTCCTATTTGTTTACATACATAACGCAAATCGTTATCTAAATTTTCTACCCTACCTATAAAATTTAAACAGTCTTTAATATTATCTCTAGTAATATAATTAAACTGAGGTTTAAAATATAACCAATCAGTCCATTCTAGGCTTCTAGCAAATTTTTTTAAACTACTAAATTGGTTAACTCTATTGCAATAATCTAAATCCCAATCTTCATCCGGATTTATATTCTTCCACCCACCACTTTTAAGATATTCATATGCACTAATAAATCTATCCCATGGATTTCTTACAAAGGCAAATTTAAAATATTCATCGTTATAATTGTTATCTATACTGGTATGATCATGACCTATAATTCCTAACATATTTTTAATAGTATTACCAGCACATTTAGGTATATGTACGAATGTAAATTTTTTGTCATCATTAAAATGAGGCATAATATTACCTACTAAACTTTAAGAGCCATATTCCATACTAACAAGTGAAGTCGAGGTGAGAAGTTAACATGCATAGCTTTAGCATACTCGACAACAGCTATAGCATTCTCAATATGCTCTTCACGAGATCCAGCACACGGCATAAACCAAATACGCTCACGTGGTACATTAATGTCATGTTCATCTTCAACATACTTATTCCAAACCTCTTTGATATCAGCATCAGGTTCATTAATAACAAACTTAAAGCCTGAGCCAATCTCTCTATGATACTTTAGTACTTCCGGTTTATAAGTCTTCTCTTCTGGATCACCATTAGTAGTTAGCTTAGGTGAGGTAGTAAAGGTAGCACCAAACTCATCATGCCATCTTGGATTAGGCATAAGGGTAGCATTAGTCTCAAAGTCAATCTTAGGTTCGAATCCATATCGGTAGATAAATTCATCTACAAGCTTAAGCAATTGCTTTTGTTGAATAAGAGGCTCACCTCCAGTAAGTTTCCAGATAGTACCCTTTTCGAGCTTCTCAATCCAGTTATTGTCTTCCATTAGCTTGAAGATCTCATTGAAGGTCATCTTGTTCTTTACAGTCCAAGAGACATAAGAGTCACAGCCATGAGGAGAGTCTTCAGATGCAAACCCAATACAAGTTAAGTTACACATTGCCATCCTCATAAATAGGGATCGCTGACCAACGAATTCACCTTCCCCTTCAATAGTATAAAAGATCTTGTCGTCAGATAGAATTAGAGTTTCTTTATCAAGGTCCATCGTATATAGTATAGTATTATTTCTATTAAATTCAACTAAATCAGCAAAACTATATAAAACTATTTAACTATGTTTTTAACATACCTTTACCTAAATAATTCTATATGAGTAGACAAACCAAAAAAATATCTTCTCCTTCTGAAATTGGTGAAGATATTTTAAATGATAATTGGCTTATGGATTTTAAAAATACGCAAGCCGTTTTACTTTAAACCAAAAACATAGACATTTCTATAACATTTTACATGAAACAACTACTCAAATGTCATTTGTTGATGGGTTAGCCGGTACTGCAAAAACTTATATTGCCGTGTATGCAGCTTTAGAAATGTTAAAAGAAGGCCTATTTGACAAAATTGTATACATTCGTTCTGTGGTTGAATCTGCTGATAAAAGTTTAGGATCCTTACCCGGTGAAATTGATGATAAATTTTCACCGTATGCTATGCCATTAATCGAAAAGGTTACTGAAATTGCTGGTCCAGGTACATGTGGTATGTTACGTAGCAAAGGATTAATAGAAGCTATACCTGTTAACTTTGTGAGAGGCTTAACCTTTAATAATACCTGCGTTATTGTAGATGAAGCTCAAAACTTAACAAAAGGTGAACTTACAACTATTCTTACACGGTTTGGTCGCAATAGTCAATACATTGTATGCGGTGATACAGGTCAATCTGATGTTAGACAATCAGGATTTAATGATGTATTTAAGCGATTTAAAACTGAAGATTGTGAAGAAAAAGGTATTTATACTCATAAATTTGGTGTAGAGGAAATTGTACGTAGTAAAATATTACGCTTTATTTGCGATAAGCTTGGTTCTTAAACCAACGCGGTGGTTGTCTAGATGTCCAAACGGCAAACGGCTTATCATTTATTATATATTGTTTATACTTATCTACTGGTTTAAGTGAATTAAAGCCAGGTACCTGTCTGCATGTTTGATCTGCAGCAATAGCTACTGCAAATTCTTGACGAGGACCACCGGGTAAATTTTTAGGTAGATTTTTGAATACAGCAGCAAGCTTAACCTCTGTCAAATGAATGCGACTGTATCGATGAGTATATTCTTTACAAGCTGCGATAAAGTGATCGTAGAGCCACTTATAGTTACCTGTAGTAGATCGACACCAAATACCGGAAGGGTGTTTGATATGAGAAGCTTTATAAAGCAAATCCTCTAATACAACATCTGGATGCAACCAGCGTTTAATACGACGACCAGCCTTAGTCTTACCTTCATACTGCTTACCATCTAGTACACGATGAGCAGTAGACATAAGCTGAGCATACTCAACAATCATCTTTACAACATGTTTATCACACATCTCATGAGCAGAGATAACAGGACAATCATTAGTAGTAAATATATTCATACCTAATTATATCTAAGTTCCTTATTTAAATAAAAAAAAGAGTACCAGCTAGCTGGTACTCTTTAAAGATTGTATTATCTTCTAACGCAAGCCTGTTGACTCAAAGACATCACGTGCAACTCCAGCGGAGAAGCCATTTTCAACCCCTTTGACTATTACAGAAATAGCATTGTGACTATGAAGCGATTCGTTATGAGAAGCTACAATCTTAAAATCTTT
>FUIF01009203.1_pt1 | contig 12948 bp, 16 predicted proteins | sample 1003461 | NCBI WGS metagenome assembly FUIF01 (sample SAMEA80401918, study PRJEB19352) | marine metagenome | reverse complement strand
ACGACGCGATGGAGCTGTGGCCGAGCTGGTCGCGCGACGGCAAGTCGCTCGTCTTCGTGCGCTGGACGGATGGCAGCATGGGCGAAATCCATATTGTCGGCGCCGGTGGTGGCGCATCGCGCAAGATCACTGCGACGCCCGGCCATTATGCCGAGCCGCGCTTCTCGCCCGACGGCAAGACGATTGCGTTTGAACGGCGTGGCAGCGGCGGACTGACCTCGGCACGCTGGAGCGAAGATCCCGGCGTCTATCGTGTCGCCGCGACCGGCGGCGCCGCCGAAAGGATCAGCAGCGACGGCGCCAAGCCGCAGTTCGCTTCGACCAGCGACCGCGTCTTCATGGTCACCTCCGCCGACGGTAAGAGCCAGCTCGTCAGCACCGACCTTCACGGTCAGGAAAAGCGCGTCCACGCCAATGGCGAACTCGTCAGCGACTATGAAATCTCGCCCGACGGACGCACGCTGGCCTTCCGCCAGAATTACGACGCCTATGTCACCCCGCTCATGCCCGGCGGCCAGGACGTCTCGCTCGGCACCAAGAGCGGGGCACTCCCCGTAACCCGTGTGTCTGGTAGCGGCGCCGAATATATGAACTGGTCGGACGGCGGCCGCCGTCTACATTGGAGCCGCGGCGCGACGTTGTTCAGCGCCGACCTCGCAAGCCTCTTCACCAATGCACCCGTCGACGAAAAGGCGCCGAAGTTCACGCCGCCCACCGACGGCGTGTCGCTGTCGATGACGCGGGCGGCGTCGAAGCATAAGGGTATCGTCGTCCTCACCGGCGCCAAGATCGTGACGATGGCCGACAAGGACGGCGGCGTGATCGAAAATGGCGCGATTGTAATTGAAGGCGACCGTATCACCGCAGTCGGTCCGGCGGGTACCATCACCGTGCCCGCTGGTGCGGTGACGGTCGACGCCACGGGCAAGACGATCGTCCCCGGCTTCGTCGATGCGCACGCGCACGGCTCGCATGGCGACGACGAACTGGTGCCGCAGCAGAATTGGTCGGAGATCGTGAACCTCGCGATGGGCACGACGACGAGCCACAATCCTTCGTCGCGCGCATCGGAAATTTTCGTCTCGTCCGAAATGCAGCGCGCCGGGCTGATCCTCGCGCCGCGCATCTTCTCGACCGGCGAGATCATCTATGGCGCCAAGTCTGCCGGTGTTTATGCCGAAATCAACGGGTATGACGACGCGTTGGCGCATGTTCGCCGCCTGAAGGCGCAGGGCGCGCACAGCGTCAAAAAACTTTAATCAGCCACGCCGTGACCAGCGCCAGATGGTCGTGAAGGCAGCGCAAGCCGAGGGACTGACTGTCGTGCCCGAGGGCGGCTCGCTCTTTACGCAAGACGTCACCCTGATCCAGGACGGCAATTCGACCGTCGAGCACAACATCCCGCTCCACACCTTCTACAAGGATCTGGTCCAGCTGTGGGGGCAGACGCAGGTTGATTATACCCCGACGCTGGTCGTGACCTATGGCGGCCCCGCCGGCGATCCCTATTGGCGCGCGCACACCAATGTGTGGGAACATCCGATCCTGTCGCGTCACGCCCCGCCGACCGAGCTCGCGGCGAACAACAAGCGCCGCGTGATCGCGCCGGAGGGCGATTATGTCGACGATGATTCGGCACGCGAGGCGGGCAAGATCGCCGCGGCTGGCCGCATGGTCTCGATCGGGGCGCATGGCCAGCAGTCCGGGCTGGGGGGCGCATTGGGAAATCTGGTCGTTCGTGCGCGGCGGCTGGAGCAATATCGATGCGCTCCGCGCTGCGACGATCATGCCCGCAACGTCATTGGGCTATGCGAAGGATGTGGGTTCTCTGGAAGCCGGTAAGCTCGCCGATCTTTTTGATTCTCGACGCCGACCCGACCGCCAACATCCGCAACACCGAACGAATTCACCGCGTGATGCTCGGCGGGCGGCTTTACGACCCGCTGACGATGAACGAAGCCGAGACGGGAACGCGCAAGCGCCAGCCCTATTGGTGGGAAGCCGAAAAAACCCTGATCGAGCGACAGATTCCAGCGGCGGGCCGTAATTTTGTGACGAGAGGGTTGCAAGACGTCCGGACCGCCGCTAGGGGCGTCTCCTCTCAGCGAGGAGAGTTGGCTGAGTGGTCGAAAGCGTCGCACTCGAAATGCGAAGTGCCGGCAACGGTACCGAGGGTTCGAATCCCTCACTCTCCTCCATTTTTCTACATTTTCGACCACAGCAAGCCGCCCCGGTGCAGAACCGGGGCAGCTGCGAGGTCCGTCACCTGATGGTAACGAGCGACGGCGCGGCGAGCGCTCCGACAACCGCGCCGACGATCAGGAACAGCACGATATAAACGATGATCACGACCACGGTGTAGCCGAGTGCCTTGTCCTGCGGCGCCTTCATCAGCACCGGAAGGCCGAGATACAGGAGATAAAGCCCGTATAGCGCGAACAGCAGGCCGATCACGGAGAGCGCGGGCAATATCCCGAAAATAGCGCCGACCCAGCCTGCGGTCGCCGAATAAGCTGCGACTTTCAGCGCCTGGATCTGGTCCTTCTGCCCACCAAAGTTCGGCGCGAGGCCGTCGATGACCAGCGCAAGGATGAAGATGGTTGCCAGCGAGAGGCCATAAGTCACGATCGCCGACACCAGCGCGCCGACCAGCGGCGGATGATAGGTCACGCCGAGCATGGTAAACCCGAAAACCTGCCCGCCAATGAACCCGGCGATCGGGCCGATCGCCGCCAGCACCAGCACATAAGGCACGTAGATCGATTGCGTCGTCGCCGGCTCGGCGGCGATGACCGGCCATGTTTCCTTGGGCTTGAGGAGGATGTCCTTAGCTCGTTGAATAACGCCCGAAGCCGGACCTGAACCATTGGGTGATACGTCAGACATAAGTGCTTCTCCCCTGATCGTGCGGCCCACAACCCGAATGGGATATGCAAAAGCCAGAAGAGCTATTTAGCCCGCATTGCCAATGCATCTGTAACGCGGATCACAGCCCGATTCGGCAAACCACAGCCGAACTGGACTGTAACGGACTTGAAACGCGCGTAAACTGCCATAGATTGACCATATGACCGCCGAATCCACTTCCGAACTTCCCGCCACCGTTACTGCCCCGCTCATCGGGCGTGCGCGCTTCGCGCCGGGCGATATTGTCCGCCATCGCATGTTCGATTTTCGCGGCGTCATATTCGACATCGATCCGGTCTTTGCGAACAGCGACGAATGGTATGAGGCTATCCCGGAAGAAATCCGCCCGGCGAAAGAGCAGCCCTATTACCACCTGCTCGCCGAAAAACGGGGATTCGTCGTACATCGCCTATGTCAGCCAGCAGAATCTGGTTGCCGACGGCGATGGCGGACCGATCGACCATCCGCAGGTCGACGCGATGTTCGAAGGACTGGACCACGGCCGCTATCGCGTCCGCGCCATCCATCGCCACTAAACGGCGTCAGGCTTTCAGTTTCCAGCCTGAGGCGAGCAGGCGATAGGTCATCAGCCCCAGCGCGATATTCACCGCGACCAGCACGAGCGCGGCGGTCAGCACCGGATTGCCGATCGTCGAATCGACCGTGCCGATGAAGCCGTAGCGAAAGCCCATAATCGCATAATAGACGGGATTGCCGTGCGCGATCGCCTGGAACCAGGGCGCGAGCTTGTCGACCGAGTAGAAAGTGCCCGACAGCAGCGCGAGCGGGGTGACGACGAAATTTGTTACCGCCGCGGCATGATCGAACTTTTCCGCCCAGATCGACGTAATAAGCCCGAGGAAACCGAGCATCGAAGCGCCCAGCACGCCAAATACAGCCACCGCCCAGAGATGATCAGGTATGACATGCACTCCCGGCCACAAAAGCATCGCGAGCCACAGCGCCAGACCAACAAGGATCGACCGCGTGATCGCGGCGCCGACAAGAGCAATGATCAGTTCGCCGACCGCGAGCGGCGGCATCAGATAATCGACGATCGTTCCCTGGATCTTGCCGACAAGCAGCGAAAAGCTGGAATTGGCGAAGCTGTTCTGCAACATCGCCATCATGATGAGACCGGGCGCGATGAAATCGGCGAAGGGCACGCCGATGACCGTGCGCCCCGCCCCGCCCAGCGCGACAGTGAAAATCACGAGGAACAAAAGCGTAGTAATCGCTGGTGCCCAGATAGTTTGCAGCTGCACCTTGAAAAAACCGCCGCACCTCCTTGACATATAGGGCCTGCATGCCCGGAACGTTCAGGGTGTGGATATGAGGCACGCCGGGTTCGGCAAAGGTCGGTACTGCGACGAAATTGCTCGAGTCGGAGCGCGAAATTTGGGGCTGGTCGTTCATGGCGTTCTCGCCTATCGCCTCCCCGATCTTACCGCAAGCTGGGCAGCGACTGAATGCCGGTCTCAAAAAGGGCCGGCAACGTGGATCGTTAAACCGCCCGCGGCGTGGAATGATAAGGAATGAACTATGTCATGGACCGATGAGCGCATCGAAAGCCTGCGCAATATGTGGGAAAAAGGGCTGACTGCCAGCCAGATCGCCGACGAACTCGGCGGTGTCAGCCGTAACGCGGTAATCGGCAAGGCGCATCGCCTGGGACTGAAATCGCGCCCGTCACCGGTGAAAGCGACCGAGAAGGTCAAGTCGGTCAAGGCGGCAGCACCAGCTGCGCCGAAACCCGCGGCGCCCGTGGCAGCCCCGCGCGCTGCCGCACCGGTTACACCGCGCCCGGTTGTTGCAGCACCGAAACCCGAAGCACGGGCCCCGGTCGACACCCCGAACGCCGACGGCGCTCTGGCCGACGCGACACCAAAATCCGATTCCCCGCGCATCGTCTCGATCGGCCCTGGCGGATTCATCCGCCAGGGCCCGGGCGACCAGCAGGCGCCGATCCCGCCCGCGCCGCCTCGCCGTCTGGTGCCCGCTAAGCCGAGCCCGGAAATTGCCGACAAGACGACGTTGCTCGATCTCAACGACCGCATTTGCCGTTGGCCGATGGGGCATCCGGGCGAGCCCGACTTCCATTTTTGTGGTGAAGCCGTGAACCCCGGCTTTCCCTATTGCGTCGAACATTGCGGCCGCGCCTATCAGGCGCAGTTGCCCCGTGGTACCCGCCGTCCGCCCCCGCCCCCGCCGTTCGGTGGCCCCCGAGTCCGTTAAGGCGCGTCTGGTGAAGCCCTTCGGGCAGGAGTTTGAATTCGCGCGCGCGCTCGGTCTGCAAATGATCGAGCGCGGCGACGGACGATGCACCATGGCGATCGACATCGACCGCCAACGCCATTTCAGTCCGCAGGGCGCCGCCCACGGCGGGGTTGCTTATTCACTGGCGGACACCACAATGGGCGGCGCGCTGACGAGCTTGCTGGCCGAAGACCAGTGGTGCGCGACGCTCGAAATCAAATTCAACTATCACATTCGTGTCGGCGAGGGCCGCCTGACATGCGAGGCCGAAGTGCTGCATCGCGGCAAGCGCGTCGTCAATATCGACGCGCGACTCTATCAGGACGGCCGCCTAGTCAGCAGCGCCAACGGCAATTTCGCGATTTTCGCGGCGCCCGTGCCCCGATAGCCGAAAGGCGCCGGATCTTTCGACCCGACGCCTCCCGTTCACGCTCCCAAGAGATCAGAAGCGCAAGCTCAGCGAACCGCGCACACTATGCGTGCGGAAGTGGGGGTTGCTGCGCTGGATATCGGTCCCGCCGCCGTTCAGCAGGAACGGGTTGGTCGCCGGCGCGGTGCCGGGGCCAACATTGACGACATAGTCCTTGTCCTTGATATCCGTGTAAAGATACTCAAGGCCCAGCGAGATATTCTTGGTAACCATGACTTCGGCGCCCCCGCCAGCGGCATAGCCCCAGCCATTGGTCTTGCCGTTGTCGGCAAAGCTGTTTGCGGTGTTGCTCGTCGTGAACTTGTTGTCGAGGCGAGCATAGGCGCCGCCGCCGGTCACATAGAACAGCGCGCCGCCGCCGGGGGTATAACCGGCACGCAGACGGGCACCCGCCTGATAATCGGCTTCACGGCTCATCGTGTAGCTTGCGGGCGTCGTCGAAAAAACCGCTGACGCTGTCGCGTGCGTGGCTGCGCCCGCCTTCGATCACCGCGCCGAGGACAAAAATTGCCCATGCGCTTGTCGAAACCCAGACGACCGAAATATTCGGGACCATCCTTGTCATTGCGGCAGCCAGCATTCGAGGTACCGGTTGCTGCGCCATTGCAGAAGCCCGGCGAAAACGCATTGGCGCCGCCCACGGTCGTGACCTGGTCGCCATAGGTGCCGTCGCGGTTGGTGTCGAACAGCAGCGTTTCGCCGCGATCGCTGCCTTGCAGCGTGGCACCACCAACGATGCTGATATAGGGTCCGTTGAAGTCCTGCGAGGTATCGCGACCGTCTTGGGCCATCGCAGGCATCGCCAGCGCACTGGCCGCAAGCGCGGCGAGGAGAGAGATGTTTTTCATTTTTTACTCCACTTTTTGAATGACTTTACAGTCAGCGCCCAAACCCTTCGCGCGTACGCAAAGTTCCCTCCAGTGAAAGAAATGGGACGAACCGAGTGGTGGGCAGCCGCCCAAAACTGCCCTTGCCAGTGGCCTTTCCCGCCCCCTATAGCTCAGCAATGAGTCACGATTTGTTCGACAGCAGCAGCCCCGCGACCGAAAGCTACAACGCGTCGCAAATCGAGGTGCTCGAGGGCCTGGAACCCGTCCGCCGCCGCCCCGGCATGTATATCGGCGGCACCGACGAACGTGCGCTCCACCACCTCGCCGCCGAGGTGATCGACAACAGCATGGATGAAGCGGTAGCGGGTCACGCGAATCGCATCGAAGTGACGCTAGAGGCGGGAAACCGGCTGATCGTCACCGACAACGGCCGCGGCATGCCCGTCGATCCGCATCCCAAATTTCCGGGCAAGTCGGCGCTTGAGGTCATCATGACCATGCTCCATTCGGGCGGCAAGTTCGAGGGCAAGGCCTATGCGACCTCGGGCGGCCTTCACGGCGTCGGGGTCAGCGTCGTCAACGCGCTGTCGGTCGAAACCGAAATCGAGGTTGCTCGCGGCAAGCAGCTCTATCGTCAGCGTTTTTTCTCGCGGCACCCCACTCGGCGGGCTCGAAGAGCTGGGCCCGACGCCGAACCGCCGCGGGACGAGCGTCAGCTTCATTCCCGATCCCGAAATCTTCGGCGATCATGGGCGTTTCAAGCCGCAACGCCTTTACCGCATGGCGCGATCGAAAGCCTATTTGTTCGCGGGCGTCGAAATCCGATGGAAATGCGCGCCCGAACTGATTGGCGACGACACCCCTGCCGAGGCGACATTCCAGTTTCCGGGCGGCCTCGCCGACCATCTAAAAGAGCAGATAGGCACCCGCGAGTGCGCAACCGCCGAGCCATTCGTGGGGCGCCAGGACTTTCCTGGCGATCAGGGGCGCGCCGAATGGGCGATTGCCTGGCCCTTGTGGTCGGACGGCAGCTACAGCTGGTATTGCAACACCATCCCGACCCCTGCGGGTGGCACCCATGAAGCGGGCCTCCGTTCGGCGCTCACCAAGGGATTGCGCGGCTTTGGCGAATTGATCGGACAAAAGAAAGCCGCGCAGATCACCGCCGAAGACGTCTTCAATGGCGGCGAGATGATGCTGTCGGTCTTCATCCGCGAGCCGCAGTTTCAGAGCCAGACCAAAGATCGGCTTTCCAGCCCCGAAGCGGCGCGCTTTACCGAAAACGCCGTACGCGACCATTTCGACCATTTCCTCTCCGACAATATGGATCGCGGCCGCGCGTTGCTGGGCCTCGTCCTCGACCGCATGGATGAGCGGCTGAAGCGAAAGGCCGAACGCGAGGTCAAACGCAAGACCGCGACCAGCGGCCGCAAGCTGCGCCTGCCCGGCAAGTTGACAGACTGTGCGAATAACGGTCCCGAAGGCACCGAATTGTTTATCGTCGAAGGCGACAGCGCCGGCGGCAGCGCCAAGCAGGCGCGCAATCGCAAGACACAGGCGATCCTGCCCATTCGCGGCAAGATATTGAACGTCGCGAGCGCCAGTGCCGACAAGATTCGCGCCAATCAGGAAATCGCCGATCTCGCGCTCGCGCTTGGCTGCGGAATGCGCAAGGATTGCGATGCCGACCGGCTGCGTTACGAAAAAATCGTGATCATGACCGACGCCGACGTCGACGGCGCGCATATCGCGACGTTGCTTATGACCTTTTTCTTTCAGGAAATGCCCGATATCGTGCGGCGCGGCCATGTCTATCTGGCACAGCCCCCACTCTATCGCCTGACGTCCGGCAACACCTCGGTCTACGCCCGCGACGACGCACACCGGGCGGAAATCGAAGCGAAGCAGTTCAAGGGCAAGAAGGTCGATGTCGGTCGCTTCAAGGGGCTCGGCGAGATGAACCCGAACCAGCTGAAGGAAACGACGATGGATCCCGCGACGCGCTCGATGCTGCGCGTCACGCTGCCGCAGGAATATGAGGAACGCCATCTGGTCAAGGATCTGGTCGACCGGCTGATGGGCAAGCACCCCGAACACCGCTTCCAGTTCATCCAGGCGAACGCGGCGACGCTCGACGAGGCCGCGATCGACGCCTGAGGAGGCACGCATGGCGAACTATCGGTGGCGGACGGTGGCGGCAGCAATGCTGGCGACCTTCGCTCCGCAGCCTGTCGCCGCGCAGCCTTCCGTGATGGACGCGCCTGCGGTACAAACCGCCTTTGATCGCCGCGCGATGCAACTGACCGACCTGTTCGCGGGCAGAATCGGCTATGCTGACTATTTCGATCCACATTTCCAGACGGCCGTGCCGGAAGCCCAATTCAAGACGTTCGTGACCAGCCTGACCATGCAATATGGCCAGCCGGTTGCGGTCGCCAGCACCACGCCCGCTGGCCCCCATTCCGGGACCGTCCTGCTTCGCTTCGAAAGGGGGATCGCCACGGTGATGCTCGACGTCAGCCTGGCGGCGAATGAGCGCGTGACCGGGCTACGTGTTACCGGCGTCGCGGTGCCGGACGATCGTTTCGACAAGGTGGCAGCGGACCTCGGCGCTTTACCGGGACAAACCGGCTTTCTGGTCGCCGAACTCGACGGCGCCGCCATCCGGCCCGTCGCATCGGCCAATGCAGACCGGCAATTTGCGGTCGGATCGACCATCAAGCTCTATATTCTTGACGAGTTGACGGCGCAGGTCGCAGCAGGAAAGCGTCAGTGGTCCGATGTCGTGCGGCTGTCGCATTTCAGCTTCTCTTCTATCGGGACCTCGAACTGGCCCGCCGACACGCCGGTAACATTGCAAACGCTTGCCAACTGGATGATCTCTGTCAGTGACAATGGTGCGACCGACACGTTGATCCACCTTATCGGCCGTGAGCCGATAGAGGCGCGGATACGCTCGGCCGGGCACAGCGACCCTTCGCGAAATATCCCGCTGCTCACGACGGTCGAAGCCTTCGCGTTAAAGGGCAATAATTTCGCCGAGCTTCGCTCGCGTTTCCTCATGGGGAGCGACGCGGCGCAGCGAAAGCTCATCGAGAGCAACCAGGATCGACTGACCCTGTCCAACGTCGATGGCGTGAGCTTCACAGCAGGGCCACGCTTCATCGACAGCCTCGAATGGTTCGCCAGTCCGAACGACATCGCGCGGCTGATGGTCGACCTTCGCGCTCACAATTCCAAGACCTTGCTCGCGGCGATGGCAATCAACAACGGCGTCGGCCCTGTCGCCGCTGCCGATTGGAAATATCTCGGCTACAAAGGCGGGTCCGAAAATGGCGTGTTATCGATGAGCCTGCTTGGAGAACGCAAATCGGACGGAAAATGGTTCGTCGTGACCGCTAGCTGGAACAATCCTGACGCGAATATCGCGACCCAGACCCTGATCGGGCTGGTTACGCGCCTGCTCGCTCTCGCAGCGAATGGCCCGCATGCAGCGCCAGTGTCAGGCACGCTGCCAGCAGCACCGCATCCTTGAACAGGAATTGCGCGGTCGAGCCCATGAAGGGAAAGCCATAACCTTCTTCCCACAATGACGCTCCGAAACTGAAGCTGAGCGTGATCAGGAAGGTGCACATCCCCATTAACCCACCAAGCAGCCCCGCCCGATGCGACAACGCCCCCAGCGCGATCATCGCGCCCGCCAGCAGTTCGATCGTGCCGATGACGTTGCTGGTCCCCTGCACGCCGACCAAGGGATACATCCACGCAAATAAGGGATAGTGCATGGCGGTGTGCGCTACGCCTTCGGCTTCGTAAGCCGCGAATTTCGCCACGCCAAAGAAGGCAAAGATGAACACGAGTGACCAGCGCAACGCTGCCATTGCAAATTGATGCGACGGTAGCCTGTCCAGAATTGTTGTCATGATAGATACCCCCCCAAAATGGTTTCGAGGATATTCGTCCGCCGCCCTGTCTCGGTTACATCAAACCGCAGTCAATGCCGCAACCAGAGCCTTGACCTTCGCCTGCCGCCATTGCGGCGTCGGCGCGACGAGCCAATAGCCGCGCTTCACGGCAAATGCCTCTCCCACCATCCGCACGCGGCCCGATGCGATATCGGCGTCCGCGAGCATCGCGGGCACATTGGCCTGCCCCAGACCGTTTGCCGCCGCATCGATCGCCAGCCCCGCGTCGCCAAGGCGCAGCGCCGGCTCGCCGTCGGCAACGGGGCAACCCGGCCAGGCGATGCGGGTGTCGCTGTTGCTGCCCGGCCCCGCGACGGTGACCATCAGCGCGTCGGCGAGCGCCACGCCTTCATGCTCGCCCGTCCCGTCGGTCCAGAAGATCGCGATATCGAGATTCGCTTCGGTAAAAATCGATCCCGCTGTCGGCCGACACCAGCGTAAAGCGCACATCGGGCGCCTGCTGGCTGTAGCGGGCCAGCCGCGGCGCCAGCCATTTGGCGGTCAGGTCGCGCGGCGCGGCGATCGTCAGCGACTGCGACGATTGGCCCGCCTGCATCGCCCGCACCGATTCCTCGAACTGCAAAAAGCCCTGACGCAGCGCATCGAGACCGGCATCGGCCTCGCCCGTCAGTTCAAGACCCTTCGGCGTACGGCGAAACAGAACGACGCCGAGCATATCCTCGAGCGCGCGAATCTGCTGGCCGACCGCGGCAGGCGTGACCGCCAGTTCATCAGCGGCACGCGTGAAGCTAAGATGCCGGGCAGCGGCATCGAAAACGCGCAGGGCGTTCAGGGGAAGATGGGTCCGTTTCATGACGCGGTTGCAGGTGCCACAAGCGGGAATTGCGGGATTGCGACGAGCAGCTGCGCCCCGTCGCCGAATTCCATTGCATAGCTTCCCACCATCGACCCCTCGGGGGTCGGAAGCGGGCAGCCCGAGACATAGTCGAAAGCGCCGCCGGGCATGATCATGGGTTGTTCGCCAACGACGCCCTCGCCTTCGACTTCGCTGATCTGCCCACGCCCGTCGCTGATTCGCCAGTGGCGGCTGAGCAACTGCACCGCGGTCTCGCCATGATTTTCGACGCGAACATGATAGGCCCAGAACCAGCGACCGAGCGCCGGATGCGACTGTTCGGGCAGATAGCTGACCGCCACGCGCACGGTGATCGACCCGGTGGCGGCCGCAAAGGGAAAGAAGGAGTCTATCATCGAGGCGCCAACGTCGCTCAAAGCCCGACCCTGGTCAATGCCTGGTCCAGATCGGCAATCACATCGCGCGGGTCTTCGAGCCCGATATTGATGCGCAGCATGCCTTCAACAACGCCCATGTCCGCGCGTGCTTCGGCGCTGACACCATAATGGGTGGTTGAGGCGGGGTGGCAGCAAAGGCTGCGCGAGTCGCCGATATTGTTCGAAATATCAACCAGTTCGAGCGCATTGAGCAGGCCCATTGCCTGCTCGCGCCCGCCGTCGAGCACGAAAGAGAAAATCGGGCCGCACGCGTCTGACTGGCTCATGGCCAGATTATGCTGCGGATGGCTGGGAAGCCCCGGATGGAGCATGCGCGCGACGCGGCTTTCGATCGACTTGCCGACCGCCAGCGCATTCTCGGACTGACGTTTGGCCCGCAGGTCGAGCGTTTCGAGCCCTTTCAGTACCACCCATGCATTGAAGGGCGACAGGTTCGGCCCGGTGTTGCGCTGGAATGGCAGCAGCACATCGTTGATGAATTTCTCGGTTCCGCAAACGGCGCCGGCGAGAACGCGTCCCTGCCCTTCCATCAGCTTGGTCGCCGAATAGGCGACCACATCGGCGCCGAAATCCATCGGGCGCTGAAGGACCGCGGTCGCAAAAGCGTTGTCGACCACCGAGGTGATGCCATGCGCCTTCGCGACGGCGCAGACATGCTTCATGTCGACGATATCCATCGTCGGGTTCGCCGGGGTTTCGAAGAAGAACACCTTGGTGTTCGGCTGGATCGCCTTTTCCCAGGCATCATTGTCGCGGCCATCGATGACGGTCGTCTCGATGCCAAAGCGCGGGCAGAGATGATCGACCAGCCAGCGGCACGAACCGAAAGCCGCCTTCGCCGCAACGATATGGTCGCCCGCCGAGAGCTGACACAGCAGAGCCGTCGTCATCGCGGCCATGCCGGTTGCTTGGGTACGGCACGCCTCAGCGCCTTCCATCAGTGCGATCCGCTCTTCGAGCATCGCCACCGTGGGGTTTTGCAGGCGCGAATAGGTCATGCCCGCTGCTTCGCCCGCAAAACGCGCTGCAACCGTCTCGGCATCATCATAGGTATAGCCCGAGGTCAGGAAGAGCGCTTCCGACGTCTCGCCATGTTCGCTGCGCCACGTCCCGCCGCGCACGGCCTGCGTCGCAGGGTGCCAGTTGCGTGTCGTGCTGCGATCGAAACCCGTCGTTTTCTTCATTTCATCTATCCGTTCAAAGCCGAAACAACCGCATCGCCCAAAGCCGTTGTTCCCATAATACCGCCAAGATCCGCGCCGCGACAGCCGTCGGCAAGCACCTTGGAGACCCCCGCCTCGATCCG
>FUIF01005779.1_pt1 | contig 12948 bp, 24 predicted proteins | sample 1003461 | NCBI WGS metagenome assembly FUIF01 (sample SAMEA80401918, study PRJEB19352) | marine metagenome | reverse complement strand
TCAATGGTTTTCAAGTAGACTCTCCAGATAGGGCAGGAATTCACGGTAAGGCTTGTACGCCATAGTCATGGTATTCGTTGTGATATTGGCTCCACAGCCAAGGAGGGTTACCTTTATGTCCTCATAGACGAAGAGGTAACCACGATACTTGACCTCCTCAAAGCCAAGCAGCTTAAGGTTGGTTTTCAGTTCAAGTGTTTTCAAAGTAACTCTCCAAGGCAGGGATTAGTTGGTGGAAGTGGTAATGCATAGTACCTCTGTCGTTTATGGAGAAGTTGGCAGTATTTCTGTTCACGATTACTTTTACTTCCTCTAGAGTGAAGATACCTGGCATGAAGCTAAACTGCGTTTCGGCCATTGCCTGTACCTCTTCGAAACCAAGGAGCTTGAGTGAGGTGCTTAGTTCGTTATATTCCAAGGTTAGCCTCCAGTGTTTCTATTACTTGGTTTAGTGGGCAAGGCTTGGTGCGTTGCCCAGGTATGGTAATTGCAGCCATGTAGCTGTATACGGTAATCCTCAATTCCCCCAGAGACAGTTCAGTGAATATCCTCTCATTGGCTTCTAGCTTAAAACCCTTAAGCTTCAGGGTGGTTATTAGTTCAGCCTTGTTCACTTAGGAACTCCTCAACTCTTGGTATTACTCTGTTGAAAGGACAGTGTACGATGGTTTGGCCTGGTACAGCGATACTGGCTGCAGATGCGTACAGGGACACGGAGATGTGCCTTAGGTGATAGGCATGTGAGGCAAAAGCATACCTTAAGGTTGGCACTTCTCCCCCTTCGAAACCCATAAGCTTTAGGGCTGTTGCTAGTTCTGGTTTAGTCATAGATTCTTCTCCACGAACTCCCAGACTTTGGCATATTCTGGGTACTCGAATTTTTTGGTTTCTGTATTAGCAATTCTTACCGTCATACGTTGAGTGAAAAAGATTACTCGGCATGTCTCCCTAACGTAGAGGCCTTCTATTTCTTTGCCATCTGCGTCTACTAGTATGCGGAAACCATTGAGAGTAAGTATTGTGATTAGTTCGCTTTTATTCACCGAGCAACTCCATAGGCTCTCGAGAAGGTGTACCTATGGGATGCGCTTATCTCCCTGACGAACTCAAGGATACCTTCAGCGCTGGTATCAGGAAGTTCACAGTATGATGGCATGTTAACTGTAGAGCTGGGCCTGTAGACTATCCGGTCTACATACACTCGGCAGGGACTTATCCATAGGTAAGGCTCCTGGTTCTTAGAGTTCCATACAGGGAAGGTGTAGCCTAGTAATTTGAATCCTAGCTGTAGTTCTTCTATGGATTGGTAGTTCATTCGCATTTTGGTTTATTCCTGTTAAGCTGGACTCTCCTAAGTAGAAGAGGTAAGTAAGATGATTGAACGTATCGTGAAGCATGAAGGTGGTTATGCCAATGACCCACGGGACCGTGGCGGTGAAACCTATAAGGGTATTGCTCGTAACTTCTGGCCAAAGTGGGAAGGCTGGAAATTAGTTGATGAAGCGAAGCCTGGAACGGTCAAGGAAATAAACCAACGGTTAGAGAAGACTAACATTGGCGATATGGTATTGGCGTTTTATAAGAAAGAATACTGGGACAAGGTAGGAGCTCCACTGTTAGGTGATGCTCTTGGTTTTCAGGTCACTGACTGCGCTGTGAACTGTGGGATTGCCCGTGCAGCCAAGATGCTCCAACGACTTGTGGGAGCATACCCTGATGGTGCTGTTGGGCCTATGACAGCTGCCAAGGTTAAGGAGTATGGCGATACCCTTGAGGTAATCACTGGCTTTAATGAAGCTCGTCGTGAGTACTACCGTGGCCTGAAACAGTTCTCTATCTACGGTAAGGGTTGGCTGAACCGAGTGGACGCTAATGACGCTCTGGCACGTCATGACTGCCAGGGTCAAGGATAAACGCTAGGATGGTCTCATAGGGGTCATTACTTAGAAGAACGATGACCCCTCTGTTCAGGACAGTACACTTAACCTTTCCATACGGATGCACCGCAATATTCCCCTTCGTGTAAGCCTGATGATTCTCTCCCATAGGCTCAGCTTTAAAGCCATTAAGCGTTATAGGTCATGCGCTCTCCTCCAACCTGTATAGGGCCTTAAGCAGTACCTTTTGGTTCATGCCTTTGGTGAGCCAAGGACGGCTGTGGGAATAATAACGGCAGTCTCCGTCTCCACTTTTACTGGGCCTACCAGCGCACATGATTGCGAAAGAACCATACCTGAAGTATACGTAAGCTTTGGCTTCTGGGATGACCATGCTCATCAATCTACCGTCTACGCTTGCATAGTCTTCTGAGGCAGATGGGTACTCAAGCCTTATTGCCAGCAGTGCTTCCGCCCAGTATTCCTTACAGGTTTTCTTTTTCCTAAAATTAAACCATTTCATTGCTCTGTCCTTGTTAGGTGCATGATGAACTCTGCATAGGTCATGCGCTCTCCTTTAGCCTAGACAAGGCATTAAGGAGAACTCTTTGGTTTATGCCCCTGGTAAGCCAAGGTTGACTGCGCGCGCAATGGGAAAGGTTAAAATCCTCGCCTTGCTTGAACTGCCTAGTGTGCATGGCTATGAATGCCCTGTCATTGAAGTAAATACTGATATTGATTTCTGGGATAAGTACGTCTGCCATATAGGAATCGATGTTTGACCATTCCACTGTAGCTGACGGATACTCAAGCTTTATCGCCATTAGTACCTCAGCCCAGTATTCTCTGCAGACTTTCTTCTTCCTTTTGGTGAACAATCGTTTCCACATGTTTAATTGCCTCCTCTATTGAATTGATGTTGGTGTACTCTACTCTGTGCTGACTATAGTCAGAGGGTAGAAATACCATCCCATGGGAATACACAGTTACGTAGAGACAATTGCCATTGGCAAATATAAGGTCATCTCCAGGGAGTTGCCTCCACCCTAATAGCCGGAAGGTGGTTACTGCCTCAGCCATGCTTAGCATGAAGTCTCTCCAAGTCTCTGGTCATAGAGCGGATGTCCTCGCCTCTGCATTCACAGCCTGCCAGACCAACTCTATAGATTATGTATTCTGTCTTACCTGTAGGGTACACGTAGACAGTTAGGTCTCCTCGTTCGAATCGTCTAGCGAGGGTCTGTACGGAAAACTTATTTTCCATAAAACCAAGGAGTGCGAGGGTTGTAGCAAATTCATTTACTGATGCCATCGGATTCCTCCATTTCGTCCAGCAGGTTGGCTAAGTGTTCCAGGGATACATCTCGAATGCTTTCGATGGGCCGGGTGAAATCGGTAGTTGTATTCAATAGTGTTAGCTCATGTATCCGTATTTTCATGAATGACCTCATGACTACCCGATTGTCTCCTTTGATGTAAAGTAGGTCCTGAGTTAAGGTAGGTGCCAACCTGTATCCTCTGAGAACCAGTAAGGTTTGGAGTTCACTAGCTGTTGCGTGTTCGTTGCTCATATTCCTCTATCTCGTCTACGTGTTTGAGTATGCCTTCCACTCTGAGCCCTCTTATGCTGGTTAGAGCATTGGTTTTGACTGCAGCCCAAGCCACGAATGTAATTCGATAATCTGGCCCAGCGAAGTAGGCTGAATGGTTACAGATACGCCATTCTTGTGATAGCTGTGGTATGACTCCGTTGAGCTATCCTCTAGCGTGTACCCTCTAAGGGTCAGTGTCATTACCAGTTCTTTGATTATTACTTTCCATCCGTTGCTCTCCATTTTTTCCTTCCATGAGAGTAGGGCTTCCATAGTAGGAGGTGCGAAAAAGCTGACTGCCTTAGGTACTCTCCCATCGCTGAAGCTGGCAGAGTACCGGTTCCACTCATCTCTGATGAGTATTTGGTAGTGGTCCTTGCGTAACTGGTGGATAGCCGTGGTACCGTTAATCAGAGATTCTGAATATCTGTAACCCTCTAACTTACATAGGGTGATAAACTCTTCCAGTGTATTACTCATTGGCTTTAATGCTCCTTTCCATTTTTTCCATGCCTTCAAGAAGACCGTCTAAACCAAAAGCTTCGTGTAGCAATGAAAACTCTGATTGGAGGTACCAACGGCTTCTTACTGTTTCGGCTTTATTGGGGTACTGTGCGACGATGCACATTTCACATATGAATGGCCGCTTTGTATATCGCTCTATTGCGATTGGCGCGCCAAATGGCCTTTCAACAAAACCATTCAACTTGAGCGCATTAACACATTCAGATAGCTCAACACTCATAGGTCAAACTCCCGCTCTAAGTTGTGTAGTGTTTCAAGCATGTCGTCCAGACCAACGGCCTCACCACACACCTTTACTCTGGGGCCGTGGTGAAACCATTTGCTCTGCACCTTTGGGCAAGGGCAGGAAGACAGTTCTTCTACCCGTAGTCTGCAAACTAGCGGCCCTCGTTTATATCGTGCTACTCCATCAAATGTCCTATTTGTATCCTCGAAGCCATGTAGCAGAAGGGCCGTAATGCATTCTGATAATTCATTGTTCATTGGTTTGAATCCTTAGGTTGATTGCGAAGAAAGCGAAGCCTTGATACAGTTGAAGCTCCTAAGTAACCTTAACGTTTATGGAGGCCATATGGCTTTTGCTACACAAGCACAGAAACAAGAGTACATTGATGACGTGTACACCTACCTCACCTCTAATTCATCCGTGGATATCGATACTTCCCGGACAGCTCTTAAAGCAGCTGATGGGACTGATGAAGACGTACCGTATTACGATGACTATGACCTGACCTGGGACCAAGCCAACGTGATTATCATGCGTGCTGGCTTAGGGGATAATAGCCCGCTCTCTTAATCTACTTTGCCTCCATGGATGGAAGCCTTTTTACTTGGAGTAATGTTTAATGAAATTGACTGTCGTTCTACCTAAAGAGTTGCCCACCGAAGCCTCGCTGACTAAGTTGCGTAAGGTTGTTGGTTCAGATGCGTTTAGCTATTTGGTTATGCTTGGTGCGAAGAAAGCCAAGACTGTTAATGGCGTATCGCCGAACAACATGGCTACTGCTCTGGGTATGCCTCAGACTAAAGTAGCCAAGCTTAAAACCATGCTAATCAAGCACAAGTATTTGGCTATTACCGATGCTACCACTGATGTGAAAGATGAAGCAGGTAAGGTAGTCGGCAAGGAAGTTACCGGCAAAGTATGGACTGTTACTTGGTAAGGTAAGTAGCAAAACTAAGAGCCTCCCTTGTGGAGGCTTTTTTATTGCCTGTGGAAAGAGTAACCTGTAGGGGCTTTACATAAATTTAAAGGAGACTAGATGAGCACAAATATCTTTGAAGCAGCAAGACCAGTCAATATGGTAGATTTCATTGATACTATGATTGCAAGGGGGTACGCATATTCCTACAGCTACAGGAATAACGAGTCATCCATTAATGCCTACTTCACTACAACTATCACCGCACCGGATGACCATGTAATCCTGGTGTATAAGTGGGAGGCCATTCATGGCTCTTGGTACCAGTCGACCGATGTGTATGGTTTCCTTAATGGTGGTGTGATTTATCCCGGTTACACATCCAAGGATATTTCCTCAAATGCGGACCTGGCTACTGGTAGGAAAGGGAGTTTGCTTGGGTTCTATACACCGGATGCAGTACCAACTATCTATGTTGATGGTACGGGGTCTTCTGTTACAGAAGCCTCTCTGTGTTGTGGGGAAGGGTATTATAATGGGCTGACCCACCTGCACCACAGAAGCCTGATTAACAAGACGGGGGACAATTCTATTTGCGGAGGGCCATACTGGATTAGGGAAGGTGAAACCAGATCATTCCTGTCAAGAGCTTACTGCAGCGCGACTAGTTATGGTAAATCGAGTATGCAAATGTTGGTTCTGCCTTCGCACCTAGTACCTGGTACGGACGATGCGGACTACGAGAATACAGAGTCCATTGCGGGTGATGATGAAGATGACGGTACATCTTAAGGAGACAATGAACTATGAGTTAGATAGAGCAGGAAGTAGTAGTGGTTCTTCAGGAACTACGGTGTTATCAGATACCTTGGCTGACTCCATGAGCTCAGTCACTGTGTCAGAGTTTTCACTGCTTAAGGCGCTTGATGGCAAGTCGTATAAAGCGCGCTTAGGTGGTGATTGTGGCGTAGAGGACGACTGGTACATCGTATTAACTGTACCTACCTATGAGGATACAGGTAAGGTGTTTGTATTGCACAATACCAAAATCTTCTGTCAGGCTGGTGCAGGAGCTGTGAAGATGCGTGTAGGTGTCACTGATGACTACGACACTGCTGAAGGCTCAGCAATCACCGCATACAACTTCAATACGGTATTGCATGAAGGTAATCCATCAGAGCTAGTCGGCTACCAGTACATTGGCACTGAAGCAGATGGTCTGCCTAGTGACTTGGGTACAGCTACGATGTTTGGTGAGGTAGGTAACTTTGGTTTATGTGAGAACAACATTGATGGCATCTCTAAGGCCAATCCAATGGTTCTCACTAACGGGTACACCTACATCATTCAGGTAAGCAATGAGTACTACCAACAGCAACGTATCACGATTGACTTTGATTGGTGGGAATTAGATGGGGATTACTTCTCGGATGATTTCTTGGAAAACTTAAGCTAAGAGGTAGGCCCCAAGGATGGGGCCTTATTTTTATGCAGGCTCAGTGGTGCATGGTTCACCATGGTCAAAGTAGAAAGAGTATGAGCCTGAGCCGCATTCTACTTGTAGGTAAGCACCGTTGGTGTAGTACTCATATGAGCCAGTAGTGAAGGTGTCAGTCTCAACCCATTCCTCTCCATCCCACACGCTGATAGTAATTGACCCATTCACTACGAGTAGCCGGGCATCACGCTTGGTGCTGAACTTGAAGGTTAGGTCTGATTCATATCGCTTCATTGTCATAGAGATAGTCTCCTGTTTGAAAACTATATTCTAACCTGCTACTAGCTTACGTCCACCTTCGTTAGCTGGGTCATCCACCAGTTTGGCACCTGGGACAAAGGTCAAGGCCTCTGCCACCGAGTAGCTGCCGTCGGGATTAGTCTGCTGGGTAGTGACCTGAACCACGCAACCAACACCTGGCACTTCCATGGCTTTAGTGGATTTCATCCAACCCTCTGCTGCTGAACTGGCTTTGCAGACTAGGGCGAATGTATCTCCATTCCCAACTACTTTGATGTCCTTAACGTTTTTTCGCGCACCGCTTATATCTGAGTTATGCAGCGTTTTCATGGTTTACTCCTTGAGTGTGTGTATGTACAAAAAAGCCTTGCCGAAGCAAGGCCAAGAATCCAATAGGTTGAAGTACTGGAGTCTATAGTTTGGTTACAGCGCCAGTAGTTTTGAGAACGTAGCCTTCAAGCATCCAAAGGTTGTTAGTCGCATCTGCTACAGCACGCTCTTTGGCATACTTGCACCCAAGTTCATAGTCGAAGTTGGCTGGGTCAACGCAAGCAGAGTCACCCTTGCCAACGGTAAAGCCATTGGGTAGGAAGGCATAGCATACGGTGGTGGTAGTATCACCAATGCGTTCAAACTTGAACTCTAGTGAACGAACCATGGCCTGGATATGAGCTACTTCTACTTTGTTGGCTACAGGTGATGCAGCATTCTCGAACTGCTCTTTAGGGCACCATGAGATGTAGCCAGCATAGTCTGGATGGTTTGGTTCACCACCGTCTTTGTATTCGACTAGGTAACCTTCATCACTTCCGTCTTCATCCGCTGGTAGAGTCCAGCCACGGAGTTGGTTGTACTGAAGACGATTCATAGCCTGTGCAGCTACCTGCTTACGGGTAACATACTCTTGCATTGTATTTTTCCTTTAGGATGTGAAACTATAAGAACCTATATACTATCTTCGAAACCTAAGGATAAAGCAAGTGACTACTACTCTAACTACAGCTCAATTTAAGGAGTGCCTGCCAACGCAGTTCCATGGGTCTTTGACTCAAGAAGTGCAGGACAAGATTAACGCTGCCTTAAGTAATCCTGATACAGCCGATGAAATCAGGAATAACATGGTGGGCTATACCCACGTCATGACACAGGGAAGGTTCAAGCTAACCAGCTATGTGGATGCTGTGAAGTACGTAAGCTTTAAGCTTATGGGCAATACCAATCTGGATGCTTACCGAAAAACTTTCCCTGACAAGTACACAGACATGCTATCTCGGAATGTCACCAGTAAGGACATCTCCAGCTACGTCTCTATGTACAACAAATCTAAGTTGGTTGGTTTGATTATGGAGCAATCCATGATACCTACCCACGTACTTAATCAGGCAGTATTCCAGAAAGCCATCAACACCCAGGCTCAGATTATGAGTGACATGGATGTGTGCTCCCGGGATAGGGTAGCTGCTGCCAACTCATTGATTACCGCACTTAAGCCACCAGAGAAGCAGAAGGTAGAATTGGATATTGGCGTGAAGGAAGGCTCAGTCATCCAAGAGCTGAAAGAGGTAACCATGAACCTAGCTGGTCAGTTACAGGGTGCTATTGGTTCGGGTGTTCGGACGGTGAAGGATGTGTCGGAAACCCCTATCGTACTGGAGCATGAAGATGATTAATGATGATGAGCTGCTTCAGCCTAAAAGAAAGACAGTGGACGATTATCTGAATGAGGTGGACTACGTTGCCATGGAGAATGGCTATGTTCCCAGCCAGTTTGCCATTCAGTATGTGAACTTCATCAAGCTGGTCAACGGTGCCGAAGGGGAGAGTAACACTACCCCTACTGTTCACTACAAATGGCTAGACCAGCTGCCTAGTAAGAAAACCAGGCTAGCTAACCTATGCAGTCGCGGGTTCGGCAAACGACAACCGGTGAATTCTAAAATCCTTACTCCAAATGGCTGGACCACTATGGGTGAGATTCAAGAAGGGGATTACGTAATCTCAAGGTATGGTGTACCTGAAAGAGTAGTGATGAAAACTCCTCTGACAGAAAGACCTACTTACCGTTTCACTTACTCTGATGGTTCTACTGTTGAGGCTGATGAGGACCACTTGCACATTGTGGTTGAGCGGGGAGTGGAGAAGGTACTAACCACTAAAGAGATTCTGGCTAAAGGTTTAACTATTGGACGGACTAAACGCCGAACCAGTAGAGACCCTAAGGCAACCTATCGCTTTAAGGTACCTCTTACTGAACCAGTACAGTTCGAGACTAAGGAGTTGCCTCAGGAACCCTACCTGTATGGGTATCTCCTGGCCAATGGTTCTTACACTGCCAAGAACGTAACCATGCACCTAGATGACTCTGAAGAGTTGGCTAAGTATCTAGGCCTACCTACTACTATCTGTAATCCCACTGGGAAGGTAGCGCGTATGCATGTGAATGATTGGCCCGTACCAATGCCGTACAGCGCATCTAAGTCGATAGACGAGCGTTATATGCTTGGTTCAGTAGAACAGCGTGTAGAGCTTCTCAGAGGGCTTATGGACGGGGATGGTACAATCGCATCCAATGGCTCTTGCTCATATAGCTCCTACTCTAAGCAGCTGGCTGAGGACGTGTGTGCTTTGGTTCGTTCCCTTGGTGGTTTGTCTCGGGTAAGGGAGTATGCCAATAAGGATTCCATAGAGTACAAGGTGAGAGTCTCTATGAAGCTCAATCCATTCAAGCTTGCTCGTAAAGCCAATAGATGGAAACCAAGTAACATCAGCTTTAAGCAAATCTGTGGGGTAGAGGACATTGGGATTACTGCCGGGCATTGCATCATGGTTGATTCAGAAGACCACAGTTATTTGACTGATGCCTATACGGTCACCCATAACACTGTGATATTCGGTGAGTATCTGATTCTGTACCTGGCGGTATTTGGGGAGATTCCCGAGTTTGGCAGAATAGACGGTATGATTTACGTTTCCGACTCCATGGACAACGGTGCTAAGAGTTTAAGGAAGAACGTAGAGCACAGATACTATTCCAGTGAATTCTTGCAGAAGGTAGTTCCTAAAGTGAAGTTCACCGATGCAATGCTTGAGTTTGAGAACGCTGATGGGAAGAAACTGGGGGTAAGACTGTTTGGTGCCAAGACTGGTCTACGGGGTACTAAGATTTACGGTAAGCGTCCAACCTTGGCAATCCTGGATGACTTGGTTTCAGATGAAGATGCAAACTCCCCTACGGTGATGAGGGCGATTAAGGATACCGTGTACAAAGGGGTTACCTTTGCACTAGACCCAACCCGATACAAAATCATCTTCTCAGGTACTCCCTTCAATAAGGGGGACATTTTGTATGAAGCCGTTGAGTCAGGTGCTTGGGAAGTTAACGTGTATCCAATCTGTGAAAGATTCCCTTGCCCTAAGGAAGAGTTCAAGGGCGCATGGGAGGACCGCTTTAGCTATGAGTTTGTGCTGGACCAATACAATACTGCTAAGGAGACTGGAGAGTTAGCCTCATTCATGCAGGAGCTAATGCTCAGGATTACCAATGAAGAAAGCTTGATGCTGAATATGGAGACAGACATTCAGTGGTTCCCTCGTAAGTTCGTTATGAGGAACAAGGAAGCATTCAACTTCTACATCACCACTGACTTTGCAACTTCAGATAAGCAGTCCAGTGACTTCTCGGTGATAGCTGTATGGGCATTGAATGCCGATGGTTATTGGTTCCTGGTAGATGGCGTCTGTGCCAAGCAAACCATGGACAAGAACATCGATGACTTATTCGCTCTGGCAGCCAAGTACAAACCAATGAGTGTCGGTGTGGAAGTATCTGGCCAGCAAGGAGGATTCATTCCTTGGATTAAGAGAGAGATGCTTGAACGCAACTGCATCTTTACTCTGGCTTCAGATAGCAATGCTAACCGACCCGGTATTCGCCCAACCACCAACAAGTTTCAACGATACAATGTTGTTCATCCTTGGTTTAAAGCAGGTAAGATTTTCTTCCCTGAAGAGCTCAGGGATACGCACCCTCTTCTGATTGAGTTGTGTGAGGAGTTGAGCTTGATTAGCCAAGATGGGTTTAAGTCTAAGCACGATGACTGTATCGACGTGGTATCCATGATTACGGTACTGAAGACCTTTAAGCCATCAGAGGCTATAACGCAGACTGAAAGGGATGATTCTGGTTTGTGGTACGACTATGATGACGAAGAAGATATGGGTGGCTTGTCCAGCTACCTTGTGAATTAACTTGGAGGATATATGACGATTGAAGAACTATTTGAAAGGCTGGCTACTGGGGAGCTAAGCCAACATGCCATTGGCAAGGGAGGGAGTATCTCTGAGTCAGATTACCCTGGCTTACTGGTTAAGCTGAACCAAGGACTGACTAAGCTGCACACCGAGTTTCCATTGAGTGAGAAACAGGTGATGATTCAGCAATATGATGACCTGTACTACTACACCCTGACGTATGACTACGCCTCATCAAATGCCGATTCTACGGCCACTTACCAATACATCGTGGATAGTGATGAGGACCCCTTCTTGGAGGATATTATTCGTATTGAATCTGCCTACGACCAGAACGGTATCGAGCACCCATTGAATGATGAGAATAGTAGAGCTTCTTGGTTTACTCCTGGCTATAACCAACTGCAGGTTCCTAACCCACAGGCAGATAACAGCTGTGTGCTTCTCTATAGGGCAAACCATGCAATGTTTGATACTTCCAGTGCAGATACCTCACAGGAGATTTATATTCCCCCTTCACTGGAAGATGCCTTAGCTGCATTCATTGCCTATCGCTGTTTCATCTCCCTGGGCAATGCTTCTGCTGCTGGTTTGGCCAAGTTCTTCAAAGGCGAATACAATGCAGAGGTAGCTCGTATTAAACGAGAGAATCTTCTCCAGACAACCGATGGAGATTCCAATATTAAACTAGCATTAAAAGGATTCGTGTAATGGGACAGGTTCCAAGTACCAAACTAATTTCCTCTGCAGGTACTTCTACTGGCACTACTCCGGTGGTGACTGTGGCAGCCAACATTGACAACGTCAACTACGTCGGTACCAACATCGATGATGTGGTGACTGTAGCGGAGAATATGGATGCAATCATAAACTTCACTGAAGGCAACTTCGACTTAGAGCTGTACCTCGGGGAGTACACTGCGGTCCCTACTTCCTATGAAGATGGGGCAGCTCTAGGAGGTGGAGAGTATTACCTCGACTCTACTGAATGGAGTGACTACGGCGGAGCAATGGGGTATTACCTCGCAGAGACCGATTCATGGATTTACCTGAATATGTCAGCCATGGCTGACTATGCCTCCACGGCCAGTAGCTCAGCCGCTAGTGCAGAGACGGATGCCGCCACTGCTGCGGAGTCAGCCACCACCGCCACTGATGCGGCAACTGCCGCAGCTTCCAGTGAATCCAATGCAGCTGACTCTGCTGCCTCTGCGGCTGCCAGTGCAGTTACAGCGGCAACTCTGATTAGCACCACCATTAACTGGAAAGGTGCTTACGACGCTTCTGATGGAGACTTCCCTGAGTACTCTGGCTCTGGTTCGGATTACTACCGTATCTCAGTGGCAGGTACCCTTACGGACGCAGACAATACTGCTCAGGCAGACTTAACTGTTGGGGTAGGAGATAACCTCTACTACGACATCGATAACGAAGTCTGGTTCATGATTGATAACACCGAGGCCATCACCAGCATAAATGGCTACACCTCTGGAGCCATTGTATTAACTGCCAGCGACCTAGGCCTAGGCAACTTATCCAATTACACCATCAGCAATGTGTATGACAGTGATGGTACTAACTACGCCTCACGGACAGCGGTGTATAACCTGTATGAGGCAATGACTACAGCCTTGGATAACCTATCCACTGTAATCTCAGATGGGTTGGATAGTAAGGGCGACTTAGATGGGGACAATACCTGGACGGGCGCTAACACCTATGAAGCAGATGTTACTGTTACCGGCACCCTTACAGCCGATATTCTAGATGGCTCTTTTGTTTCTAGTTCTTATGCGGATTTTAAGATTTACCGTAGTGAAGCC
>FUIF01016613.1_pt1 | contig 12952 bp, 27 predicted proteins | sample 1003461 | NCBI WGS metagenome assembly FUIF01 (sample SAMEA80401918, study PRJEB19352) | marine metagenome | reverse complement strand
TCAGAGTTCTGCGTCAGAAGGATTCGCACGTTTGGGTCGCGGATTGATCGCCAGATTGGATAGGAGATCGTACAAACTGTAGTCTTCAGCCAACCACGTGGAAGGACAAAGACTCGTCGCTTGACACTGAAATCTTCAAGCGAACGACACAACGGCCCGTGGATATGAGGCACGAGCCAGTCGTAACCCAGAATGCCCTTCGCGAAGAAGTAGAAGTTAGACTTCGCTCGCTCACGAATGACATCGAGGTCAAGGTTGTTTGAGAGTTTGTTTTTCAAACCCTCATCAGGTTGTACGAGTGTTTCCGTCATCCAGTCAGGCTACTTCTTCCCGCCGCCCATCGGTCGGCTGAATGCACCCTGATCCGTCGGCAGGCTGCCCTTCTTGCCCTTCTTCATGAACATGCCCTTCCCCGACGACTTCGGGGTGGGTTGCGACGACGTCGGCTGATTGTTCTGTTTCGACATCAGTTGTCTCCTGAGCAGCGAGGTTGAGTAGTTGGATCTGCTCTGCAGTAATCTGCACAATCGGAGCCTGATCCTTCGTGGTTCCAAAAACACGATCCAGTAGTCGGTCTGCTGCTCTCAACCGAACAGAATCGTTGTCTGATTCAAGCAAGTCCACCTGGGTCTGTGCAGCCTTTTCTACTGCCTTGTCCATCACCATGCGGGCTTTTTGGATATGTGCATCCCGATCCAGCTCCATCACTGCAGCTTCATCACTCTCGGAACGTCTTCGAGCCATCTCCTGCTGGACAAGCGGAGAGTTCATGATCATTGTAATCGACTGTTTCGACATGGAGAATGCCTTGGCAATGGCTGTGTTGTTATGACCAGCCAAGGCCATCTCAATGATCTTGAAGTGACGGGAAAGGAGACGTTTGATCCCATTCCTGTCACCAGCTTTCGGAGGTTCTCGATACGATGCGTCAGTAATCATGCCATTGCTCTTGGTGTCTGAACCGGTCCCTTTATGTAAACGATGACCTCGGCGGTTTCCGTGTTTGTTCCGCCTGAGATGTTCGCTGTGGGTTGTCCTTGACACGGGTTGCCCGAAATCTGCGAGGCGTTGAACTGGGTATTTGCTGTAATACCCGTACCAAGACCTTGCAAGATGTCGTATCCATCCGCGTCCGTGATGGTCAGGTCGAACCCCGAGCCAGTATGCTTGACGAATACAGCAGGGGCAACACCGATCAGTTCCGGCGACAGAGTGCCAGATGCTGTCGTCCCACTTACAGTGAGATCAACTCTCGATGTCGACTGCCTCTTGTATTTTGTTCCCATGGTCTAATCTCCAAGGACGATCGCCATGCGACCGCCTCCACCGAGTGTGTATTGTCCTTGGCCTTCCACTGTGCCGTCGTCCTGGATAGCCTTCCACTGGATACTACCAGAACCCTCGTCGAACACGATCCGACCATAACCCTTTGCGGGCCGGCCATCGACTCCACCAGCACCCATGTCTGACGCCAGTGCGACATCCTGCGTGATGGTTTCCGTATCGTAAGAGGGCACCAGTCCGGCACTCTTCGGTCCTACTCTCGCATGCCCGACAAGCTTCGAGAACGGGCTACCTGTGCGGTTCCACTGTCCAGTCTTATTCCGACGTTCGATCACCGTCGCGTGTCTATCTCCACTGAGGAGAATGACCTTCTGGATACTGTTGTTACCCATAATCGCGTCTTCGATCGCGAACCATTCGGCTCTCCATTCTGACTCATCCTGCCAGTTATCTCCACCCGAGAGGTGCAGATCGGAGAAGTTCGAGGCTGAACAGATAATCACGTTCTGCTTGGTGCAGGTGTTCGTGAAGTAATCTACCCAGTAGTCTGCCTGGTCCTTGCCCAGCAGAGTCTTAGCACTGTTCGAGAATGGCTTGCCATCTGTTCCATCGTCATCTCGGAACCGTCGAGTGTCAAAGAAACAGAGAGCAGTAAATCCAGTTTCCACATATCGATGTTCAGCCCGATCATGCCAACTGGATCCGTTGTATGCCAGTCCGAAGTATGCCTTCCGGAGCAGGATATGATAGGCTTCCTGGAACCGATCGTACACCATGCCCTTAGTCAGGCTACCAGCCAGAGTGCAAGATACCGATGCCTCTGCTGTAACATCGTCGGTTGCTCTCAACGTGAGTGTCAATGCTGCAACACTCTCGATGTTGTAGTTCCCGTTGTTCGATGCCGAGCCAGTCACGTTCAGGTGCATATCCGCAAGGAACCCATCCGTGATGAAGCTTCCAGATGCACGAGTGATAGTATCTGGCGAACCGCCGTTCTCGTTGAATGACACAGTCAGGGTGCCACCAACGAGACCCTGATGATCGGAATCGGGGGAAATGTTATCCCTGTCCGGTCCATCATCACCAGATGAGTTTTGCGTCGTGACAAAACCCTTCACCCAACCTTGATCCCAGTTATTGATACCTGCATCATGGTCATCATCCTGCAGGAACTTCGCAGACTTGCGATTGGCGAGAATACAGAACCGAGAGAGCAATGCCACTCGGATATAATCTCGCAGCCATTCCTGCTTGGTAGTTACAGGTGCCCAGGACGTTGGGGGATCTGATGCACCAGACTGATCTACGTAGTAATGATCACCATGAAACACCCGGAAAGAGATGACATTACCTTCTGCAGCAATGTCACCATCTGACAGTGGCATGTATTCCTCTACCTTCTGGCAGAACTCCGTGATGATTGTCAGCAGCGAGGGGGTTGCTGGCAACGTTCGGAACTGGAATACTGGTCCCACATAGCGGGTTACACCAGCTGTAGGACTCCATGTCTTGATTCGTGCAGAGTACAACGTACCAGCCGTGAGGCTTGATATGTTGAAGCTTCCACAAAACTCGTCCGAAGACGGCAGAGCCACTCCTGACGCCGTGGTAGTACCAGATCCTGGGAATGTCGAGTCCGTGTAGTCCCCAGCAACGTACTCGATCTCTGAGGTCACGTCGTCGTTGGTTGTCCAGGCTGCATCATGGACGGAGGGGTGCCAGTGTAGACTAAATGATGCTTGCGTTTGCGAGACCATTGTCGTCCAGAGCGGCAGTCCCCCGTCCTTGACGCACCACACTTCGTCATCGAGGGAGAAACGGTCAAGGGTAGCTTCACGGTGGATGGCAACATTTGCAACGTAAGTCGCTGTGTTGCCCGTGAACCCTGTGCGAACGTTTCCGACGAAGATCCGACCGCAGTTGGTCTGGATGTCGTGGGTCTTGGAGTGTACGAGCGAACGGTTGGAACCGTCGAGGTCTGACAACCAGAACTCGGCAATCCCGTCGCTTGAACCTGTTGATGCCTTCCAACGACAGCGGAACAACTTCCAGGTGTTTTCTGGAATCTCGTTGCCAGACGATGAGGAGTTGGTCAGATCTGAGAGGTCGATCCGACAGTTACCTCCGTTGGCCATCGAGATCGTAGCCAGCTCAACGGTACCAGCCTCGTTGAAGAATCTGATGAAACTGTGAATCTTCGAAGCAGCGGTCTCGCTGTTCCAATCCAGTCGCATCTCTGCTTCAATCCAGATATCCGAGAAGTCATCCGTTGCTGAAGTTGCACCGGATTCCTTGATCTCAACGTTGAATATATGACCCCGTCGTGCTGCTGCAGTCGTACAAACGAACCGCATCACCTCGCGAGAGGATGATCCGGGGTCAGCAGCGAAGGCGTACGAACCTGAGCCGTTGGTATCAACGCCCAGGCCATGGATGCGATTTCCACGGACTTCGCTTGTGAAGTCATGCATCCAGGGTTCATATTCGAGTTGGCAATCCGGTGGGAAGGGCATCAGTGTTCCTTACGCAGCAACTACTCGTGCGTCATCGTCCAGGGGCATGTACCACATCTCGGCCTTGATGAGTGCACCACCGGTGCCTGCATCTGCGGCTGAGGACAGGTCGATGGTACCCTCAGGGATGACCAATCGACGCGTCATACCCGTGGTGCCACCTGCAACCCCGCCTTGGAGTGCATCGCTAACAAGACCCGTGATCGAGTACAGAGAGCCCAGGGCATCTCCCGTAACGTTCAGCACTGCACACATATCCAGATCGTTACCCACCGTCGGGTTGGACACGATCTTGGTATTGGATGCAGTTGCGTCCACCGCTGCACCTGTCACTTCAAGTTCGATGTGGGTCAGGAGGATGCGACCTCCAGAGATCGTGAACAACGGAGTTGTCGTTCCATCGAAGATGTCGGCAGGATCACGACTGATTCTCTTACCCAAAAGGAGCGATGCTCCTGGGTGAGCTGCCTGGAGGAGCCGTCGAAGCTCCCTTCGAAAACCGTAGATGTTCATGTTGGTTGTCCTGTAGAGAGTCCCGCAGGGTGTCTATTACATACCCACAGAACCAGAGAGGAAACGAGATTCCGTCCACTCGTCAGAGTGTCCGGGAACGAGCAGTCAATGATTTCTCCTGTATTCGAGTTCGAGTCATCGAGTGAGAACCACTTCGTGGGCATTGCACCAGTTGAGACATCTCCAGGGCCAAAATGACACCAACGCACCACCAGGTTCCTAAACCTGTTGGCAGCTGTGCCACCGGCCTCTTCAAAAGAGCTTGCCGAGCAACCAGCAAAATGGCAGTTCTCAAAGAGGATGCCAGTCATCACTCCATTATTCGTAGCGGTCAATTTCACGCCATCAGCTGTTCCACCGATGACGCAGTTGAAGAACTGGACGTCGTCGCCTTCTCCGTGGGTCAACGCAGCGATTTGTGCTGTTGTACCTTCGGTCAGATCGACGCTCAATGCACCGGTTACACCAAGTTTGCACTCTGTCACGCGTAGACGTGATCCGGTGTTCTCCAGTGCTGTGCCTGTGCCATTGCCCTTGATTGTCAGGTTATGTAGCGACAGGCCATCCATATGATTTACAAGACCATCAGCATTGCTAGTCGACGGCTCAATAATGGCTGCACCACGACCTCCCAGCCCTACAATGGATACGTCCGAGACGGTTGAGGATCGTGAGATCGTTACGGTCTCGTCGTAGTCTCCAGGGTCCAAGAAGATCGTGTCGTATTTTTCTGCAACCGCGATAGCCTGTGTGATGGTCTTGAGAGGTCGGGTCGGGTTGAGGCCACCCTGATTGTCGGTATCCGAGCCTGTCGGACTGACGTAGATACTCCGTCCCGGCAGATTTGCTGGTCCGAAGAAAGGCTGATTGCCTCGATTCACTCTACGTGCTAGCGACAGGCTTGGCATCAGGTACTGGCCTTCTTAGCTTTGGCACGCTTCTTGCGGATAGCATCGAAACGTCCCTTGATCGTTGCGTCCAGGGTCTCTGCCTCGGCGATGATCTTCTTCTCCTCAGCTTCAGAGAAACCATCTGAGGCTTCGAGCCAGGCGTCAACGCCGGATTTGAGGATTGCGATTGCAGTGATTACTTCGTTTGCAGTGACTTTCATCAGTTGTTGTCCCCGGCTTCAGCTTCGAGTGTTGCAGACAATGCCGCGATGATCCCATCGAGGGTCAACATCGCAATGTCGAACGCATCGCCACCTTCTGGGTTTTCGATCAGGAACTCGGCAGCGTTCGCGAGTGTCTCCTGGGCGGACAGAACAGCAGGTTCTGTACCCATGAACTCGTCTTCACTGATAAGCCCGGTCGACTCCGCGGTGAGCAACGATCGCTCTACAACGTTCAGGGATGAGCGTGCAGCCAGCCACTGCTCTCGTGGCGTAAATGCGAACTCATCGTCAGGATGCACAGCACAGCCAGAGGCCATGATCAGCATCACAAGCACGAGGAAACTATAGATGGTACGCTTGGGTCGCATAGGCGATCTCCTACTTTGCTCCGACATCTTCTGAACTTCGGTCACCGTCACGTGCGGTGAGCAGGCCGAGGAATGCCATCGTACTGACTACGACAAGATTCCAATCTGGCTCAGTTCCAAGTGCAGCTTCGTCGAAGATGTAACCAATCTGAACAGACATGGTCGCGAGCCACTGCGTGAGACCAAACACCGAGGTCTTCCAGCTAGTGGTTGTGTTCTTGAGAAGTGTACTCATCGTTTGCTCCTATGAGGGTTTGTATTTCAAACTCTCACGGTTCTGGTGCGAAGGCTACGTCGTCGATCTGAGGTATGTCGACGTTTGGATTCCTTGCTTGAAACGCTGCGATCCACAACCTGAGTTGGTCACGCGAGGGGAGTTCCTTATCTTCGAGCTTCTCCAGGCGACGATCAAAGGTAATCATCGCAGTGCCATTCGTCTTCAGGTCCAACTTGATCTCATGAAGATCGTCCTTCATAACCGATACAGCGTCGGATATCGTAGTCGCCCCAGACTGCACCACCGACGATCGCTGTGATCACCGTGATGAGAAGTCCAAGAGACACTTTGCTCTCCTGGGTCAAGGTCACTTCTTTGTCCTTCATAGGTGTCCAGTCTCATTTGCTTGCATCTTCCTTAGTTGCTTCGAGGTGGAGCTGTCGCTGACAGGACACAGGCGTCGTAGTTTGCCGTAGTCGTCGGCCGCTCTATACTCTCGCACCATGTAGGACCAATGCCACGGGTGGGCAGGATTTCTACACTTTCACACCTACATACTTTCACAAGGACAGGGGGGTTGATTTCATGCGATATTTTATGAGGGATCCTTATCTTGTACGCCAGGCCCCCGGTGGGGGGTGATGGGGTACCTCCTGCGATTGAGACTCAGTCGCAACTAGCCTCTGATTAGAATGAGTCCAAGTCTCAACTACGAGGAGTGTACTGCGATTGAGTCGCAGTCGCAATTAGAGTTATCCACAAGTTGTCCACCGAACAGATACCTAACGAAAAAAACTTGGTTTGTCGCTTGACATTTCACAACTAGGTGCTATACTTGGGTAGCCGGAGGCTCCGGCCGGATCTTTGACAAGTGAGTGACCCGACTAGCCGATACTACAGGGTAGCGTTACCCTGTTCTCTGTCTTACCCAAGTTGGAAGGATACCAGAATGGCTATCTCAATGGAACGTGTCCTCGTCAAGTCTCAGGGACGTACGGTTGGTGCAGTTGAGTGTATCGCTGCCTGCGACAACCTGCAGGAAACGGTCGAAGCGGTTGGAGGCGAAGCGAAGGCCATCGAGCTTATCATCGCCCAAGACCGTGCCAACCGCACTAACAAGGTCCGTGCAGACTGGACGAAGAACAAGGACAAGCAGGACAAGATTCGGCAAGACGTTCAAGGACATGCAAACCGTCTGATTGCAGATGGTAGCACCGAAGAGGGTGTTGCATTGATCCAACGTCTCGCGGAGATCAACGGATCGTTCGATTCGCTGCTTGAAATCCACCGTGAAATCTGGCCGCACGCGAGTGTGGTTGCGTGAAACCTTACGGAGGCCCGGTCTACCGACCGGGTTTCCATTTTGTTCATTTCCCGAGTGGGCATCAACCGTCTGAGGTTATGCTCGTTACAAGTCTAGGAAGGATTGGCTATGAGCAAGGCTACCTATCGGTGTAAACTCTGTGGGCTTGAAGCATGGAGCAAATGTAGGTTTCAGCGTACACTGTTTGCACGAAACAATGGTTGGTCAGATGCAGACAAGGTTCTGTATGAGACTGGCATGCCGGGGAAGGATGCAACGGCTGAGGAGATTACGTATTTCTCCAAGCTGTGGCTAGAAGCTGGTGACCAAGCAAGAAGAATGTTCTTGTGCAGTCACGACTGGGTGTGTACGAGTGAGTGTATGTTTGGGTGCTGTAAGCCAGGAGATGGAGGTAGAGGATGAGTAGGAAACCAGAAGAGTATAAAGCGATTGCAGTGTGGAACCAGTTGATGGGAGGACAGGCTTACTATGCTGCGTTGCAGCAGCAGAAGGCAGCGAGCGAGAATGCTCCTGTTGATGCTATCTATAAGATGGCTGATGGAGTGTGGAAAACGGTAGGAGAGATCGAGAACAAAGCATTCAGAGAACGAGTCGAGAGGATACTTCAAGATGCCTAAGCCAAGTGAGTTTTTACGTAGAGGGTGGACCAAGAATGCAGACGCAAGAGATGAGCAGGGTAACGTCGTGCCTGCTCGCAGTGGGAATGCTGTGTCCTGGTGTATAAGAGGAGCGTTTATAGCTGCAGAGTGTAACCTTGATCCTTTGTACGCTTACTTGCCGGGGTTCCTGCAAAGGCTCGGGTTTAGTCGCGATGGTATTTCAGTTGCGGATTGGAATGATCTGTATGCAACGAAGGAGCAAGTGCTTGCGTTGGTGGAAGAGTATGAGTTGAATGTTCTGGATCGGATTGACTGAAGGGAGTTAGGTAGGTGCAAACCTATAGCCGCACTCACAAGTTAGGGCCAGTGGGGACCCGCGAGGGTTCTCACTGGTTCGAGTTGACGGAGGATCGCTCGGGAGAGGGTCCATGACGATATACTTATGTAATAATATTAGTATATATATAGTAGTCACCAGCACTCTCCTGAGGGTTTGTATTTCAAACACTCAGGACAAGGCTGTTGAGCCTACAGGATCTCAAGGGTATACCCGCCCCCTTGGGCGTCTAACTTCTAAGTGCGGGTATAGTGTTGCCACGGCATAACTACCGGTCGTAGCTACAACGATGGAAGGAACCAACGATGCGTAGACCAATCGGTTTGGACATGAACATGCTTGAGATTGTGACGCTGATGGCTGAAGGCAATCCAGGTGCAGTCAATGTGTGCCAGCTCGTTCTGTCGCATGAGGCGGAGAACCAGCAGCACGGAGTCATGCGAATCCTTGATTTGGATGACATGAATATTCGTGGCTGTCAGCTTTGGGTTGCGTACAAGGACCATTGTAAGGAGAAGATCGAGGACTTCATCCAGGCTATCAAGAACAGGGATCCAGAGATGGTCAGAGTTGTCAACGAGAACTCAGGTATCGAGGAACTTGCCGTAGTTGCAGGAGGATCCAGACGTGACTGAGCAACAGAACTTCCTTCGAGGACTTGTCCGAGATGGGAAATGCTTGTTTGGGTGTGGTACGAGGGTACACTCTGCACAGAACGAACGAACAACGTCCCATGGCTGGTGGACCTTGGAAGAATCCTCAGAGCAGGAACTCCTGGGTGTGCGTGGACGAGTCTGTGACAAATGCATGGGCCGACAGAAGAAGGCGAAGCAACGGGACAAGAAGCTCGATGTGCTTCCCCCATCGGAAGCCCAACGAGAGAAGACCCATTATTGGCAGGCCACAGCAGCGATTCACATTCCTGTGAGTACCACACGAGCCCAGCGTCTTATTGCAGCAGGCGAGTATGTGTACCCACAGGATATGTCACACCGAGCAGGCTTGAGAGATCGTAGACGGAAGTGATCGAAATACTGTTTGCAGCGTTTATTGTAGTCGTTGCATTGATCTACACGGTTCATTACCTTGCAACGTGCTACAAAGATTGGATGAACAATGAGCACTGATCCCAACATTCCGAACAGTCTGGAGTTTACCATCCGTGTGCGATGCATACCAGATGAGGAACTCTTCAAGGACGAGGACGAGCGTGTCGGTCTTGTTGACCGGGACGCATTGGCAGAACACATCGTGGATGAACTTGATAACGAAGCCATACAGCCAGAGGGCTGGTCGGTGGAAGTTATCGATGGTCCAAAGGAGATGACATAATGACGACAGCATGGGAAAAACAACTCCGGACACACCTTCGAGATTCAGTCCAACAGACGGTCGAATCCTGTAGGTACAACCCATCGACAGTACTCACAGATGACACCATCTTGAACACCGTCCACCAAAAGCTCACGACAAAGCTGACCGACCTGTCGGCCTCCTCTGGGTTCAACATCTCGATCAGCAAGCAGCAGGTAGCAGAACTTGTGTTGACTATCTACGACGGGCAGTTTGCGTCGTGGGTAGCCAAGCGTTATGACTCATCAATCCCAGTTCCAGGAGAAGCAACGGATGCTGATTCTAACACGCAAGCCGGGTGACTCGGCCGTTATCGGAGATCCATTCAACCCTCTCGGCGTGGTACGTATCGTCAGTGTGAGAGGAGATCGAGTGCGTCTTGCATTTGAGTTCCCAGAGGATGTACCAGTGCATCGGGACGAGGTTGTGGATAAGATCATCGCGGATGCAACATTGAAGGAGGACAGTCATGGCTAAGAGTAAGCTGCTGAGTCGAGAGCTGCATGCTGTCACTCAAGAAGAGATTGATGCTGTTGGTAATGTTCGAGGCCGACAGGGTTATCCAGAAACAGACTTCGGGTGCCTTCTGTGCAACAAGATCTTCCAGGCAGGAGACAAGATCCGTTGGATCTATGCAAATGGAGGTGATGGACCTTTCCGTGGAGGAAACTTTCATGTCTGTGAGAAGTGTGATGAGGATGATGAAGCATGTCTCCAACGTGCACAAGACCTGTATGAGATGCTCAACGGGCATCGTCTCATGCTGGAGCGTATTGCCATGAAGTACATTCCGAAGGACTATTGAGATGGCTCAAGCACCCGAACAGTGTCCAAAGTGCAGTAGTGGGAACATAAGTGGACCTCGCTACACAAATCGACGTCCATCAGCAATGTTTGGTGGAGAATGTTTGATCTACATCTGTACAGAGTGTGGTTATAAGATGGAACGACCCTGTGATGATTCAGGGTATCCTAAGGGAGATTCCAATGCCAAGTAGACCCGATATCGCAAAAGCCCTGGGGATACCACCAGATGAGCAGGCCATCTTAGACGCTGGCTCCAGGCATTTCTATACCTGTCGGTGCCAGCAATGCAAGCTCTGGTGGCAGTTGATGGGTCCAGAGGATGGCTCGGAGGATGGCTACGGTCCATTCAAGCCTGAAGAGATCGAAGATGAAACTGAAGCAGGCCAGGCCGCTAAAGCCATGCGGGAACGCCTGAAGGCATTAGAGGAGAGGAACTATTGAAACGATCCGAACCATCGTTGACCCTGGAAGCGGGAAGCGTTGCGGATCAGCAGCTTATTGGAGCTATCCGAGCGTATGGGCTCCGTAAGCTAGAGCGTGAATTGGATATCACTGCAGCCAGAATATCCAGTTGGATCAACTATCGTAGTGGCATGGGCGAGGCTGACGCCCGAAGGATTATGGAGACAGTCAATGGCCAGACAGACTGTGACAATCAATCTCAATGACCAGGCCACCTTTGTCTTCAATGACAATGCACGGGAGATTTGGGCTCGACATCTAGATTCCATTGGCATGACACCGGAGCAATATCCTCTGCCGTACAAGATGCAGTTGCATGAATTCATGTTTGTATTCGGAAAGTATATGTATATGGGAAATATCAAGCTCCCAATCGACACACTGAACATTCAACTCGAAGTTACACTGCCCTGAAAGGACGAACCAATGTTGGAAACACGTGAAGGAATCTGGACGGATGCGAAGAACAATCGGTATCGCATCTCACAGATGTCAGACGAGTACATTCGCAACTGTATTGTCTTCATCCAACGACGAATCGATCTACTCGACAACGTCGAGTGGAACTGCAACCAGATCGAGGACGAGAAGCAAGCCTTGCAGGACAAGTCGGCCATCCTCGCCACAAGTGTTGCTGGAGGGCGGCAAGTTTGTGCCCCCAACCTCCCCGACGCACGACAACACTACGTCTCCATACCACAGGAGTATTACGGATGATCAAAGGCATCTTCAACGGCAACATCGCCAACGCCGACAACGTCGGTGCGAAGCTGATCCGCAAGATCATCGACCTCCGCTCCGCCGGCGACGGCGCCTTCCTCGAGGACATCGCCGCCGAGCACATGGAGGCGGACATCGACCTCTGCCTCACCGTGCGTTACTCCGACCCCGACTCCCCGAAGGAGGACGTGGCGTTGGAGAAGATGCCGTTGCCGGAGATCGGGCCACTGAACGAACTCGCGTTGGCGGGTGCTGTTTGGATCGGCCTGGGCAATGAAGTGGTGGGGGGAGCGGGGCGGGTTGCGTACCGCTTCGGGGCGGGCGACCTTGAATGGGATCTCTGGCTCAACCGTGCCTACCGCTTCTACGGCGGCCTCAGCCAGCACCCCGTGTACCGACACGCGAAGCTGATCTCGCCCGGCATCGCCGCCGGCAACATCGACCTCCTGGTCAACACCGATCCTCGGCAGCCGCAGCGGGACCGGCTGGATCAGTTGTTGCAGTTGGCACATGACTTCAGGTTGCCGTTGGATCTGCACTTGCACAACAAGAACTACGTGGACTTCCAGTCATCCATTGGCCTGTTGCAGTCTCACTACGCACAGCGATTTGAATACTACCCGAGGATGGTCTGCACCGAATGGTCATTCTCCCATCTGGAAGAGCGTGACGTTTCGCTGCTGCCCGATCATGTCGAAGCAGGATGGGATGCTGCTCGCCCCGAGTTCGACTTCATCTGCCACACCTACCGCAACCCCACCGACCTCGACGAGGTCTTCCAGTGGGCGAACTTGCAGGACAACGAAGTGTTGCAGGCGACGTATCGGGGGTTGTCGTGATGAAAGACTCGATCGTAGACCACGACAGCGGCGACGAGCATCAGGAGCCGATCTGCCGTCGTGACGAGATCGAACACGACATGCCCGACCAGTACCCGCCTGGGTACGCGGCTCACGTGTGCGGCTGTGCGAAGTGCAAGGAGGACGACTCATGATCTGCTACCGCGACATGACATTCTGCACGTTCTACGAGACGTGTGCTGACGCCGAGGGTTGCTCCCGTGCTTTGACGCCCGAGGTCATCAAGGCTGCCGAAGCCTGGTGGGACGGTGACGGCGGTCTACCCATCGCGACGTTTATGAGTAAGCCGCGTTGCTACGTGGAGCTGACGGTGAAGGAGTCAGACGATGCCTGAACAGACCAACAACCCCGTTGACGAAGCCATTGCCCGTGTGACGTCCAAGATGGCTAGTAAGCAAGAAGAGTTCTGCTCGGAACTCAACTGGAGAGATGAAAACGACTCGAACATCGATCGGGAATGTGGTATCGAAACGACCACCGA
>FUIF01009202.1_pt1 | contig 12960 bp, 12 predicted proteins | sample 1003461 | NCBI WGS metagenome assembly FUIF01 (sample SAMEA80401918, study PRJEB19352) | marine metagenome | reverse complement strand
CTGAAGCAGCGTGGCGCTGATCCCGTCCTGGACGTCGCGCACCGTCGCCTGCGAATAGAGGGCGGCGGTTTCCCAGTTGAAGCCGAGTGCTTCGCCGCGCAGGCCCAGCAAGGCGCGGAACTGCCGGTTGGTCACATCGACAACGGTGGGCCCGAGATCGACGAAGCGATAGCTGGTCATCGTGACCGGCAGCCCCGCGGCGGGTGCGTCGATCCCGGCGAGGCGGTTGGGGTTCGCCGTGCCGTTGGCGAAGGTGACCGGGCCGAAAGGGTTCCAATAGTTCGATGCCGGCACCGTCATCTGGATCGAACCGATCGAGAACACGCTGTCCTGGATGCTGCGCGTCTTGGCATAATAATAGCCGGCTTCGCCGAAGACCGTCAGATTGTCAGTCAGGTCATAATGGCCGTTCGCGAACACATTGATGCGATCGAGCCGGGGAATGATCGACTGCGGGAAATTCTTCTGCGAATCCCAGCGGGTGTTACGATCGGCGCCGGTCGTGGCGCGGGTGGCATCGTCGATGCAGATACCGCCGCCCAGATCGGCCGAACAGCCACCGTTCGCGGTCGGCTGGATCGAAAACACGCCGCCGGCGCTTGTGATGTTGGTCGTCCCCCGGCGCACGCGGACGCCACCGGTCGTGAAATTGCCCCATTGCGATAACGTGCTGGTGTCATCGAGACTGTTCGAACCTTCGAAGACCGTGCCCGCAAAATCGTCGAAGAAGCGGTGGTCCCCCGTCGCGGTGAAATCCTGGTCCTGCGACGTCAGAGCGGTGCGGTTGGTATAGTTGAACAGCAACGAGATATTGCCGCGATTCCCGGCGAAATCGGTGCCCAGATAGCCTGAGCCGTTGAACTCGCGCAGCCCGGTACCCTCGGCGCCGCCATATTGCAGCGCAAGTCCGCCGCCGTTGACATTGTCGCGCAGAATCGTGTTGACGACGCCCGCGACGGCATCGGTGCCGTAGAGCGCCGCGGCGCCATCGCGCAGCACTTCGACGCGCTGGATACCGAAGACCGGGATCGAGTTGCTGTTGTAGGTGATGACGGGCGCGAGAGACGTGCTCGCCTGGCTGCTCGGATGCTGGACGAGGCGGCGTCCGTTGAGCAGGACGAGCGTGTTGCCGACACCGAGCCCGCGCAGGTCGATCGAACCCACGTCGCCGCGCGCGAAATTGCTGCTCGTCTGGCCGTTGCTGCTGTTGAACGACTGGTCGCTCATTTGCGGGATCGATCGCAGTAGCTCATCGCCCGAGACCGCAGCGGTTGCCGCAATCTCATCCTCGCCCACGACGGTTACGGGGAGGGCTTCGGTGATCTTGGTGCCGGCGATGCGGCTGCCCGTGACGACGATTTCCTCGCCGCGCGGCGCCGATTGCGGCTCGGTCGCAGCGCCGGTTTGCGCGGCCTGCTCCTGCGCCGCGGCGTTCTGCACGACGACCATCCCGATCAACGATGCGGCGGCGAGAATTTGCTTCCGGTAGCGCGAATTTCTGCTGTTCATCATGCCATGTCCCCTTTTTTGTCGACCCGATTGGCGCGTCGTCCTCCGTGCGGCGGATGGATTTTCTCCCATCTCATTCTGCTGTGACGCAAGTCGCCGACGAATCCCCATCGATATTCGCGCGGAAATTACAACCCTTGCAGTCAGGCGAACTTTTGTGTCTTGAATTGAGACCCGGTTAGCTGTCGATCTCGATGACCGCATCGACCTCGACCGCGAAATTGAAGGGCAGTCGGTAGACTCCGATCGCGGAGCGCGCATGCTTGCCCGCCTCGCCGAACACATCGACGATCAGGTCCGAGCAGCCGTTCATAACGGTCGGTATGTCGTAGAACTCGGAGCCGGCCTGGACATAGCCGCCGAGCCTCAGGACGCGCGCGACGCGATCGAGGTCGCCGCCTGCCGCCGCCTTGAACTGGGCGATGAGGTTGATCGCGCATAGCCGCGCAGCGATGATGCCGTCTGCAAGGCTGCAGTCGTCGCCGACCGTTCCCTTGATCCCGCCATTGGCGTGGGTCGACAGCTGGCCCGAGATCTGCACGATATTTCCCGAGCGGGTCGATGAGACATAGTTGGCGACGGGGGGGCAGACGTCGGGCAGCTCGACGCCGAGGCTGGAAAGGCGGGATTCGATCTTGGACATGATTATTCCTTGGTAACGAGAGCGGGCTGTTGTTCGGCGGGGGCCGGGTCACCGGTAGCGGCTTCGCGCGCCATGCGCCGGCCTTCCCAGCGGTCGATGACCGCGGCGGCGACCGAATTGCCGACGACGTTGGTCGCCGAGCGGCCCATGTCGAGCAGATGGTCGACCGCGAGGATCAGGAGCAGCCCGGCTTCGGGCAGCTTGAAATAGGCGAGTGTCGCCGAGATCACGACGAGCGAGGCGCGCGGGACCCCGGCCATGCCCTTCGACGTGATCATAAGCAGAAGCAGCATCGTGATCTGCTGGCCGATGGTCATGTCGATGCCATAGGCCTGCGCGATGAAGAGCACCGCGAAGGTGCAATACATCATCGACCCGTCGAGGTTGAAACTGTAGCCGAGCGGCAGCACGAAGGAGACGATGCGGCGGTTGACCCCCTGCTTCTCGAGTTCTTCCATCGTCTTGGGGTAGGCGGCTTCCGAGCTCGCGGTTGAAAAGGCGAGCAATACGGGGGTGCGGATGCCGCGGAACAGGCCGAAGGCGCGGGTGCCGATGATGGCGAGGGTGGCGAGGAAGAGGACGAGCCAGAGGACGCCGAGCGACAGGTAAAAGCCGCTGACGAAACCGGCATAGGTGACGAGTACGCCGGGACCCTGTGTGGCGACGGTCGAGGCGAGCGCGGCGAAGATCGCGACTGGCGCGGTCTTCATCACGAAGCCCGTCACCTTGAGCATGATCGCGGCGACCTGCTCGACGAGCGCGAGCACCGCGGGCGCCCTGTCGTCGATCGCCGCCACCGCCGAGCCGACGAGCACCGAGAAGACGACGATCTGCAGGATCTCGTTCTCGGCCATCGCCTGGACGATCGATTGCGGAATGAGGTGGGTGACAAACTGCTTGAGCGAGAAATCGCCCGTCGCGACGACCCCCGCCGCATCGCCTGTCGGCAGCGCGAGCGCGAGGCTCGAGCCTGGCTGGAGCAGGTGAACCATGACGAGCCCGATCGAGAGCGACACGATCGAGGCCCCGATAAACCAGCCCATCGTCTTCGCGCCGACCCGGCCGATCGCGGCGGCGTCCTCCATATGCGCGATCCCCGCGACGAGCGTCGCGAAGACGAGCGGCGCGATGATCATCTTGATCAGGCGCAGGAAGAGGTCGGTGAGGATCGAGAGATTTTCGGCGATTTCGGCCGCGCGCGCGGTGGGGTAATGCGAATTGACGAACCAGCCCGCTGCGATCCCGGTGATCATGGCAAAGATGAGGATGAAGGCGAAAACTCTGTTCATGTCTGTCCGTTCCGGCTTCGCCCCGGGCGGGGCGTACAGGAAGCAGAGACGCAGGCGCGGCGAGATTCCGCAGCGGCAATGCGGTCGACAAGCGCATTTTGTTGCGACATGGCGGGCGCGGATCGAACCACATGGTGGGGATATGCGCTGCCACTGCGTCAATGCAGTGCAGGGTACATTCAGACAATCGAGGAGACGCGCGTGGCCAGTTTTCGGAAGTTGCTTGTGGCGGGAACGGCGATTGCCGCCGGTCTTGGCTGGGCGAGCCAGTCGGTGCTCGCCGAACCGGGCGGCGACCTCGTCGCGATCACTGGCGCGACGATTTTCGATGCGACCGGCAAGGATCCTTATCGCGGCACCGTCGTCGTGCGCGATGGCCGGATCGAGGCCGTTGGCTCCGACGTCAAGGTTCCGAGGGGTGCCAAGGTCGTCCGCGCCGACGGCAAGTCGCTGCTGCCGGGCTTCATCGATGTGCATACCCATTGGGGTCCCGCTGGCTCGCCCGGCACGCTGCCGCAGATCGCCAACGCCTATCTCGCGAGCGGCGTGACGACGGTGAACGACTTCCATCAGCAGCCCGAGGCATTTGCGCCGCGCCGCGCCTGGCTTGCCGACATCTATGCGCCGCACGTCAATTTCGTCGCGCGCATGAGCACGCCGGGCGGGCACGGCGCCGACTGGGGCGACACCAACACCACCAAATGGGTCGCGACCGCCGAGAGCGCGCGCCGCGAGGTGCAGGCGCTACAGCCTTACCGTCCCGACTATATCAAGGCGTTCGCCGACGGCTGGCGCTACGGTCAGCTGCCTGAGGAAACCTCGATGAATGTCGAGACGCTCGCCGCGCTCGCCGACGAGGCGCACAAGCATGGCCAGCGCGTCCTCACCCACACGGTGACCGTCGAGCGCGGCAAGCTCGCGGCCGTCGCCGGCATCGACGTGATCGCGCACAGCATCCAGGACGGGGTGCTCGACGCCGACGCGATCGCCCAGATCAAGAAGGCAGGCACCTTCTATGCCCCGACGCTCGCCATCTATCAGCTGAAGCCCGACGAAATGGGCCCCGGACGCAAGGACGATGACGCGACGCGGCTGCGCATCCGCAAATATGGCTATGCCGAGGAGAATGTCCGCAATCTCCACGCCGCAGGTGTCACGATCGCGGTCGGGACCGACGCCGGCATCGGCAGCGCAAAGCACGGCATCTCGACGCTCCAGGAAATGGAGCTGCTCGTTGCGGCCGGTCTGACGCCGAAGGCCGCGCTGCTCGCCGGCACGTCGAACAGCGCGCTCGCACTGGGACTCGCAGGTGACCGCGGCACGATCGAGAAGGGCAAGCGCGCCGATCTCGTCCTGATCGACGGCAAGCCCTGGGAGACGATCGGCGATGTCGAGAAGATCGACCGCGTCTATGTCGACGGCAAGCTCGTCCATGGCGGCGGCGTCAAGCTGCCCGCGGGCAACCTTGCCACCACGCTGCCTGCAGTGCCCGCCGCGGCGCTGATCGACGATTTCGAGCGCGCCGATGGGCGCAGCTCGCTCGACACGCTCGGCCTCACCGACATGGATGGCGGCGTCGAGCGCTCGTCGGTGGTCTCCAACCGCGTCACCCATGCGGGCCGCGACGGCTCGGCGCTTGCCTTCGCAGTACAGATGTCGCTCAAGGACAAGCCCGAGGGCGGCGTTCTCGTGCCCTTGAGCCGCGGTTCGGTGCGTCCGGTCGATGCGCGCAAGTTTGCAGGCGTCCGGCTCGAAATGCGCGGCGCCGGCCGCTATCTCCTCGTCGTCAACACGCTCGCCGGCGAGTTCACTGCCCCCATTGAGGCGAAGGAAGGCTGGTCCGACCTGCGCGTGCCGTTCAGCGCGCTCGTCGCTACCAAGCCCGGCCGCGGCGACGCGCCGGCCTGGCGCGGCGACGATCTCGTACAGGTCGGGGTCTCGTTCAGCGCGATGCCGGAGCGAGCGCTTGGGGCGAAATCGACAATCTCGGCTTCTACTGACGCGGCGCTCGCGACGGGCCTCCTGCGCGGGGTGTGTGCCTGAAGGGCGCGTGCCGCGGTGAAACCGCCATGTGATATCGTTGCGCATGCGCGCCCGGCCCCGCGGGACCATAGCAAAGAAATAGCATAAACTCAAAATGCCTGGTGGGGTGATCCCAACCGGCTGCGTCTTAGCCAACGAGGGGGCTCCTTCCGGTCGAAATAAGGGCCCGTTCTCAATTTAGAGAAGCCGTCGCCTGCCATGAAAGCGAAACTGTCCCTCCAGCCGTCTCTGGCGAGGACCTCTCTCGGGGTCACGGTCGTAGCGGCTCTTCTTTCCCTTTCTGCCGCCTCCGCCGCGCAGGCGCCCGCCGGCGAGCCCGTCCCCAAGCTCAACGACCGCCACCCGTTCCTCGGGCCCGATGCCCGGACGAGCGAATATCCCGTCCGCATCCCGATGAAGCCCGTGGCCGAGACCGGCCCAGAGTTCGCCATTCGCGGCGGGCGGCTGTTCGATGCAGTAAGCGGCGGCGTGCGCCCTGCGACGGTCGTAATCCAGGGCAATCGCATCAAGGCGGTGCTGGCGCCCGATGCGACGGGCTGGGGAGCGGACGCGAAGATCATTGATGCCGCGGGCAAGACCGTGATGCCGGGGTTCATCGACATGCACACCCATGTCACCTATCCCGACCGCGCCTCGCCGTTCGACGAGCAGGGCGGCGAAGGGGTAGGGACGCTGCGCGGGCAGCGTAATCTCCGGTATTTCCTCGCATACGGCTTCACTTCCGTGCGCGACCTCAACGGGGTCAGCAACGCGCCGTTCTTGCTCAGCCAGTGGAGCGCGGCCGACATGATCCCGGCGCCGCGTGTATTCGCGGCGGGTTGGATCATCACGGGGACAGGAGCCCACGCGACCGAGCGGCCCGTGATCCCCAGCCATGGCCCCGATTATGCGACGGAGGTCGATGGTCCCGACGCCTGGCGCAGCATGGTGAGCAAGGCATTCAAGGAAGGCGCGAGCGTCATCAAGATCGCGAGCAATTTTGCGCCCGACGAGGTGCGCGCTGGAATCGAGGAAGCGCATCTGCTCGGGCTCAAGGTCTCCTGCGACTGCGAGACCATCTACACCGAGGTGGCGGTCGACGCGGGCGTCGACATGATCGAACATCCGCTGCCGCGCTTGGGCGCCGCGATCACCAAGATGGCGAAGAAGAAGATCGCCGCAGTGCCGACCTTGCAGGTGTACCAAAAACCTGCTCGACCGCGCTGACGGCTTCTATGGTGCGAATTCGCCCCCCTTCACCGTGGTCCTGGGCGATATGGTCACCGCCTTTCTCGACCATGGCCTCAGCCATATCATCGTCTGCAACGGACATTCGACCAATGAGCCGCTGATCGGGCAGGTTGCGCATAAGATCCTCCGCGAGCGGGGCATCATGATCGCGTCGCTCAACCTGTGGCGGATGATCCCCGACAGCGTCTGGCAGGAGATGCACGGCGCTGGGCCGCGCGCGCGCGCAGCCACGGCGCCGATCCCGTCACCTCGGTCGGTCTCCATCTCACGCCCGAACTGATGCGGATGGACGCGGCGCGGCCCGCGACGCGGTCGAGCGCCTTCGGCCTGTCCACGACGGGCCAGTTCGCGAGCGCGATGTTCGGCGACGTCGAGCTGCCACTCGACGTCACGGAAGTTGCGTCAAACGGCGTCGGGCAGGGCGATCCGACACTCGCCTCCGCTGAAAGCGGTGCGCGCTTCTCGGAATGGATCGTCGGCGCGATCGCCGATTTTGCAGGCCATTTCCGGCGCTGCGACCCCACGCGCCCGCATCTCGGGCCGCTGCCGTCATGACCGGGACATTGGGCACCGAAGGAACCGCGCCGGGCGATCTGGCGCTTGCGGCGGCTTCGGCGCAGCTTGCCTCAACCGCGCGCGGCGCGGCAGTGGTAAAGGGCTTTTTCGACCCCGCGACCTCGACGATCAGCTATGTCGTCCACGACCCCTTGACCATGCGCGGCGCGGTGATCGACAGCGTGCTCGACTATGATGCCGCGTCGGGACGGACGTCGACCAGGTCGGCCGAAGCGATCGCCAACCATGTGCGTGCCGAGGGGATATCGATCGACTGGCTCCTCGAGACCCATGCTCACGCCGACCATCTTTCGGCGGCGCCCTGGCTTCAGAAGAGGCTCGGTGGTGCGATCGCGATCGGCGAGCATATCCGCGATGTCCAGGCGGTCTTCGGCGACATTTTCAATGCCGGGGCCGATTTTCGACGTGACGGCTCGGATTTCGACCGCCTCTGGTCGGACGGCGACCGCTTCGCGATCGGCGATTTGCCGGTCACCGTTCTCCATGCTCCCGGCCACACCCCGGCCTGCGTCGCCTATGCGATCGGCGACCTGGTCTTCGTCGGCGACACGATGTTCATGCCCGATTACGGCTCGGCGCGCGCCGATTTTCCGGGCGGCGATGCGGCGCGGCTCTTCCGCTCGCTGCGCCGTATCTTGGAACTCCCCGGCGAAACGCCGCTTTTCCTTTGCCACGATTATCTGACCCCCGGCCGACAGGAGCATCGCTGGGAGACGACAGTCGCCGAGCAGCGGGGCGCGAACGTCCATGCGCGCGACGGCATTTCGGAAGATGAGTTCGTCGCGCGCCGCCGCGCGCGCGACGCGGAACTTGCGATGCCCGCGCTGCTCCTGCCGGCGGTGCAGGTCAATATGCGGGCGGGGCGCCTGCCGCCGGCCGAGAACAATGGAGTCGCTTATCTCAAGATCCCGATCGACCGGCTGTGAGCGCCGCCGCCCTTCCCTGAATGGAGAGATTATGACCATCAAGACCCTGAGCCCGGGACTGGGCGTATCGCCGCAGATCGGCCCGGCGGACGTCGCCGCACTGGCCGCATCGGGCTTCCGCTCGATCATCTGCAACCGTCCCGACGATGAAGAGCGGGGCCAACCTTCGGCGGTCGCAGTTGCGGCGGCAGCCGACGCGCTGGGCCTCCGTTTCATTCACATCCCTGTCGTTGCGGGCACGATCGATGAAGGCGATGCCGCGGCGATGACGCGCGCGCTCGCCGAACTCCCGGGCCCCGTGCTCGCTTATTGCCGCTCGGGCGCGCGCTCGGAACAACTTGCGACAATGGCTGCGGCCCGCGGCGAAGACGGTGGGATAGCGCGTTACGACATCGTCGTGATCGGAGGCGGCAGCGCGGGGATCGCGGTCGCCGCGAGTATTCTCCGGCGCCGTCCGGACGCGTCGCTCGCGATCGTCGAGCCTAGCGAGGATCATTATTACCAGCCGGGCTGGACGATGGTCGGCGCCGGCGTTTTTCGCGCCGGAGGTCACGCGGCGGGACGAGGCTGGGTTGATTCCGGCGGGCGCCGAATGGATCCGCGCCGCCGCAGCGTCCTTCGATCCCGCGAACAACGGGGTCACGCTCGCCGACGGGCGCGTGGTCGCCTATCGCGCGCTGGTCGTCTGTCCGGGGCTGAAACTCGACTGGGACGCAATTCCGGGTCTTGCTGCGGCGCTCGGTTCGGACGGCGTGACCTCCAATTATCGCTTCGACCTGGCGTCCTACACCGACCGGCTCGTTCGCCGGTTCCGCGGCGGGCGCGCCTTGTTCACCCAGCCGCCGATGCCGATCAAATGCGCCGGCGCACCGCAGAAGGCGATGTATCTCTCATGCCACCGCTGGGAACGCGCGGGGGTTCTCGGCAGTGCCGAGGTCCAATTCCACAATGCCGCGCCCGCGCTGTTCGGCGTTGCTGCCTATGTGCCCGCACTCGAAGCCTATATCGCGCGCTACGGCATCGATCTGCAGCTCGAATCGCGCCTTGTCTCGATCGATGGCGCGGCGAAGGTCGCGCTGTTCGAGCAGCGCCGCGGCGATACGGTGCGCCGCGTCGAAGAGCGTTTCGACATGATCCATGTCGTGCCGCCGCAAGTCGCGCCGGCTTTCATCGCGACAAGCCCGCTCGCCGCGCCTTCGGGTTTCGTCGCGGTCGACGAGGCGACGCTGCGCCACCCCGATCATGCCAACATCTTCGCTCTCGGCGACGTCGCCGCGACGACCAATGCCAAGACCGCCGCGGCGGCGCGCAAGCAGGCGCCGGTCGTCGCGCTCAACCTGCTCGCGGCGCTCGAAGGCGCGCCCCCCGTTGCTGTCTATAATGGCTATGGCAGCTGTCCGCTCACCGTCGAGGCGGGCAAGATCGTGCTCGCCGAATTCGGTTATGGCGGCAAATTGCTCCCAACCTTTCCCAAATGGCTGATCGACGGGACGCGGCCCTCGCGCCTGTCGTGGCTGCTCAAGGAAAAGATCCTGCCGCCGCTCTACTGGCATGGCATGCTCAAGGGTCGCGAATGGCTCGCGGCACCCGAACGGCGCGGCGAAGGCGGGTGACGCTCGACACCGTCCAATATCTGCTCGGCGCGCTGTCTGGCGGGATCGTCGGCTTTACCCTCGGTCTCGTCGGAGGCGGCGGGTCGATCCTCGCGGTTCCGCTGATGGTCTATCTCGTCGGCGTTGCGAGCCCGCATGTCGCGATCGGGACGAGCGCGCTCGCGGTGGCCGCCAATGCCGCCTCGGGGCTCGCGCAACACGCTCGCGCAGGCACGGTCAAATGGCGCTGCGGTTTCCTCTACGCTGCGAGCGGCGTCGTCGGCGCGCTCGGCGGGTCGACCATCGGCAAGGCGATCGACGGGCAGAAACTGCTCTTCCTCTTCGCGTTGCTGATGCTCGTCGTGGGGACGCTGATGCTGCGCGGGCGGAACGATCCGGGCATCGAGGGCGCCGCCTGCAACCGCCATAATGCGCCCAAGGTGCTTGGCTATGGGCTCGGAACCGGTGGATTCTCGGGCTTTTTTCGGCATCGGGGGTGGTTTCCTGATCGTGCCGGGGTTAATTGCGTCCACGAAAAATGCCAATCCTCAACGCGGTCGGCACAAGCCTCGTCGCGGTCACCGCCTTCGGGCTGACCACAGCGCTGAGCTACGCCGCATCGGGGCTGATCGACTGGAAGCTCGCCGCGACCTTCATCGCAGGCGGCCTGTTCGGCGGCATCGCCGGGACCCGCGCAGCGCGGACACTGTCGAGCAGGGGCGGGCTGACCGCCATCTTCGCTGGGCTGATTTTTCGCTGTCGCGGCCTATATGCTTGTCCGGAGCGCGGGCGCCCTCTTTGCCGGGACCGGCGGTTGATGTTCGTGCCGCCCGCCGCCATTCTGCCCTTTCGCCTGCGTGCCGATCCCACGCACCCTTGTTCCCTCGACCACGGAGACGCTTTGTCATGACCGCGCCGTCCGAGGGCTTCGCTCTCCAAGAGGAGCCAGGCGCAGGCGACGCGCCGCCGACCGGGCTCGCCCGTTGGAAGCTTGTCGGACCCGGTATCGTCGTCGCTGCGACCGGAGTCGGCGCGGGCGATCTCGTCGCGACGCTGATAGCGGGCGCGCGCTTCGGCTATGCGTTGCTCTGGGCGGCGGTCATCGGGTGCATCGTCAAGATTGCGCTCGCCGAGGCGACGGGCCGCTATCATCTCGCAACCGGATCCACGATCCTCGAGGGCTGGCGCTCGCTCGGCTGCTGGACGAGCTGGTATTTCGGCATCTACATCATTCTCTGGGGCTTTGTGTATGGCGGCACCGCGATGAGCGCGACCGCGCTGCCGCTGTCGGCGCTCTTTCCCGACGTGCTGCCCTTCTGGGCCTGGGGCGGACTCTCGGGCCTGCTGGGGGCCGCCTTCGTGCTGCTCAATCGCTATGCGATCTTCGAAGCGGCGATGAAGCTGTTCATCGGCATCATGTTTGTCGTGGTGGTCGGCCTCGCCATCCTCGTCGCGCCAAACTTGGGGGAAGCACTGGGCGGGCTCGTTCCGCGCCTTCCAGACGGTTCGGTAATCTACACCCTTGGCTTGATCGGCGGCGTCGGCGGCACGATCACGCTCGCCGCCTATGGCTATTGGGTCAACGCCAAAGGTTGGCATTCGCCCGCCTGGATGGGGATGATGCGGTTCGACAACCGCGTTGCCTATATCGTCACCGGCATCTTCGTCGCGGCGATGCTCATCGTCGGTGCCGAACTTCTCCATGCCGCGCAGATCAGCCTCGCCGGCGGCGACCGCGGGCTGCTCGATCTCGAGGCGGTACTTGCCGACCGGTTCGGGCCGCGGGTGGCGACGATTTTTCCTGGTCGGCTTTCTTGCCACCACCTTCTCGTCGATCCTCGGCGTCTGGCAGGGCGTGTCGCTGCTGTTCGCCGACTTTGTGCGCAATATGCGCGGCACGCATGCGGCGGGCGACCGGACGGACCTCGAGATCAGCCCGGCTTTCCGCTTCTATGTGCTGTGGCTGACCTTTCCGCCGATGATCCTGCTCACGCTCGGCCAGCCCTTCGCACTCATCATCGCCTACGGCGCGTTCGGCGCCTTCTTCATGCCGTTTCTCGCCCTGACGCTGATCTGGCTGCTCAACGGGCGGGCGGTCCCGCGCGAATGGCGGTCGGGCTGGCTCTCAAATCTCCTTCTCGCGCTGGCATCGATCCTGTTCGTGGTTCTTTGCGCACACCAGATCTGGTCGATGCTCTAGCGCGCGGCGACCGGTCTTTCGGTCACATATGATCAACCGAACCAGGGCTCCGAGAGCGGATCGGCGTGGGGACAAGCAGCCATCTTCACAAACACGCGTCACGATTCACAGCTGCTTGGAACCCGCTCGCGCTCGGCGCCTACGCCACTTCCTGTCTTTCTACGCCATTGGACGACGACACCAAAAGTTTGTTGAATTTGGCCGCTTAGTGCGTCTCTTACTCATCCCCGTCGAGCCGGGCGCTGTGCCCTGCTCCGAGAAACGGGATCCCCGATGGACGCAGAATCGGTCCGGATTGAAGCACGCCATCGCAGCGAGCCTATGCTGAGCACGGCGCTGGCTGCGATAGCCGACTGGCACGCCAGTCCCAGGATCAACGCCATGGGGGATGACCGCGAGTTCAGCAACCAGCGGCGGCGGACATGACGGGCCAGCAGCCTGACCGGATCCTCCGGATGAAGACCGTTCTTGTCCGGACCGGCCTGTCCAAGTCGACGCTCTACCGCAGGATTGCCGAGGGTACGTTTCCGTCGCAAATCAAAATCGGAGAGCAAAGCACGGGCTGGTATGAATCCGAAGTCAATCGGTGGGTGGCAAATCCTTCGGGTTATCGGGCACCCTCTCGGCCCGTCACACCGGCATATTAGGTCGGATTTTCGCAACAGTCGCCGTGATCGGTGGCCGGTCGTCGTCGGCCGTTCAGCCGTCCGGAAGTCACGATCCTCGGGCTGCGCGCCTTCGTCACAACAATGGACGCGGCTGCACCGCCTTCCATTCGTCGCCCGTAATGAATGAACCCCACTCATCGAGCAGCATGCGCCGCATCTCGAGAAAGCTAGCGCGGTTATAGGCTTTGATAACCGCGTCGGGGATGACGTGAGAAAGGGCCGCTTCGGCGACGGGCTCGGGGATAAATGGCTGCTGTTCCGCCGCCCATGTGCGCAAGCTGCTC
>FUIF01000853.1_pt1 | contig 12976 bp, 20 predicted proteins | sample 1003461 | NCBI WGS metagenome assembly FUIF01 (sample SAMEA80401918, study PRJEB19352) | marine metagenome | reverse complement strand
GGCAATACTGTGGTTGTCGGGGCACCTCTGAAAGATCACCGTGACAATAGGGAGACTGGTGCTGCCTACGTCTTTGTACGTCAAAACGGTACTTGGATAGAGCAGGCAAAACTGACTTCCCCATATCAAGCCTCTAACGATCGTTTAGGGTATTCTTGCTCAATAAGTGGGGACGGTAATACTATAATTGTTGGTTCAATCTTGGCGGATCCTAGTGGAGTGACATCCGCCGGTACAGCCTCTATTTTCATAAAACAGGGTAATGCTTGGACACATCATAGTGATCTTGTCGATCCTCATAAAGCAAAGTATGACTACTTTGGGCATGCCTGTTCGATAAGCAGGGACGGGAATACTATAGTTATAACAGCCTACTCTGAGGACCCCGATAGCATTGTTAATGCCGGCTCTGCCTACATTTTTGAGCGTCAAGGAAGTTCTTGGAACTATCAAACGAAACTGTTCGCTTCAGATAAATTATATTATGACTACTTTGGACAATCCTGTTCGATAAGCAGTGACGGCAATACTGTGGTTGTCGGGGCACCTCTGAAAGATCCTGATAATCTCGCTAGTGCTGGTGTTACTTATATTTTTACAAAGCAAGGTAATGTCTGGAGTGAGCAGGTAAAATTGACCGCTTCAGATAAAGCAAAGAATGACTATTTCGGACAATCCTGCTCAGTAAGCAGTGATGGATCAATTGCAGTTGTCGGAGCACCCCGTAAAAATGCCTCGGACATCTATGAAGCAGGTGCAGCTTATGTGTTTATTAAGCAGGGCAGTACTTGGTCTCAACATGCGAAATTAGTCGCAGAAGATAAATCAATTAGTGATTACTTCGGACAATCTTGTTCGGTGAGCGGCGACGGTAATACTATAGTTGTTGGTTCACATTTGGAGGACCCCGATAGCATTGTTAATGCCGGCTCTGCCTACATTTTTGAGCGTCAAGGGGGCAGCTGGGTTCAACGCTCAAAACTAGTTGCGTTTGATAAAACGCAAGATAGCTATTTTGGTTATTCCTGTTCTTTGAGTGAGGATGGGGGTCTTATAACTATCGGGGAACATCGATCCGAGTATGGCGCGGGGGCTTTATATATATTCCAAAGGGAGGAAGTATGATATGGAAATCGAATGTAGGGTCAAACATCTTTTTATTACAAAGAGATGAAAAAAAATGGCTTATCATGGAAACACCCCCGCCGAAAAAGAAGCCTACGCCAACGCTGACGATACCCGGGTGATGCTCTATACCCTGGAGCTGATGCACCCGTCGTTTACCCAGCCGTTGCGCATTGTGGCGGATAACGATCCTCTGACGGCGGAAATTGAAACCGGTGACACGGTGGAGTTCACGCCGTTCTTTTTCAGCATCAAGCGCCCGCCGATCAGTGAAGAGCCGGACCCGTCGCTGCAGATCACCGTGGATAATGTCAGTGGCTTTATGACGCCCTACCTGGACATTGCCAGCCGCTCCGGTGACAGCATTCATGTGGTGTTCAGACCGTTTCTGGCAGACGAAGGCGACGACAGCATCACCCGGCTGTCCAGCATCAAACTGGCGATTCGCAATGCCAGTGCCACTATGTCCAGCGTGACGTTGACGGCGGCGCATATCAATCCGGCCAACTTGCCGTTTCCGAAAGAGACCTACACCAGTGACCGGTTTCCGGGGTTAGCATGAATATCGAACAGAAAGTGACCTTGTCTGAGGCAGAGGTTAAATCGGCCATGGTTCAGTACCTGCAAACCAATCATCTGAAACCCGATAATAATATTCGGTTAGTGTTTAAAAATGGCGAAACTGTTGAACCGGTGTTGTTTACCGATCTTGAAATTTTATGGACGGCAAGCAGTTCATGTAGCCCATAAGCCAAAAATAATCCGCCAGTCTGGCAACTGTTTTTATTCTGGTAATAACGACAACTGTCGTTAAAACCCGTATCAGGATAAAAACCCACTGGGTTGATACCATGAACATCACCGACTACATCGGCCGACCCTGGATCAATGGTAAGCAAGACTGCTGGACCCTGGTGCGTGACATTTACCGGGATTGCTTGCAGATTGATTTGCCCGCCATTGCCATCGATGCCGACAACCTGCGAGCGGTGCTCAACGCTTTTGAAGACGACCGGAACCTGTCGGCCTGGCAATCGATCAGCACACCGGAGCATTTGTGCCTGGTGTTTTTCACACCCGGCCATCACCGAGCCACCCACTGCGGGCTATGGCTGGATGTGATGGGCGGGCGGTTTCTGCATTGTCACCGCAAGGCGGGAGTGGTGTTTGAGGACCGGGTGACGCTGGAGCAGAATGGGTGGTGTTGTCCACGGTTTTATCGGCATGTTGAGTATGGTAAAACGGTCGCATTGAATAACCGTGGTGATGGCAATGAACAGAATTTGGGTATTGGTGGCGGCGCTGGTGCTGGCGGGATGTAGCCGTTCATCCGTTATTGATCATAATATCAGCCTTGGTAGATATTCATTTATCCCTGCTGATTCCAAAGATTTTGATTATCACGTCAGAATAGAGCGTGGTGTAGATTTTGGATGGGACACAGCAAATCCAGATGACAGAATGCGTGTTATTAAACAAATGCTTGGCAATGCTTGCCCTAATCCAGTTATTGTTGACGAACGTTTTTATGGCCGTGGTGAATCAGCTATTGGTATAAAGCGTGGTCATTATCAAATCAAAGTATTTTGCCCAAAATAAGCCCGATATTTTCGGGCTATGTCTAATATGAACAAACCCGAAGTCCTTTGGTTAGAAAACCCGTTCGACTTAACTTCATTTACCCGTTATGAAATCAATCAGCCAATGACTATTCGTCAATGGCTGGACGGTCATGGTGGTGATGCACGTCTGAACTATTTACCAACAGTATGTATTTACAACAGCAAAGAATTATTACGGGAAGAATATAATCAATTCATTGATGAGCCTGTTTGTTTTGTAACTCTTCCCACTGGTGGTGATAGCGGCACCAATCCGCTGGCCGCCATTGCCATGATTGCTTTAACGGTCTGGACAGGTGGATTAGCTGCAGCAGGTTTCGCAGGCTTAGAGGCTGGTAGTTTCGCTGCAGGTATGGCTGCTGCTGGAATAGCCATGGGTGGTGCTATGCTCATCAGCGCCGTCTTCCCACCACCCGGCCTGCCCAACAGTGCCACACCCTCCACCGGATCGCCCACCTATTCACTGAATGCCCAGGGCAATGCCGCCCGCCTGGGCTCACCGATCCCGGTCAACTATGGCCGTATGCGCATTTACCCCGACTTTGCCGCCAAGCCTTACACCGAATACGAAAGCAACGAGCAATACCTTTATCAACTGTTCTGCATCGGCCAGGGCGAGAACCGCGCTACTATTTAATTAACTTTTCTTTCATATCATTAATTAGTTCTTTCTTTCGCTTATCTATCTCTGTTAATTCATCCTCTGCTTTAACCAGAATCAAACCAACCTGCTCTTGATAATTAATCAAACAATTGAGTAGTTGTTTTAAATCACAGCACGCTAAATCAGGGTTAAATTTAATTGAAGTATTCAACTCCGAAAGGTAATCATTCAAACAGACGCGAATAACCTGCTCATTCATTTTGATTAACCATCCAATTCAAGCAGTCTGCCAATTGGCAGACTGATAATGTGTTAGGGCTATTTACCCAGTCCAAGGCGTTTAATCAACCGGCTCACTTGCATAGACTGAAACTCACTGCCTCTTGCTGTTTTAATGCCTGCATTGTTTAAATGCTCGGCAATGGCCCTGGTGGAGGCACCGGACTTTACCATCGGCTCAATAATTCCTCTGAGTTTTTCGGCAGCTTTATCGGCCTTGGCTCTTGCTGCTTCGTTCATCTTTTCGGTAGCACCACGATAACCACCCAGCTTAACGCCTCTGGCCTTGGCCTCCTTCAATGCCTGCCTGGTACGGATACTGATAAATTCGCGCTCCTGTTCTGCCAGTGCTGCATAGATATGGAGCTGAAACTTATCGGCATGAGGCATACAGGCGACAATCAGTTGTAGTTTCTTGTCATCAATCATTGAGGCAATGAACGACACCCGGCGACTCAAGCGGTCAAGTTTGGCAACCAGCAGAATTGCTCGCTGTTTCTTTGCCAGGTTCATTGCCTTAAGCAGTTCCGGGCGTTCACTGTTGGCACCAGACGCAACATCAGTGAAAGTCTCAATAACCTGATAATCGCCAGCGTAGTTCTCAAGGTACAAATTAATATCCCTGTCCTGAGCCTCCAATCCTAAACCGGAGTCGCCCTGCTTTTGTGTAGACACACGACGGTAGACAACAAACTTATTCATTCAATGTAGCCTGTAACGTTTCAAACTATGTTGAGCATGTTACAAGACAGTGAAGCCAGGCGCAACAATATTCTTTGTTCGTAGTGATTGTTGCAGTCAATTTAATATGCCATTTGCCTAATATGTAGCATCATAACTACAGCCATAGTGCTGCAAGGCATCCAGACACATGGTTACAGCCTTAGTGCCACGTGGATTACAGGGCAGGGCTACAGCCTTAGTGCTGCAAGGGGTAGGGGGCGGGGGTCAAAACTCTGGCCCTGCCAAAAATGACGGCGTGCGTCCAGCACATTTTTTACGCGTGCAACTCCCAGAATTCCGACCCTACACCTATCCGGGTCAGTTGGTGCAGGTATCGGGTTTTTCCTTAATGCTTGGCAATTCATGGGGTAACGGAGTTCTTTTTAGTCCCTGACTATACGGTTCCGGCGGCTCACTCCTGTTTTGTTTTCTCTTCAGTTGCCATAGTTCGTACTTATCAAGCACCGGCTCATCAGTCACGCTCTGATAATCCCTTACCCACTCCCGGATCATTCCGGCCAGTTGCCTTAGCTGTCCATGCTGTGCGCTGGTCATGCTGTCGGGGTTCTCTTGAAGCTGTGTCTTCAGGATTGCCATTTGACTCAGTGGCGTTTCGTCCACCGCGTCCAGTGGCGGCAGGGTTTCCATCAGCTTCTTGTAAACCGGCTTCACATTGTCCGGCAGCCATACGGGGATAGTCCGGCGTTGGCTGGTGTTGTTGGCCTTGGTGGCACGCTCACTGTGTCGGCAGGGTTGATAAGTACCATGAAGCTGGTGCAGAGCTACCGGCTTTCTGTGTGCTGGCATGATTGCTCACCATCGCAATAAAAGGCAGTGACAGTATGGCAGGGCTGGTACTGGCAGCTTACCGGGCAGAATCCTGCCCCTTGCCGCGCAAGGCATCCAGCCTTGACTAGACAGGGCGCTACAGACTTACTGTCGTCAAAAAGCTCCTTGGAGCTTTCTGAAGCGCAGGGCATCCAGACGCATCGCTGCAGCCTTAGTTGTTGAGCATGCTTAATGCCTCTTAAGACTGGACAGGCAAGACGACGGCAAGACACCCTCTGTCACCAGCTGCTCAACATGGCTTGGGTGTAAAGTCAACACCACATCTCCCTCAACAGCAATAAACACGATGTCATCATGTCGGTATACCCTGCCCTGTTTTGGTCGCTTCAGCGGGTCAAAGTCATGAACCTTAAGCATTCTGGTGCCGGTCGCCTTTTGTAGTGCCCGAACGGTCTCAAAATCCATTTTCATCTGTGTCACCTTGCTTGGGTTGTTCACTGAATAAGGCTGGCATCAGCTTTTCAAGCTCATCTGCGATTTTATCCAGCGCCATGGCTTGCCGGTTGACCGATAACGTAAGCCAGTTAATCTCCCTGGCAAGAATAATGTTGGCTATTTCAGTGGCAGTGCAGGGTTCGGAGCTGTGCCGGTTCAAATGATCGGCCACCTCTTCAACGGCACCAACAAGACGCTCCTGGATATCGTCAAATTCGCTCATGGCTTTTTCCGTTCGGAGGGTGAATCAGTGGGCAAATTCGTCCACTGAAATAAGAAATGCAGAGAAATTCGTGTTTAACGTTGGCGAGGTTGGCGCAAAATGCTGTAGCCCTTGGGCGGTTCGGGTTTCACTGCGCCAACCTCATTATTCAAGGTTGGCGCAAGGTTGGCGCAACCAAGCTTTAAGGTTAACTCTGCGCCAACCTCGCCAACCTGATATAAAGAAATATTCAAGGTTGGCTACTCTCTAGCCCTTGGCATTCATGACTTGCGCCAACCTCGCCAACCTCGCCAACCTTTATTTACAGTTCTGAAAAAACTTCTTCTGCCGAATGGCCCATAATAGCGGCAAACCGGGACAGCATTTCACTGCCTGTCATCAGTTCAAACATGCGCGGGCCGGTTCGGTTGTAGCGGGTTTTCAGGATATTCATGGAGTTCATCAGGTTGCCTACCTGGGTTTCTGCCGAGCGTTGGGGGATATCCATATGCAGGTGCTCTTTTGCCCATTGTCGATAGTTGTCGGCCAGCTCTGCGCCCTCAACCCTGGCGGGTAATGGCTGGCCGGTGGTTGCCTTCTCCAGCCACTCATAGCACCACTGCTGCACCGGCTTCATGGATTGCAGCTTTTCGCCAATCAGCCCTTGTGTTACCGGTGCCTTGTGCGGGTTGAAATCGCGGATATCCAGGGTTAGCAGGTAGTTCAGCAGATAGCGTGCACCGCCTTTCTTTAGCCATTTATAAAGGTTGGTAAAGTAAGCATCATTCTGGGCGTATCGGGCATCAGGCTCCACCACCAGATACCGGCGTTCTCGCTGCCCGGCGAGCAACACGTGGTCATGGTTGGAGCTGAACATGAAACGGGCGAAATTGGGTATCGGCTCAGGGTCTATGCCCTTGCGCTCCATGCTGACGGTGGGCTCCGATATCAACGCTTTGAGCTTGTCGGCGGTGCGGGTGTCGGTTAGCTTGACCTCATCAGCAAACACCAGCAGACGATTGGCAACAATGGAGTTAAAGCGCCCGGTCAACTGGTGATCGCCATTGAGCTGGACAAAATGCTGACCCAGGATCTCTCCGAAGGGGCGTATCATGGTACCCTTGCCCGTGCCCTCAACGCTTTTCATCAATACGGCAACACTGGGTTTTTCATCCGGTTTTTGCAGCATGTGGGCAAACCATTGCAGCAGGTAGCGGCTGACCTCTTCATCACCGCCACAAATAATTTGCCGGACGTGGTGCAGAAATGGGCCACAGTCGCCTTTCTCCGGGATCACCTTAAAGCCCTGCCACAGGTTAAAAACGTTTTCCGGGCAGCCGGATACATTTGGCTGAAAGGTCACGCCACCGGGTCGATAGTTCTTACCTGGCCAGCATTGCCACGCCTTGCCGGGGTTCATCCCGGCAATTTTCTCCAGGTGCAGAAAGTAGTTCCTGAACTCCGACAACGGCTCAAACACCGTCATCATACCCTCGGCGGCGCTGTACCTTTGGCGGGCCACGTAATGCTTGCCAGACAGTACAGTATGAGTGTACAGGCTGTTCATCTCCTGCAACTGCGCCAGCTCACCGGCTGACAGGGACTTGCCGTCCACCCGGTTGAGGCGCTCATCCACCATCGGTACATCATCCTCCAGAGCCCTGGCCCTGGCCTTTGGGTTTGTGGCATTCATAGGGCCACCTCTCTGGATAGCGATAAAAAATGGTCGGACCAGTCGTTATCCGGCGGTGGGGGCGTCGCAATCAGGCACCCGAACACAGACCTTGCTGCCTCTTCGGCATACTTCAGCCCGGCCTCGTCATTGTCGGGACAAAGAATGATTTGTGATTCTGGCATTTTTTGCCGTATCCATGCCGCTGCCGCTGACAGCTGGCTGGCACAAAAGGCACAGACCACCCGACAGGCACCAGATTCCAGCTGATAACAGGCGTCGGCATCGGCTATGCCTTCGGTAATCATGACCGTGAAGCTGTCCGGCCCATAAGCCAGAAAGGCACCCTTAACCGGGGCTCCCTCGACGAAATAGCGTGGCAGGCGCTTCTCGCCTTCCGGCTTGCGCCAGGCAAAACGCTGGACATTGACCAGTTCTCCTTCAGCGTATAGAGGCACCAGTAACCAGCTGCCATGCTGGCGGCACAGACCCAGCAGGCGCTGACTGAATCGCTTACTCATGGCATAAGGATGCTCCCGATACGGCCCGGCACTGGCCCATAACCGGCGAGCATCCGCTATGCCACAGGCCTTGCGCTGTTTCGCCTCGGCCTTGCGCTGCTGTTCACGTTGTCGCCTCCGGTTTTCGCAGGCCTTGCGGATCGTCGCCAGTTCCTTCTCCGACCGGCCATCGATACCCAGCCACCCGCCCACCCTGGATACGGCCTCCATAAATGACCAGTTATGCAGCTTCATCAGCAGGGAGAAACCATCACCGCCTCTGCAATCGGGATTACGACAGGCCCACCACCCGTTCTCCGGGCTTTTGAATGAAAACCGGTCACTGCCGCCACACAGCGGGCAGGCACTGCCGGTATGCCGGTGCCGGGTGCTGCTCTGCTCATCTTCCAGACCGGCCAGCTGTTGCAGAATCTCCGGCCACTGGCCAGCGGCTGCCGCCTTGACGCTGGCGGCATAATCACGGCTGTTCATGGTTCACCTCCCACAGCCACTCAATCAGCCCGGTGTAAACATGGGTGTACTGCTCTTGCTCAACACGCCAAAAGTGCATCAGCTCCGGATTGTTCAATCGTTCTGCAACTTTTATCTGGTTACAGGCTTCTGCACGTTTTTCAGCTATGGCAGCTATGGCCCGTTCCAGTAATTCACGACGGTTCATGCTCATATCTCACCATCCTGAACAGCCTGCAACAGGTTCCAGGTGCGGCTTTTTTCCAGCTCGCGCAGGGCCATTTTCAGGGCCACTTTGTCCTCAACCTTCATGACCTGGTAGTAGTACTCGGCCAGCAGTGACAGCTCGCGCAGGGCGTCAAACAGAGCGTTGAATTGCCGTTCGGTGAGACAGATCGCCAGTACCGGGCTGTTATCGTCTATATGCCGGGTGCGTCGTTTGCCCAGTCCCATTAGGCTGCCCTCCAACCACAAATCACGGCATTGAGACTCTCGGCGTGATTCAGGGCGTGACGGTAGGTTGGGCAGGCAATCAGCTGATAATGGTGAACGATTCGTGCAGGCAAGCGGGCATCGCTGCCGGACAGAATGGCAAAACGGTAGATAGCCATGGTGGGCTCCTTTATCTGTGGAGCCTCCAGGCGAAACGCCAATTTCAGGACTGGAGGCTGGATTGTCAGGATTGGCGTACCGGCGATAAAGGATACCGGCGTGTCCGAAGACACTCCCAACAACCCAGCCATAAAAGGGCAGGTGTTGAAAAACTGCAACAAAAAAGCCGCTCTTATGGCGACTGTTGCACCTTTATCTATTGCCGGACGCCAATCCGGTTCACTGATTTTGCAGTGATCCCCCTAATCTACCCACTTTACCGGGCATTGTCCATATCCCATGAATCAATGTCAGCGAGCCGCCATCGCGTACAGCGCGGGCCGATCTGCACCGGGGCAGGAAAACGGTTGCTATCCATCCATCTCCGAATGGTGCTCCGGCTGACGCTCAGATAGGCACAGACCTGCCCTTCATCCAGATAGCGGGAGGGATAGCTGCCTACGTTGTCATGCTTGCGCTTGTGCATCGGTACCTCCATTACTGTGAATGAACTTATGTCCTCGGCCCTGCCTCACAATGACACCCTCGGCTTTCAGTAGCCTGAACCAACGGCGAATCAGCAAAGTTGAATAACCTTCTACCCTGTACGCTTCCTGAGTGAGTAGTTCTCCAGAATTCTCTATTTTCTGCCTGAATTCCCGGTACCTTTTATCTTTCAGGTGCTTCTTCATAAGCCGTTGTTCATTTTTGTCAACAAATCCCTTCATGACATAGATACGGCCATACATCTCGATAATGCCGTCGGACAACATCCGGTTAAACCAGTGTTTTACATCGCTTCGGCAGTAACCTTCACGGATATATTGCTTTTGGCTGGACAATTCTCCGACTTCTCTAATCATGCCGACAAAACCCTCGTAGGTGTCCATTAACGGCTTTTTTGGCTGCATGCCCTCCACGTCCTGCAAAATGGTGTTCAGTATCGCTTCATACTTCAGCGCTGCCTCCCGTTTTTCGTCCATTCGATCGGAGACGTCATAGTGTCTTGCTTCAATACTGCCATCGCTCCTGGATTGCAGCAGGTAGCGGTGCTCCCTGATAATCCGGGCCCTGGTCATGATACTGACGGCGGTTCGCCTGATATCCTTTATCGTCCAGCGTTCTTTCGCTTCATATTCCACGCCATCCGCTTCAGCTTTTCTTATATTAAAAAGTTGTATGGCCTGATTGTGTTCCCGGACTTTCCGCTCAAGAACATAGTAATTCAATGGAGTGCCATTTTTTGTGGTGAAAACAGGCTGTTTACTGTCCTCCAGTGTCCGGTAATCGTTTGACAAAGACGGGTAATCAAGGGTTAGGGGTAATTGCCTGAGAATATCCATTGCCATATCTGTCAGTGGGATAACGGTAATTTTTGGTTCTCCTTTTCCTTTATAATCCATAAAGCTCAGCGTTCTGTCCTTAAAGTCAATATCCTTCCATCTCACTCTGGCTAACTGAAGTGGCCGATTACCAAAACAGGCAAAGCAGAACTTTATGAATAGCCCGTACTGTTGGCTGATAGCGAATATGCCACGGTCGATATCACGCCATAACATCCTCAACTCTTCATGACTCAGCTCACGGTGACGGGCCTTCCAGGCTTCCTTATGAAACGGTGTCACAGGATTGAACCTGATATTGAATCGTTTGCCATTGTTGCTATTCAAACGCGGGTCATAATCGGCCCTTATCCCGAAGTTAAAGCAGGCAGAAAGGTAAGCGCGCAGCTGGTTATACATGCCGGGTTTATCACGGTTGACCAGACCGGACATAAGAGGCATCAAATCTTCCGAACTGATATCTCCTGCATGCTTGCTGGCCAACTCAGGGTAGGGCTTTATTACAAAGGTATTAAAGTGGGCCAGTACATCCAAAGTCTGTTCTGTATTTCTTTTCTTATGCTTATCAATAAGGCTACCGGCGTAACATTCCATCAAATCGTGCAGAGTTCCCTTTTTGGCTTCTTCTGCCTTAAGCCTTCGTCTTTCTTTTTCTTCATGAATCCGGATACCCTCCTGTTCTTTCAGGTACTCCTTCAGCCCGATCGGAGCCACTTGCTTTCTCAGTGACACCATCTCCAGCGCCTTGTCAGTCAGCGCGGATAACTTCATGCCGGGAGACTTGGGAGTCTGTCGATAGACACCCAGCTTAATCAGAACGGATTTTTTGCCCTGCCAATAGCGGTAATAAGCGGTGCAATTATTACCTACCTTCCGAAAGACAATTGCACCGTTGCTGGTACCCAGGCTCACCACCTTATTATCGCCATCCTTCATGTTTCTGATTTCAGCATCCTGAATCTTAAGCATTGATTTTCCTTATATTTTTGCGCATTACCTGCACCAAAAGTATCGATATCCGGACTCGATAGTAAAAATCGCCATTTGGTGCAGGTACTGGTGCAGGTAAAGTTCAAAACTACGTGGTATTTCAAAAAACCACCAAAAACCCTATCCAATTGATTTTTATAGTTTTTTGACTCTAAAAAGACTGTATGAAACTATCTGAAACCAATTATCAATATCGTCAATGATGATATTGGTCAATCAATCAGTAATTGATTTTAAGCTTGAGGTACCAATGAAAACAACGTAAGCAAACACTAATCACTATTCACATTTATGTCATTTGGTGCAGGAGCTGGTGCAGGTAGTTGGCAAGACTGGACGACGCCGGAATAGTGGCGGCCTCTTTGGTGGTAAATGAATAGACCGAGAGTCGAATTCGACTCTTGTTAATGTAACTTTGCGCCTTGATGACGAGCTGGTAAAAGACAGGGCAGGCATTGTCTGCCAATGGTGACTATCCAGCCTGCTGCCATATTCCTCTGATAACCTCCAAACGCTTAATGCTTATACCCGTCAACCCTTGAGCCCTGCCAGGTGGATAACGGTGAATGATTCCACCCGAACGGAGAAAGACGTCGATATCGGCTTGTACCTGCTGGCGCAATTCGGCTTTTGAGGTAAAAAAAACCAGGCCACGACGCTTGGTATCAACTTCTTGAGAGTTCATTATGCCATCTCACATAAGTTGACCTTTATGGTCAAGTTTAGGCGTTCATACCTGCATACGAGCATTCTTGGCGGGTATAATCTCACCAGAATTCACACAGGGACGTCATCGTCATAAGGTATTTGCTGTCTATGTTTCAATCCCTTTAGGCTATAACCGCGCAGGGTATCCACCGTTGCCAGTATTTGGTTTATGCCCTCTGCCGTGATACCGGATAGTACCCATGTGTATCCATCCTGCTCAAGCAACGATACCTGAATAACCGGTTCTGGATTTGCCGAACGGTAAGCATCGCTATCCTGATAAATTTTTACCGCTCTTTTAAAACTGGTTTCAATTAATCCACGAAATTGAGAATATTCATAATGCATTTTTTTCACCATTTTAATTGCGCTTGATTTAATTAACACTACAATCGTTAGTCAGGTAATCAATTAACGACGATTTCACAATGAATCAAAAAACAGTTCACTGGCTGAATAATCCTTTTGATTTTTCAGATATTTCTTCGTATCCAGTCAATTCAACAATTACTATCTCCGAATGGTTAGAAAATCATGGCGGCATTCAGCGATTAAACCGATTGCCGACGGTCTGCGTTTATCAGGGTAAAGAGCTTTGCCGTTCGGAGTATGACCAGTCAATAGACGATCATGTTTGTTTTGTCACTCTTCCGACAGGAGGGGATTCCGGCTCAAACCCTTTACAGGTAGTCGCTATGCTGGCCATGACTGTGTACGCGCCAGCACTGGCAGCCGGACTGCTCAAAGGCACAGCACTGGCAGGTTCGGCCATGGCCACCAGTATGCTCTCGGCCGGTATTGCCATGGGCGGTGCCATGCTGATCAACGCCGTGTTCCCACCACCGGGCCTGCCCAACAGCGC
>FUIF01007516.1_pt1 | contig 12979 bp, 26 predicted proteins | sample 1003461 | NCBI WGS metagenome assembly FUIF01 (sample SAMEA80401918, study PRJEB19352) | marine metagenome | reverse complement strand
ACGTTTTCGGTACAAGCACAGCAGCGCACGTTCATCTTACAAATTGCACTTCATTGTATAGTTTCTCGACATACAGTTTACGAAACTATGGTGCATCCGCGAACCTTACTCTGAATAACTTTTTACCAATTAACGAGTCAGGGGGAACTTACCAAGCAGTTGCTAGCCCTTCTATTACGGGAACTAATAACATTGGCGGGGTTACAGCCGCTCTTCCTGAGGCTCAACGTGCAGGTGCTCAAACCTGGACCTTCACAACAGATGTTAGTGCAGCCTCTACAGGCAGTCAGGTAATTTACAAGGGTACTACGGGAGCATTGGTATACAGAGACGGTAACGATGCTAAAGAGGCGGGAGTTGGACCTAGTGTTTCAGCCACGGTGCCTCTTACAGGAATTGCAGGTAACGCTAGATCTGGTGCCACAACACAGCCAGGGGCATTTGCTTTCCCCGCGTTCGAAAACTTTAAAACTAAACACACAGCAAGACCCAGAAATCATTAATGAGTTTTTCAGAAACCCCTTTGGACAAGGACCAGAGCCCGCAGAAGCAAAAGTAACTCTACCTATTAACTGTGTTCCTGTGTTTACTATATGTGGTGACAGCACCTCGATAGGGCAAACCTCCACAAAGTATTGGATTGCAGAGGAGTTACAGCCTTATGTGGATCGTCAGGGGTCAGATTGGCCTTACGCAGCAAATGATGGTTCTGCTTTTGGTTACTTCTGGAATAAGTTCTTGGATACCTCTGGGGATGATGGTGTTAACTTTACTAAGGCTGCTGGCCTTTTAACAGACATCACTACTTCTGGGGATGCGTTTATTCCTATCACCCAAGAATGGGCGGTTACCAACTTGCTGGATCATTTACTTACCGAATTGCTGATGGTAGCCCTGTAAATGATTATCTGTCTATAGCTTCTGGGGCTCCTATTCCTGATCCTTTAGCTAATACTGGAGCAGCTTATAACGGACAACCTGGGTCTATCTCTCCTGTGTGGGACTTTGCTAGAACCATAAAAGGATTGTTTGTTGATCCTGCGGGTAATGAAATAGCCCCGTACTTTATCTTCCTAGGAGCAACTGGGCCAAGGTTCGGCACTCCAGGGAGCCCGTTTGGAGGTTCTACCTTAGATTGGTACAACAAACGAGGGTTGCCGCTTAATACCGTTGCGGATGCAAGTGCTCCTGGCCCTAGATTTCTTGCTACTGATTCGGGAGATACTTCCGTAGAATATTATCAATATGATGGTAGTGACCTTGAGTGGGCAATGGGCCTCAAAGAAACCTCAGGGGCTCCAGGAATGTATCAAGCGATTAAGGACTTGGACTTATCCGCAGGTGACACACTTACTGTGTCTGGCCGTTTCGGGGGAGATGCCGATGTAGGCGAAGGAACTCTTGCTGGTTCAGCCTATGATTTTACTTTTACTTATCCACTCCTTGCTAATTCCCTGAGTTTTTCAGACGTAGACAAAAGAGTGGTTTTGGCAACGCTAACGGAGGAGTGTATCAAGCATTAACTTGGACTAAAGGACCTCAAGCTCTTACCAACCCAACTAGCCCAGCAGACGCTTACTTTGAAGCATATGGAAACGATTCGGGTGGATTAATAAGTATGACCTGGACTCTTCAGAAAAATAGTGGACCAGAAGAAGATATCGACTTAGGCTACGTCCATAATCAGTTCCGACAAACTTACATACGCCCCTCAGTAAACTATATTGTAAACGAGTTAGGTAAGAACCCCTTACATGTGGGTAACTTAATTATGACTGGTGGGGTTGACGGCAATACAATTTACCCAGAGGAGTACCAAGTTTCCGCAGGCTTGGCTTACCTTGACTATACTAATTCTATCCAAAGCATACTTAACCTGTCTGGCGACGTATCAGCAGCGACGTTGCCTCCCACAGTGATGTACTTGCCTTACTTTGCTCAAACACCAGGGACAGATTCATTCCCTGCGGATAAAACAAAGCTTCTACAGAATTCTGTCAAACGCATCTGGGCGGATGGAATAAGAAATTTCGTTAGTTTGGATAGTTTGTTTATGGATGCAGTAGATGGCATTCATTTCCGACCAATTTCGTATGCTCTTTATGGTGAGCTTTTCGCACGGGCATACACAAACATGTTGACAGCCAGGAATCATGAGATCCTAGCGCCCACTATGGCGGAAATTATCTACTGACCTCAAAAACAATTTGAAAGATATCGGACCTCAGGCTTGAAATGGCTTGGGGTTCGGTTATAATTGGGGCATGAAGAACACCGACTACACATTCACGTTCCCGACCGACTCCACGGACACCAACTCTTTCGTGATGGACTGGTATGAGGGTGGACGCCTCTACAGGCTCTACTTCAACGAAGATGCCCGCGCTTGGCGTATCGTCCGTCAGCGAAAAAGCGGGGTCTACGAGACCGTCGAAGAATACGCATCTCTTTGGTGGGCTTTCCAGGGCATCAGTTGCTACAAAGGTCCTTGCGAAGATGAGACGATGGAACTCTTTGGGGTCATCCGCGAGACTCTTGCTGCCTGATAAATTCAGATAAATTGCCCCGCTTCTGACCTGCCACACGGATATTGTTCCAGTAAGCCTAAAGTTCTTAGGCTCATCTGTCGATAATATCCTTATGAAGAACGAAGAAGCACAACTCCTTTGGCCCGCTGTGGCCGTCATTACACTCATTACCCTTTACATTTACTTTACTCCTAGGATTAACTTCCTCGACCTATAATGCTGACCGAACTACAATACAACGAACTCGAAGACCGATACGGCAAACTACTTTACAAGATCGCACACTGGATCAGTGGTGATGTGGCAACGGCTACCATCGAAGACAATGTGCAAGAACTGTGGCTCTCACTGTTTGAGACCATCAACACGTTCACTCGTCTGAACTCTGATGCTTATCCTGATGGGTACGAGGACTTCAAGGACACTGCTCATTGGAACAAGTATGTCAAGACTGCTCTGTGGAATAACAAGAACAGCCGTGGCAAGAAGATCACTCAGAAGTTTAACATTCAGCGAGACACCGTGTCTGCTTGGAACAACGAAGAAGTGATGGAGAAGGAGGACGTATCCTACGAGAGTACGGAGTTCAACATCTTCCTGGAGGATATGTCTAACTTCCTCAGTCCCAAGGAGGAGAACATTGTGCGTCTCCTCGTCAGTGACCCTGATATGATTAACGACTGTGGAAACGCTAACAAGAGTGCGCTTGCAAGCAAACTGAACCTTGTGTGGGCAGACGTAAGCAGGACTCTCGAAACCCTTGGAGCCAAGCTCCAGAATGAACTATGAATAAACTAAACGCAGCGATGTTGGCTGGCTTGACAGCCTGTGCGGGAGGAAGCTCGTCTGAGACGCTCTCTAAGCCCTCGTACCACCGTTCGGATGAGCCAAACGACTCCTTCCTCACACCTAACGTAATTGTCCCTGACGGGCCTCTCTACCTCGTTGAGGGGAACATCCATGCAGGGGACCTGGATTGCATCCTTTGCACGGGAACCAACGGTGTTCCTTTCAATGAGACAGGATCGGATAAGATGGTCAACGTGCAGATTGATTACGCTGCTGGGTGGGACTGTGATGTCTACATTGGCTGGCAAGATCCAGGGGGCAACGGTAACTTCATCTGGCAAGCGTTTGATGCATGGGGAGGAGGTCATTTCGACGAGGATGTGATTGTGCCTACAGGAGCAGGATATCTGATGCTTGCGATTGGGCAGAATACATTGAACAATCCTCCTGACGAGACTAGATACACTTTCACCGTGGAGGTATTTTGATGAAAAACATTTATATTAGCGGACAAATCACTGGACTCAAGGAGCGAGAGTGTTATAATACATTTGAAACAGCAGTCATGAAGCTCAGACGATTGAACCTATCTGGAATCAGCCCATACAAGGGAGACGAAGGAAAGACATGGAATGAGTACATGAAGCAAGGTATTGAGACTATGATGTCTTGTGAAGGTATCTTCATGCTGTCCAACTGGAGGGAGAGTAGGGGCGCAAACATTGAGCGTAACCTTGCCATGCAGTTGGGAATGAGAGTAATGTACGAAGACCTGTTCGAACAAGGACACTACGCTAAAGATGAATAAACTACTCAAAGGTATCCGTTACTTTTTTTATCAGTGGCTACAACATACTTTGTATGCTAACCTGAGGCCGAAATACAGTAGGGCAGCGAGCATCATGGAATTGAGGGAGCAGAACAGACTTCTACGAATGCAAGTTAAAGAGGCTAAGAAATGAGGGTAGTAGTAATCATAGAGACAACTGAATCTCGCATGGGATTTGGTGACACGCGAGTAGCTGCCGTGTGTGAAGATTGGAAAGCAGCAGAACAAGAGAAGGCAAGACTTAGAGGACTAGGGTCCATGAGTAAGTATGTCCTTATCGAGAAGACAGTTACAAAGAGGAACAAGCAATGAGCACAAGTTTTTACAAGGTTACATGTGACCAAGAAGATACATGGCTACGCATCTGTCACACGGGTAAAGTTGCGAATGATATCAAGGCAGAAATGGAATTAAAACATGCGCCTAATACTTACACAGTAGAAGCAATAGATTTGTCGGGGGATGACAATGCAACCTTAGCTGCTATTTATTGTCAAATGGCAGACATCACTAATCCAGCAAGCAATGGAGAATGGACATGAACCAAAAAGTCAAAGTAGTAGTAGGTTTCATTATCGGCCTAGTCACAGGTATCATCTTCATGTACCCAACACAAGAGAAACCTCAAACAAGCATGTGCAATGACTGTGTACCCAGAGTACCTCTAATCAATATAGACACCATACTAGAAGAACAATAGTATCATGTACGCATACAGACGAAGAAGAAAGAATAAAGTTAACTATGATACACTCATCATAGCCACATGCGTATACCTCGTGTTCGTAGGTCTACTCTCTCATACTCTACTTCATCTACAGTGAGAAAGACTAGAAAAGAGAAGAAAAGGATACGACAAAAAGGAGAAAAAGAAGCTCTGATCAAATATCAAGATGTTCATACACCTAAAAAGTCAAACTTCATAATATGCATAAATCATTCACAATACGACACAAGAAAGAACCCATAACCAAAAAGTCAAACTACATGTACCTTGAAATACTGGTTTTTGCTTGACCCATTCAAACTCAAATCCAAACAAAAACTCTGAATTAGTTCACAAACTAGTTCCACGCACCCCCTAAAAAGTCAAATTTAGAGCTTATTGCCCGTATTGAGAATCAAGTAAAATCTTCATTTTTAGTACCGTGAGTTAGGGGTGCCCTAAGGGCTCAGTACCGAAAAAGTCAAATTTAGTGCCCAATAGTCCAAAGCTACGCCTCTAAGGCAGGAACCCTACTCTCATTTAGTTAAGAGTAGGGTTCCTTTTATGCATACCGAGAAAGTCAAACTTGACCTTATTAGCAGCTACCTCAGTCGCCGTCATCATCAGGCCAAGCATCTAGACTAGTAGTTGGAATTGGTTGGGAATAACCTACTGGGCTAATCGCTAACCAATCTGTTCCTAGTTGTACTCCTTTGCCCTGGAAGGTTTTCACAAGATCTAGTACAGTCATTTCCTGTATCTTACCTTGGCTCCCCTCCATAAATTTCATTAGATCATTACGCTCAAAACTTATAGCTTTGATTGTATTATCTTCTATCAGATAACATAGTTTATTCATATGGATAACCTCCGAACTATTATAGTCCAGAGGCTATCCTAATTCGATACTTATTAGGTATCGTGCTCACCTCTTTCCAATCAAGGAAAGCCTTATCAGCCCTGTCAAAAGCTATAAGCCAAAGCCATAGCAAATTTAATTTCCATTAGCTTAATCATTAGCCTCTCTTGTTCCTTAGGCTCTACTTCTTTGAACCTACTAAAGGTTAGGCAATCACACTTATCAAAGAACACGGTAGCCAATTGGTTATCCGTAGTGTCTCCATAAGCTTGATCATTATGGAACTTTGAAACAGCAGGGCTACCCGATAGGCTTCTGATACTCTTATCAGTAGCAATATCATTATCTTCGAGCTTATTCACTACGAAGATATAAGCCGCTTTCCAATCGTATTCTGTTTTAGTAAATGCGTTCATGCTTCCTCTTTGTTGTTCCTAAGGTTCTGGTTAAGCTTACGCCTAATGAAACGGCTATCGCTCTTCTTAGCGTTATGCCTACGCTTAGTAGACATGCCAAAGCGATTGCAGCACGGGCACTTGAAGCCCATACCACCATGGGAGACCCTGAGGGCCTCGTGGGTCGTCTCTGCGTATCGTCTCATACCATCAGTATACCCGATCCTGGGGCCTCGTGGGGGATCTATCTTGGATCTGTTCTGTGAAATTTCCGACCCAAGTCCCTGCAAAATATGAACTTAGGCCGCTCGGCCCGGCGGCCCCTGCCCCAAAGGGCAAGAGCCAATCCCGAAAATCAGTGAGAAAGAAAGCGCACGGTCTTCGGTGATTGCCAGCACAGGCCACAATCTCCGCATGAGTTAGCCTTACCTGTCTGCTCGGGGCAGTCGAAAGACTTACCCTCGAATGCCTCTTCCGCAGCATACCATTCGGTAGGCCCGTTGCTATCGTTACTGGCAGAGATGCGAACTGCCCAGCGGTTAGGATAGCGCAAGTTGAGAGACATAACCTCACGCCCAATAGCATCGGTGCGAGCGGTATAACCCCAGACATGAAGGTTAGGATACAAGCACATAAGGCCATCCCAAAAGCGCACATAACCAAGCGACATGAAATCACCAAGAACGTGCAAGCGGATAGCAACCTTATCATACTTAGCGCATAGTGCGGCGACCTCTTCCGTGAGCTTATCTTCCAGGTCGGGACCATGCTGGAAACGATGAGCGAACGGCATGTTATTACCGTAGCAATCATCCCAATGGTGACAAGTAGTGGGGCAAGTAAACCTTTCCCGTAGCGTGAGAGAAAAGATATAAGCACCCTTCCACTTACCTTTAGTAATCTTACGGCCTAGCTTTTTGTTATTACCGCCAGACTTCAAGACGTTCTTGACGGAATAAGGATGCTTGACGGACTTCAGGTATCGCGTGTCATTCAGTTTCATGCCCTCAGTATACCCTCACGGGCACGGAAAAGCAACCCCTGCGCCCGTATTTCTTTTTGGCCCTAAGTGTCTGTCGAATATGAACTTAGGGCGGGACGCCCCGGCGGCCCCGCCGAAAAGCAACAAAAAAACCCCTCGAAGATCTCACTCGGTTAGGATCTTCGAGGGGCCTTGTAGGTGGGGGAGAGTGTCGCGAGTAAGACTCTAGCTCACACTCTCCCCCGTATCTGTCAACCTTGAGCGGTCAGGTTGCGGGGAAGCTCATCCCCCTGCGTTGCGGAGTGAGCCGCAGATGCCCCGAGGTGACGGGAATCCTTACCACCTTCGCGGGGAAGGCAGCGGCGAACCTCCTTGTAAGCCTCAAGGATCTGAAGCGAGAGGTAGGTATAGCTACCGTCCAGCTGGACATCCTTCTTGCTGTCGCGGTAGACGCGCGCGAAGATGTCGCCAAGTTGAACGGAGATGCCCTGAAGTTGCGCCATTGTGGCGTCGTTGCTGAAATCTTTCATGTGTGCCATTATACTGTCTGGAGTGTAGTCTGTCGAGAGAAAAGAAGGGAAAAGGGTGAGATCAGTAGGATTCGTCCATGCCGAACCCAGCGGATGCGAGACCACTCTCATCATCCCAAGAGTCTTCCAGGATGTAGCTATCATCCTGCTCGGACTCCCATCGCCAATCGGCGTCACCATCGGACACCTCATCATAATCGACGTAGCTGTCCGCTTCGTCCATCGGTTGGTCCCACTCGGTCGCGGGTGTACGGTCGGTCGGAAGGGTGGGGTCGAAGTCGCTGTTCGTTTCTTTCATGCCTGTATTATACCCGACTTTGGGCGCTCTGTCGAATGCTTTGTCGGTTCTGTGGTAAGAAATGTGCGTGCGTAAGTGCCTGGGGGATATAGACTTAGGGCGGGACGCCCCGGCGGCCCCTGCCCCGAAGGGCAAGAGCCAATCTTATTTTTCAGTCAGTATTGAGCGCGTCAACGTCTCGGTCAGGGAGCAGGTCACCGATAAGGTCACCCAGGATCTTTTCCAGTTCTTCGAGTGAGAGTCTTCGTCCATTAGATAAGGAAGGTAAAGAGAATCCAGAGAGAGGCAGTGCCGATAACTGCCAGGAATGAATCGGCCTCGTCACCGAACATTAGACCCACCCCCTGGGTCCGCGAAGCTCGGCCATATCAGCCTGAGCCTGTTCGTAGTCGCTTCGCATCGCCTCGACCTGTGCATCATGCGATGCGTTAGCCTGTGCAATGCCAGCAGAGATGAACGCCTTGGCATCCTCTTCGGTGCAGTGCCAGGACAGGTTGCGCTGGTGACCGTTGAAGGTGACACGCCACGCTGCCCAGATGGTGAAGCCATTGCTGCCCTCCTCTTCCATGTGCCAGGTGTCGCCGTTGCAGTCGCTGATCTTTCCTTTCTTCATGCCTGCATTATACCCGCCTTTGCTCGCTCTGTCGAACACTATCCCCGTTCTGAGGGCATAAACTTTCGCTCCTAAGTGACTGTGGTATATGGACTTGCGGCGGTCGCCGCCGGGGGGCCACCCCACCCCGTGTCAAGGATAAATGTGGCAGTTGATGAAACGAGCCAGATCGTAGGGATGAAGCGTGGTGTATGCTCCATAGTAGACCCTCACGAAGGTCTCACGCTGATAGCGATAGAGAGAGGTAAGCTCCCCGATGAGATCTTCTTGAGTCCACATACAACCGTGGTTCTGAAGCTCATCCACTAGAGCGTAAATCTCCATGTCACGCTCGTAGGTATCCCACACATCCTTTCGGATCTGTTGAACAGCCTCGTCAAGCTCAATAGCGCGAGCATCCTCTTCTGCTTGCCAAATGGCGTCAGATGCGGCATCTGAACCGATGTAGTTATTAGTATCAAACATGATCAGGAAAAAGAAATGGTGTTAGTGAAAGTGGAAGAAGGAACGTACTTCTTCCAAGAGTTAGGATCTGCTGCCTCCTTAGCCTCGGCAGCTTGATCTTTGAGAAGGTTAGAGAAAAACTCTACCTCTCGCCCGATTTGAAGAGTAGACATGAAATCAAATTCCTTGGGACGGAATCCCCACGCCTCCTTTTGGAGGTCAGAGAAAAGGGAGATCAGTTCCTCGCGGCTGTAGTTCTCAGTGCTCATGCCTACATTATACCCGCCTTTGGGCGCTCTGTCAAAGCCTAGGTCCGTTCTATTTGAAAGAATGTGCGTGCGTAAGTGTCTGTCGGATATGGACTTAGGGCCTTCGGCCCCGGCGCGGGAGGCTCCTCAATCAAGAAGAACCTCCCACTTTTATCAGTCTGACATCACCTCAGACATCGGGACGACATCAAAGAAGATATCTCGCTCGATACCTAGACCGAGAGGCCCAACGTGAGCAGCCATTTGGGAGAGCATAACGTAACCCAGTTCAGGATGACCCAAGTCACACAAGCCGAACAGCCTAAGATCATCTCCAAGGTCTTCCGCCTCGCTGATATACCAAGTAGAAGAACCAATGGGATCAAAGAATTTCCATCGGGCCTTGCCTTGACCCTTGACACCATCGCAGCCCCACATGATGAAATCACGGAACTCCTGGGTGTTCTTGACTTGGGGGTAGGCTTCGCTCTTGTAGATCGTTTCTGTCTTCATGCCTCCATTATACCCGCCTGAGCAGGGTTTGTCGAATGCTTTGTCCGTTCTGGGGGCATAAACTTTCATGCGTAAGTGTCTGTAGGATATAGACTTAGGGCCTTCGGCCCCGGCGCTCTCCTCAAGGGTTTTGCCAGCAAAGATTGGAGAACCAGAGGTCACCTAGTGCCCGCAGCTTAGAGCGAGACAGGGACAGACGGAGCCGCTGCTCTTGGAACCGCTTGTCCTGAGACCAGAACACGCTGTCGTCCAGCACCTTGCCAGAGTAGAGGAACGGTCCAGGCTGTCCGAAGAATACAGAGCGCAAGGCTCGGTCTTTTTGATCTTGTCGAAAGTCTCGCATCAGGCGTTCCTCTTGAGCCACTTAAGGGCTCCGCTCCTGGTGCAGAAGCTAGTGCTGTGCCCCAGTGTGGAGCGGCCAATGTGACGGTCCTGGATGTGGACGCCAGGAGAGTGATAGATGGTCCAGGTGACGCCCTTGGCGTCCGTGATGCTTTTAGTTGCTTTCATGAGTATTTTTCCAGGGTTGACTCCACGATTTTGTCATCAACCCATGCGTTGAGTCGAAGCATCATGTTGTCCTTGTTCTCAGACATCACGTTGATAATCTCGATCACCTCGTCAGAGGTCAGGAAAAGCAGATCACCACTATACCCTGCAAGGTTGCGATCAGTATACTCAATGCGACCGTGTGCGTTGAGAACGGCAGCCTCATGAGCCTTGCCGCGCTTGGTAGCATGGACGCTCAAGCTCCATCCATTGGCGAACTCGTAACGCATCCCTCGCGCATCGGCGGGCATACCAGGGGAGACGTTGGTGAGCACGATGTTGGTGACTTCGTTGTTCATGCCTGTATTATACCCGACTTTGGGCGCTGTGTCCACTGCTTCATTCGTTTTGGGGGCATAAACTTTCGGTTGTAAGTGTCTGGGGTGTATAGACTTAGGGCGGGACGCCCCGGCGGCCCCTGCCTCGAAAAGCAAGGGCGAATCTTACATGTATTTGTAAGCGTGAGCCATCGGGGCAAGCTCGTGACACCACTTATCCCGTTGAGACCAGTTCGAATGACGGAGGTTGACCGAATCGTAGGACGAGATATAGCTGCCCTCGAAAGCCTCAGCAGCAGCGTCAGCGCCAGGATAAGGATCGGCAACCCAATCGGCATAGGTCTCGACCTCAGCCATAGTCCAGCCAGTGAGATACATGTGCGCTGCCTCGTGTGCGTTGAAGCAGTAAGCGCGAGCAATGCCAGCCCATTGTGCAGCGGTCCAACGGTAGTCGAGCTTGGCCTTGTTCAGCATCGTGCAAGCCGAGAGGATGCCGAGATCAGGGCAGGTAAGATCAGCCTGGGGGAAGACGTAGTAGCAGTTGCTGTGGTTCTCTTGGTTCATGTGTGAAATTGTAAACGATGGGCCTGGGAATAGATACACTGGGGAGCGTATTCTGAGCACAAACTTTCGCTCCTAAGCGGCTGGGGTATAAGGACTTAGGGCGGGACGGCCCGGCGGCCCCTCGATCAGACTGCAAGCTCTTTTTCTGCCATATCGTCGTTCATTTGGGCGATGCCTTCTCTAAGCTCTTCCGACAGGTCACAAGCAAGCTTTGCGATGTCTTCGGTGAACATGGTCACCTCGACCTCTTCCATTTTCTTGTCATCGTACCAATTCTTGCGCTTGACCTTGAAGGTGATCCAACCTCGGCCTTCGGTGCTGTGGTGAACTTCGGGAATGATGCTGTCACTGTTGTGAATGTTGGTCATAGTCATACGCTCCCCGAAGGGAGCCGCTCAGGGCCTAAATGCTATTTAGCCTCGCCCTGTCGAGTGGGGGTACATCAGGCCCCCATGAAGCGATGGTTTGAGCCGTTGGGCGTCACGAACTGGCGAGAGTTCTTCAGGTGACGATTCCAGTAGGCTTTGCACGCATCGCGTGTGCCAACCTTGATGGTCTTCTGCGTGGACGTTTCCACGATGGTGTAGATGGCGCTCTTGGCGCAACCGTTCCCGATGCGGAACATGACGGCGTTTTGGTTGGATCGGACGATGTTGGTGATGTCGTTGAACATGATGATTTTCTTGGTTAGATTGTTGATGATGGGGTCTCCCCCGTGAGTGACCTATTATAACCGCTGGTCAGCGTGATTTCAATTCATTTCCGCGCTTTTCTTTGCGTCGGCAGCATAGAGAGCCCTGGTCTTTGCCATGCCCGCCTTGACGTTCTTGTCCACCTTCTTGGCGAGATCGGGTTGCACGACGAGCATCTTGAACATGATGAGCGCCTCCCCAGGGGTCTGGTTGAGATTGGATTGACCCAACTCCCACCCAGCCTTGAAGATTTCGTCCATCAGTCCAAAGTCGGCTTCAGTGAGGTTGCTGTCTGCGTCGGGGTTGATCATATGTGCATTATACCCCACTTTGCTCGCCATTGCCAGTGCTTTGCCCGTTCTGAGGGCATAAACTTTCGGTTGTTAGTGGCTGTGGTATAAGGACTTAGGGCGGGACGCCCCGGCGGCCCCTGCCCCGAAGGGCAAGAGCCAAACCTCTAAATCAGACCATGCCTCTCGACATACCTTGAGACTCGTACCAGTCTGCCAAGTCCTCTCCACAGGCAAAGCAGAAGTTTTCCCCACCTTGATATGGTTCATGGCAAGGCCCACCGTGACCATGATGGTCTGCGTCAGCCTTTACCTCTCCACACTCTATGCATACGAAGGTCATGAGAAGAACACCCCATAGGTGACCACACCCAGAGCCAGGAACATGATGAGCCCAGTCTGGAAGAAGGGAGATTCAGAACGGCTGTATTCGTTGGTGTTCTTGAGCTTGATCTTTTTCATGAGTAGGTGCCTCCGTTGGTTTGGTGTGCTCTTTCAGACATTGCGAACTCTGCATTGCACCTCTTGCAGATGTCGATGAACTTGAACTCGGGGTCACGCTCTGACCACGGCTTCTCGTAGTTGCAGCATTCGCAGACGATGGTGTCTCTGTCGATGTGTCTCATGTGTGCCATTATACTATATTATCGACCATCCGTGGGGCTCTTCTTGAGTGTTCGGTGCGATTCTTCTCACATTGATGCTCCCCTAACCCCTACCCCCTATGCACTTAGGTCACCGGAGGATTTCGCGTTGTTGGGACTCCAGTAGATCGCATTGCCTACCTAGATGAAGGGACTCCTATTACTTTAATGCTCAAATAAAAAATAAAAAAATCTAAGGGACTCCTATGGGACTCCTATGGGACTCCT
>FUIF01005382.1_pt1 | contig 13001 bp, 22 predicted proteins | sample 1003461 | NCBI WGS metagenome assembly FUIF01 (sample SAMEA80401918, study PRJEB19352) | marine metagenome | reverse complement strand
AGAAAGTAACTTTGAGACAGATACGAAGGCAATGGAGAAGATTAAAAACTTCGTGATTGGAAACGGAACACCGAGAGTTAAATGAGCAATGTGGTTACACCTACCTACAATACAATTAGCATCTGCTCCGGATACGGGGGAATTGAACTTGGACTCAACCAGGTTATCTCAGCTCGAACAATCTGCTATGTGGAAATCGAAGTTTCGGCAGCAACGATCTTGGCGACTCGTATGGAAGAAGGACATATCGATAAGGCGCCTATCTGGTCTAACCTTAAAACCTTCGACCCTAAACCGTGGCGTGGAAAAGTGGATATCCTCACAGGCGGATTCCCATGTCAGCCATTCAGTATTGCAGGGAAAAGAAAAGAACAAGACGATGATAGAAACCTCTGGCCAGATGTCGCAAAACTCATTAGGGGACTTGGGGTTCCAATCGTCTTTTTTGAAAATGTTCCCGGAATCCTCCGATACTACTGGGACACCATACGACCTGAACTACGAGAGATGGGTTACGAAGTTACGGAAGGACTCTTCACGGCGGCAGAAACAGGCGCACCTCATAAAAGAGAAAGACTTTTCATCATGGCCGACACCAATGCAGAGGGATTACAAAGGAATGGATGGACCAGGGAAAACGAATCCGCTAAAGCCACCGGAGCTTTACCTATCTATCCCCCAGGACCCAAAGAAACAGATAGATGGACACACATGCTCAGTATCGTGCCGAAGGCTCAACCCACATTTTGCCGAGTGGTTGATGGGGTTATGTCTGGGGTGGACATCCGTCTCAGAGCCGTTGGAAACGGAGTCGTTCCAAGCGTGGCAGCAATCAGCTTTCAGAACTCTTGCAAAAAATCTCGGATTAAATTCTTTAATTAAAAGTTCATCCAATATGAAGACCTAGAGTCGTTCGTAAAAAACGCTCTCCGTGGCTCACAGACTTGTAGTAGTCGTGAGTATGTTGTGCGATTTGTGCCTAAGCTGCTTTCTTTTTAACAGGTTCTTGCAAAACTTTGACCAATGCCCAGAATTTTTTCATGAGCTTTGATCGCTCTGCTTGAGAGATCGATCCGTCATCTCGGATTGATTTCTCAATTTCCTGTATTAAATCAACTGCTACCGGCAACACATGAGAATACTGCATCGCCAACTTCATTGCTTTGAACATAACGTTCTCCTTTGCTCTTTAGAGCTATTCGCTTTCTAAAACTTTCATACCGAGAGCTATGATCCCTCCGGTACAACCCGTTGCTATTTCATTCATGCCTTGCCATACTCCGATTCCACTTAGTAAGCCAAGCACTATGATTGCTAAAAATATTTGTGGTCTTAGTTTGCCTATCATTTATTTTCTCCTACATGAAATAGCTGTCTATGATCGAGCATCACAGCAGCTATCTCTTTGTACTTATCTTCCAAATTACTTTGGTCTTCTTGATATTGAACGGCATCTCTTTGCGACTCCAACCACTTACAGGTGTCGCATTCTCGTTTTACCATGTTTATTACCTTATAAATACTGGCTCTTCAACGACTCCGTCAGCCACAGAGTTGACTTTGACGCTAGTGTTGATGATAAGGTCTGCACTATTAATGTCTCCATCGTCACCAATTCGTACGTTCTCTAAAGTTAGAGTTCCTATTTCGAAGTAGTCAGCATTAAATGCACCTGTCCAAGCACGCACACCATCAAGTATTAATTTATCAATAATGACATCTCCACCTGATGTAGTTTGTATTAATAGGATACGGTCAACGACCATGTCTTTAGCTTCGTAACTTGTGGCTCCACGACCACTTCCAATAACCACATCATTAGTAGTACTAGACATTGTGGGAGAAAAAGTGTGACCTGCAACTACTACTGATGAGGTAGCATTAATTTTATATATATCACCGTTAGCCCAATCCATTGTTGGGAACTCAGAGTTACGAATAATTAATTCGTCTATTGTTATTACATCAGTCGTGCTAGTTCCAGAGAGTTGGAAAGCATCTGTCAGGCCTGCTTTACCCAATGAGATGTTTTCAAACTTAACAACATCCATTCTTATACCTGCCGGCATATTAATCTGAAGCGTCTGGCTTCTATCTGCAGGGAACTCAGGGTCTACTATCCTATTACCCACATGATTAGGAGCAGTATATGATGCACCTGTTTGAGGGAAAGTTATCTGCTGTTCTCCAGTAGATATCAACAAAAACATTGACGATACAAATCCTAGAGCTACTACAGAAAGTGAACCTATTATTAACTTCCCACCACCTAAATGTACTCCACCAGGTAAAGGAAGACGAAAGTTCCAAAACTTTGGAAGTCGCATCTTTATTTTAGGAGTATTGAATTTTCTATCCTTCATTTTATTCCTCCTGCTTATTCTTCTTTTTCGATTCGTCACCCATCAACCCAACAATAACGCCGGCTGCTGCCGTAACGGGGTTAGCAAAGATTGCAAATGCAACCAATATGATGTCTAGATGTGGTGCTATTTCCGCAGGTTTTGAAGTAGTCTTCCAGACAATCAAAACTCCAAGAGTTACGAATGCCAAAAAGAGCGGTCCAACTAAGACGATTGTTAGAAACTGGGAGCCAGTCAAAGTTGTCTTTGTACTAGCACGCAGTTCTACTATTTCGGCTTTAGCTTCAAGCAATTGTTCCTCCACAGATTTGGGAGACTTTTGCTTATCTACCATCCCTTGTCCCATATTTTTAGAGCCAGGTATCCGCTAACGCCGAGACTAGCTGCGCCAACGATTAAACCCAAAAACCCTAATTTCTTTGCTTTAGTCATAGCTTCTTTCAACTCCTTTATGACTGGTATATAAAACTTCTCTATGTCTTCTACTTTATTTTTAAGTCTCTGCTCATCGTGTTCATCCATAAACACTCCTTAACTCTCTCCAGACTTAGGTATTTTCCTTGATTAATAGCGTGTCGTTTAGCTGCTTTCATCTGAGCAATTCCCAAATGAGTAAGCCCACCGCCAAACCCTACTATTCCACGATTATTAAATTCTTGAAAACTGTTCTTTCTTTTTTCCTACACCTTTTTCTTTCCACTTTGCAGCCCAAGCCTTTGTATAGTTATTAACCATAAGCACAACGTCTTCCGGATAATCGTGACGTTGCAACATGTCATCAAGCGCTCTTCCGATACGATCCAAAGCCTTGTCGCTTTCTTCTCCGACCAATTTGGCCAAAGGCATTCTCCCTTCTGGTATTTTCATGATGCCACCTTCTCTATGAGTGTTAATGTACAAAGTCCCGATCTTTCTGCTAATGAGTTTGGTCCGCCTGCTTCCCATGTTTTTAACCCATAGGAAAAGCTGCTTCTCTCTCTGTCTACTGCTACAAATTTATCGACTGCTCCAAACTTAAAACTAGTTTGTGCAACGCTGTTAATTAATGTTTCTAAATTAGAAATTACTGTTTCTATTGACTGTCCTGTCTGCTGTGCAGTTGCATCTATATCGACAACCATCTGATGTTCATATGCAGTAGTAGGAGATACATATCCCTCAACCACAATATCTCGTAATTTGGGTGTATCAGTATTTGTATTGCCACGATTAAGATTTAATCTAAGTGCCATATTTTTAGCTGATACTCCTGCACCTGACGCAAACGGAAGTTTGGATGTGGCAGATGTAATATCGCCTAAGTCAGTTGTCAGCGCTGCATTATCTAAACCATAGTCAACATTGATATATTCTTTGTCCGATCCCGTAGAAGAATCTAAGTCATCTGCAATGACATGAGCATTTAAGAAGTTCTTATTTTCCTGTGGGATACCTAAATCAAAGAATGGTAAATCTATGGTTCCTGATTGTCCTGCGCTATGGTCTTCACGCTTGAGCGAAACACCACTTGCAGGATTAGTTAATGGATATTCCTGATAGTGTGATGTAGATGTGGATGTTCCTGTAGAAATATTGTAATGAAGTAATGGGGTTCCAAAACTACCGTCATCGGCACTAGATATATGTATCCATTGTATTTCTCTATTTGCAGTAGAGCTTCTTGCCATGTGATGCCATCCGTTTCCGTTCCAACACAATATGCGAGCGTTACGATTTGCAGCTCCACCACCTACTGATGCAAATAAAAATTCACCTGCAGAAAAGAGTTTTTTAAATGGTCCTAATAAATCTGATGGGACACCGTCTCCGTAATCTAATCCAAACCCAACTTCTATAATGTTTGAGTTGTTTGCATTTGTAAGTCTGCGAAGTCCGGCAGCAGTATTATCGTCTACTCCAACCGGATACCATAAGGCCCCTTGATGAACAACCATGTCCCGGCAATTTTCAGGGGAACCTGACATCTTATCAATTTGTATAACTTTCCAGTTTGTTGGTGCTGTGTCGCATTCCCATAAACCACTATCAGTACCAATATAAAGTTTCTGCTCGCCATCAGTACCTGCCATAACAGCAACACCTTTAACACCAGATGTTGAATATATATTTACGGCTGCTCCACCTGCGTCATTTTCAGCAGACCAGTTATCTCCATTATCTGTTGATGAGAAAAATACAATTTTAGAATTAGCCCCATCCCACAAAACTGCTACAAGTTCTCCACCTATTTCTATTAATTTACCTGCATCAATACTTTCTCCTGCTGAAACAGAACTAGCTAATACCTGTGAACCTATCTGCCCTGTAGAAGATGCTGTCCAGGTAACTCCGTCTGTTGAGCGATACACATGAAACTCATCGTTTGCTGCAATTAGCGCAACTAAATAAGCTCCACTAACCACTAAATCTAGTGGCATCAAGCCACCTTTAAATCTGACAGTTTGTACTGCATGAGCAAATGAAGCTGAAGAAAATGTTGCATTTTGTCCTAACGTGGTATCTGGAGAATATTGCCTTGTAACCCTTGCTCTGTCTCCAGTTCTTACTACTGTGTTACCGGTACCTGTAGCAGGTGATCCTGTTGATATAAATGCCATATCAAACCCAACGTCACCTATCGTAACTGTAATATCTCCGGTTTGAGTTTCAGTATCATTACTGTCACTATTTGACGTACCACCTGTTACAACGCTAGATACATTGTTTAAAGCAACTGCAATTACAGTAACAAAACCACTAAGATTTCCTGAAAAAGTTACTTCTGCATCGCTACTTCCAAGAATTGGATTTGATAATCCAAAAACTGTAACAATGTTATCGTCAGTTCCATCAGTTCCTGCTGTGCGTAACTTGCTCATAGAAACACTATTGTAAGTAGCACTATCAGTAGTTTTATGACTACTAGTTTGACGAGTACCTACAAACAACAGAAGATACCTATCTTCTCCGGCTGTAGCTATTGTGACACTTTCTGTTGTTCCGGAAGTTGCATTAGCAGTTGCGTGATTTGTTATATATCCACTAAAAGATCCTAAATTTTCGACTTCTCCGGTTATTTCCCATTCCGGGTCATCGTCACTATCAAACTTAGCAGCAGAAATTACATGTCCTGTTGTATCTTCAAAGAGTGCATACAAAGTATTTTTAAACTCTGCTGATGCCCTTATTCTTTCAAGACCTGTGTGACTTGCAGTTGTTGATAGTAACGGCAGATATATGGTTTCAAATCTTGTCTCAGATGTAGAGTTCCAGAATCTCTTATATTCTTCAGGGTCAAATGCTTTGTCAGATGATATTTTGTTTGAGCCAAATCCATTCATTAAATTAGGCACAACAAAAGATTCATACGGAGCCGTATCTTCCGGTCTTGTGCGACCAGTTTCTCTTATCGGCTGAATGTATTGCTGTACAGGGCGTGTAGAGACTTTGGTGCCATCTTTATCGCCCACTAAAGCATATCCGTTTGAATTTATTTCTACGTCAAGTGACATTAAAACACCATTCTTGGAACGGCTACTGGAGGGGCTTTAACTTTTATCAAGTTACCCTCAACCGCTCTGATATAAGATTCTTCATATTGGCGTGCCATCTCAGCCCAATATGATGTAGGGTCTGCGGCAGCCATTCTAAGTGCGACAAGTTGTCTTACTTTGTCATATAGAGGATGTAATAATTCTCCGTCTACTTCGACTGTATCTGAATCAGCAGATACGCTAGAAAGCATGTCTCTTCCAACTATTCTGATTCTTCTTTTGTCAGGTAATATCTCAGAGAATCTCAACACTCCGCCGTCACTAGCTCCTGCTACCGGAGGAACGTGTTCCCAGTTTCTTAATTCTGTATATGGAACATCAGTCATTTCACTCTGACCTAATGTCATCCATACCTCATCAACAAATACAGGTATTGCAGCCCCTGAAGATATACTTACCCCAACTGCTATAGATGTTGCTGTAGCACCTAAGTTGGCACTACCTTTTAAAAGTTCCCATCCTGTTCCGCTATGCGTTGCACTAAGGGCAGAACCAATGTAGAGACTTACCCTAGATGCAGTTGTGCAATATACCCAGGCAGCAAGATTACATTCTTGTCCCTCTGTTGCGACTGCTGTATACGAACTAGATGTAGAATCGTAAGTTTGTAAAAGAGTTGTAGCGACACTACTTGGCACTACAATTCTCGCTGAATTATCGCCATATAATACGCCGTAGTTCTCCGGGTTAGTTGTTTCAGCTTCCTGATTTACACTTGCTCCTGACCCGGAAATAGTCCAATTATCACAAGATGTAGTAGATGACCAATCTTCAAAGTCACCATTTAACAGTAGGTTATCCCCTGATTCAGCAGTTCTTTTATTTCCTAGATAAACTCTGTCTATCCTTCGCATAGTAGATGGAAGCGTGTATGTGTGTTGCCTGTTACCTGTAATGATAGTTTCAAAATCTCTTACCAAAGAGATATCTGGAAACACCTGTTCACGGGCTTCGTTATATAAACTCAATACATCACTCGGATCTACAGCAGATAATTCATATGTAGCTCCACTAGAGTCTGCACTCCAGTTTGCACCTGCTGCTGTAAGGGTTCCTGACGATGCAACGTAATCAGTTAATCTTCTGATTTGTCCTGAATTATTTTGTGATGTTACTTGAATAAACCATCTATTATTAAAATAATCATTTACGCTAAATCTCTTTGTTAAATTAGTATCAATGACAGATGCGTTAGAAGAAGACAAGTTTGTAGTTACGGTCCCTGTTACAAGACCCATAGGTCTTAATATATCTTGTCTCATTGTTGAGAATGTAGTGGTCGGCATTAAGCACCTTCCTTATATTTGGTATTTATTCTGCTACCCATTGAGTATTACCTTCATCCCATACATAGTTCCCACTATCAGGCCTTGCCGTTGGTGGGTCCCATCTACAAGTACTTTCATTTAACTGCCATGAATTAAATGGCTTTGGCGGTATGAAAGCATCTCTACCGCTATCCCATGTAAAACCGATTCCTGCATAGTTCTTTCTTATACGGGCGTTATAACTTGTCTGCACCCAATTGGTATCGCTTCCTAATAAACCTTTCATAAAAGCAATACCTACAGATTCTGATTCATCTCCATTGCCATCCTGGCAATCTGAATCAGCTACGACAGTTACATTTATAACTATGTTTGAATCATCTATTTGTGCAAAATGTGCCATCATTTACACCTATGCTGCGTACTGGTACTTGATTATTACTATTCCAGAGCCGCCATTTCCGCCGTCATCTGAACTAGATGTTTGTGAAGAACCTCCTCCACCTCCACCTGTGTTAGCAGAACCTGCTCCGGGCGAACCTGAACCTGTTGCTCCTGCTCCTCCGCCCCCAGAACCTCCGGAACCTCCTGAGCCAGAACTATAAGTTCCACCACCTCCGCCACCTGCGTAAGTGACAGAACTACCTGTAATAGAACTTGCCGTTCCATTACCACCACCTCCACCTGAAGATCCACTATTTGAAGAACCACTTCCTGATTTTCCACCTCCGCCACCACCACCGGCGTTAGTTCCTCCTGATCCACCGCCTGATCCTTGACCGGATGTTCCACTACCTCCAGAGCCGTTTCCACCACCACCACCAGAACCTCCACTACGACCATTTGAGCCACCCGATCCGTGACCTCCGCCACCACCACCGGTTGCAGAAACTGAACCTAATGCAAAAGTAGAATTTCCACCATCTGAGCCAACAGTATTTTCGTCTCCACCTCCGGCACCTGCAGCTCCTACTACTACAGCATATGTAGTTACAGACGCTGTAATTTCAGAAGCAGTTAGCATTCCACCGGCTCCTCCGCCACCTGAACCGTTATTTGAATTGACTCCTCCGCCACCTCCGCCGCCACCTCCGGCAACGACTAGATATTCAATCTGGTCGCCTGCGCCGGAGCCGCCTTTGGATGTGACTTCAAACGTGCCGTTAGAGGTAAAGCTGTGGACTTTGTAATCGCCTGACGTAGCTATGCTACCGCCTGTGGCTACAATAAAAGACTCACCCGTTAACTCAAGACCATTAACAGCCTGAATGTTTGCGTCAGTCTTAGCGTTTAGCTTTTCTATACTAGCTATAGCAATGTTATTTATTTTTTCTATTTCGTTAGCCATATTGCTACCTGCTAGGCATGTTCGATAACATCTAACGATGGATTGAAGTAAAGTGTATTTCCATCAATAGCTATACCTAATACCTGAACTAAGTCACCATCACTATCAGGTGCTGTAGCTTCTGGTACGTTCTGAGAACTGGTTTCAGCTTCTGGGGTATATACTTCATCTCCTGCTGTATAAGTAGGAAAGTCATCATCGTTTCGTATAAAGCCAACTAATAAAAATTTACCTGAAGCATCTGCCGCTAAGTTTTCTGCAGCCAATGCTATACAAGGTGGAGTTACAGAACCTGCTGCTGCAACTGCTTTGTGCATCTTAGAATCAGATGCTTTGTAGTACACACATTCACCGGCCTGTAATGCTTCTCCTGCCGTAAATGTAGCTGTTACCCCTGATACAGTATTGTTACCAGGAGATGAATCTAAATGAGCATCTGAAGTTATATCTACTATTCCGGCAGCAACAGTACCTGTAGTTGTAATGTTACTGGCACCGTTATTTATTGCTCCAAAGTTAGATGAAATTGAACCACTATCTAATGCACCTGTAGTTACTATATTAGAACTACCTGCAGCCGGAGCTGCAGAGATGTCTGATAATACTTCCGATGCACTTCTGCCTTCTACTGTAGTTCCGTCAATTCTAAGGAAATCATCGTCAACTACACCTGCAGCAAATTGAGCTGTGTCATGTTGTGAAATACCTTTAGCAATTTGTAGTTTGTTACTAGAGATTTCTAATCCACTATTTGTCCCTAAATCAACAGCAGTTGTTGCTGTACCAGAACTATATGAAACGCTAATTCCATCGCCACCTGCGACAATTACAATTCCTTTAGCACTAGCTGTACTGTCGTCAGCTCCTATAACAGAATTAGACGCAGTTAAACCTGCACCTGCAAGCAATGTTGCAAGAGCAGCTATAGTAGTTAATTGTTCTGTAGATCCGTCACTATCTATAGTTGCTAGGGAGTCTCCATTTGCAGGCGTTACTGCAGATAATTCGCTCAAATCAAGAGTTACCGTAACACTTCCGCTACTGCCACCGCCTGATAGTCCGACTCCGGCTGTAACGCTTCAATATCGCCTGTTCCGGGTTTTGATACTCCTGATGATAATACGCCTGCCATTAGTTCATACCTGGCACTTTGTTCCAGAATTCAAAGTCTATGGTTGCTGCATTAGAAGCATTTTCACGGATGACTTGAAATCCTGTAACTTCATCTCTCGATCTTAAAACGATAATATCGCCTGCCGCCCATTGCCTGCCTTTAGTTGTAGTAGGTGCAGTTCCATCCCTTGTCTCAACAACAGGATTAGTCCTGACATACCCCTCTGCATAGTTAGCCTGATCGGGAACTGTCAAAGACGTTGCCGAATCAGTAACAGCATGAGTTACTAAAGAACTAGGAATGGGAGAAAAATTATTCTTAGCCATTACCTTTTCCTCTGTTCTGGTGGTTATTGCCAGAACTTCTAGGAGCTTCCCGTTCAGCGAGCAATCTTATGGCTTCTGCCAGATTATCCTGACGTTCTAGTTCCCTTTGTTTTTCTTTTTGTATTTCGTCACCGTTAATGGTTGCCCATTCTCTACGGTGTCTTTTTTCCATGTGTATTCTTAAATCATGAGAAGCTACGATGTTTGCTTTACGACATACAGGGAGTCCCATAGAGTTGTATTTTTCTCTGTTGGGGTCATCTGCATGTAACATACATTTAATTTTGCCTTTGGAAGGTTCTAGGCCTTCAGGCTTTCTTGTAGTAAATGCGTATGTTCCGTCTTCATGAGTTTTCTGTAGTTGCTGTTCAAGCATGTTTCGGTTAACTGTGCTTCGATCTCCTGTTCTTGTGTTGTAAACATAGACATAGCCGGCACTTCTTAATTCAGTTGCCGTCATCTGTATTCCGTTTGCACTACCAATAGGAGTTCCGGGTTTCATATTGCCCGGTTCTTCTGCCTGTTCTGCATCTCTTAACATTTCATGTACTGAAGGTTCGTCAGCCATTACGTTCGCTCCTTTTTAAAGAGGGGACCAAATGTACTTTGCCCTCTCTTCCACTTGTTTTTCTCTTCCACGTTGTCCCAGAAGATTTTGTTCCAGTCTCTGGCTTAACTTCAGTTTTGGGTGGTGGTTTTAAATTCATATCCTGTGCTAGACGCATTGCTTCTTCCACCGTATATAGACTTTCACCGCCGCCTTTACCGTCAGGTACACCACATATAAGTTGGAACTGCTCACCGAAGAGTCTTGCGTCTCCGATGTCTCGTTCCATCCTTACTTTCCGGTCACTTCTAATAACCGTTATTGCCTGGTACCTTCTCAGTCCTTTGGAATCAGGACCCATCCTATTCATCTCAGAGAGGTAATAGCACGGCTCATGACTCCAAAGTTCCGATGTGGCTAGTTCAACAAGTTTTGCCACTTACCTCTCCTAAATGGTGAAGTCTCTAGCACTTCTTACATAGAAGTAATCAACATCCATGGTTAGTGCTGTAGTTGTTTTTGCTTCGACAACCAGGATTACTGCCATATCAACTGATGTTGAAACAGCACCTGTTTTTGTCTGCTTTAGAACACCATCGATATACCATCGGCATGTTCCGTTCTCTGCAATTTCGAGTCTCAAAATCTGAAACTCTCCTGCAGTAGCTACATCATCTGCATCTACGTTAGTAGAAGTGGTTTCACCTGTTGTGGTTCCACCGTTATAGATCATGTGCCAGTCTGTTGCGTCTGTTAGTTCTGAGCAAAATAAGAAACCTGCACCGTCAGATGCTGTAAGAGTTATAGTTGTGCCATTGCCGTGAAAGACATCATCTTCTAAAGAAACGGTGTCTGTATTGACATCGCTTAGTCCGAAGAATACTTCTCTGTTAGCAACTGCAGGTAACCGAACTCTAGCTTCAGCAACTATGGTTCCCATGTTCCTACGTCAAACATGGTTGCGGTAGAAACACCGACTGCATGCTTGTCTTCGTTTGTGGTAGTGAACTGTGCAACACCATTTACTCCGTCAGAGTCTAGTGAGACTATTCCGGAGTCTGTTTCTGCAAGTCCGTCACCAATTACTCGTAAGGATCCGATATTTCCGAAAGCATTAGTTAATGCGACAGGAACTTCTGCCCCTACGAAATCTTCAAATATTTCAATTTGACCTCTTGGTCCTTGAACTGTAGCCATTTTCTTTTTCCTTCTGAAGCTCTAGCTCCAATTGCCTTATACGCTTCCTGTAGGGAGCGACTACTTCTGATATATTTCCTGTTTTACGAGGTACGGCGGCAAGGTTTTCAATCCTGTTATCCGCCATATCTCCATTCATGTTGTGTACAACCCAACCTTTAGGAATGGGGCCATGCTTTTCAGACCACGCTTTCCTTCTAGCATTCATTAACTCGTTGGGGCTGTAGCATCTGCTATAACTTCATATAGCCAGTTACCTGCAGACCTTTCACCATATGCGAATTCATCGTAGTGATACATTGCTGTAGCACCGCCACCGAGTTCAGGCATTCGCTTGGTCTCGATGTATGGTGATCGACCTTCTACAAGTACTAGAGCTGCCTGTGAGAAAACTCCGCCTTTAGCGTCATCATCACCGTCAATGGATATGTTTCCATCTTCGTAGAGTCTTGCGCCTGCGATAGTTCCTCTGTAGCGGTTCTGGTAGGCTTCAACAGATATTCCATCTGTTAATGGCGCACCACTTGTACTTGCGTCTAGACCTGATGCTATTAATTCGTCATCAATGTCTTTTAAGCAGAATCCATGGTGAACTGCGTGTATTGGAACATTGGCAGGAGCAGGCTCTGTTGTATTCGATGTAATTCGATATGCAGCAGCGGCGATCTCACCGGAATCGAGGGCGTTTCCTGCAGCACCTAATGCTGTAGTTGCACCGTCTATTGCGGTAATTCCATCCTGATCTTTCTTTCGCTCAATAGCGTTTTGTGCCAATGACCCTGTCTGAGCGTAAGCGTTAGAGCTTATTCTCATAGCAACACGGTCTGTTATAACTGTGTGAACTCCGACAACTGTAGGTGTAATGGAGAACAAAGTGTCTTCCATTTGCTGTGGGTTATCTAGTTCTGTGTTTTCTGATACAGCCTGTGCGCTAAGTTTCGCCATTGAACTTCGTTCCAGACAGTACCGGTATTTTCGTCAAGTCTTTGCCTATCTACTAGGTTAGGCATTACGCCCGCAAATTCTCTTACAATTCGAGCAGAAGCTATCATTGTAGGAATCGAATCAGCGAGAGCATCTGTGGTTGTATTCCCTGATGCCATAATTAAACTCCTAATTTAATCTATATGCGGATTCCCTGCTTTCTAAGCACTTCAGCCGCTTGTGCTATTTCTTCTCTGGAAACCGTAGTGTTAGAGTCGCCCATTCTTTGTAGTAAATTTGCCTGCACTTGCGTTTGACGGAGCTGATGACGTTGAATCAAGATCCAATGTATTTAGTCCGTTTTCCTCTGCAAAATCTTTC
>FUIF01011264.1_pt1 | contig 13004 bp, 22 predicted proteins | sample 1003461 | NCBI WGS metagenome assembly FUIF01 (sample SAMEA80401918, study PRJEB19352) | marine metagenome | reverse complement strand
CCTCCAAGTGGGCCTCCAAGTGGTCCTCCAAGTGGGCCTCCAAGTGGGCCTCCCGCAGGACCGCCATCTGGGCCTACAGGCCCTGTTATCGGTCCTGGAATTGGCCCTGGGATTGGGCCTGGGATTGGGCCAGGTCAAAATGGGTTACTATCGATTGTCACTACGCCACAAATTGTACCAACTGTAATGGCAGAGCCAAGTAAGTTATTTGATCCCATGTCATTTGAAATGAACAATGTTTCAGAATATTCAGGGCTAATACGGAGGTTATTGGCATGACGTATTTAGACCTTATTAACAATGTTTTACGCAGGTTGCGAGAGGATCAGGTGGACACAGTTAATGCCACCGATTACTCCAGTCTTATTGGCGATCTCGTAAATGATGCAAAAAAAATAGTAGAGAACTCGTTTGATTGGACGGCTCTGAGAGATGCCATCACCATAAACACAACGAGCGGCACTAGTGAATATTCCATTACAGGCAGCGGAGATTTGGCTGTAATAAAAGATGTTATGAATACAACTTCTCAGAAGTTTATGTATCAGCGTAGCAAGTCATACTTTAACAACGTGTACTACAACACTGCGGTCGTTTCAGGATCACCGGACTACTTCACATTTATTGGTACAGACACTAATAAAGATTTAAAGATCAAGCTGTATCCCCAGCCAAACGCTGTTTTTGCATTAAGATTTGATGTAGTTGTCCCACAAGCTGATCTTACATCTGACTCAGACACATTATCTATTCCAAGTAATCCAGTGATTCAACTCGCATATGCCATGGCTTTGCGAGAGCGGGGTGAAACGGGTGGACAGTCTGCGGCAGAACAGTTTGCCGTTGCATCTACCGCCTTATCAGACGCAATTGCTTTTGATGCTAACCGTTATCCTGCGGAGCTTACGTTTCAGGTGAATTATGGCCCAACGACTTCAAAGCATAACTATTACAGCTCCAGGCTTTAGCGGGTATAAATACCCCAAGACGCACCTTTAGCTCAAGACCCTACGTTTGCCTCTGTTGCAGATAACTGCATCATAGATAAAGAAGGTCGCATTGCTGCGCGTAAAGGTTATGAGATGGTGTCATCCAACGGAAGTAGCGTGTTGGGATCGTCGGCTGGCATTGAAGCAGTGCATCAATTCCGCGATGAGGCAGGTAATACAAAAATATTTACGGCTGGTAATAATAAATTATTTACCGGAACGTCTACATTAGCAGATGCTACCCCAGGCTCGTATACAGTTTCTGCAAACAATTGGAAGATCGTTAACTTTAATAGTAAAGCATATTTTTTCCAACGAGCGCATGAGCCTTTAGTCTATTCTAATTCAGTAGGCGCAATACAAAAGATGTCTGCACACAGCGGAGCGTCAGGCACACCGCCCCAAGGCAACGAAGTTCTAGCAGCGTTTGGAAGACTGTTTGTTGCTGATTTTTCAACTGATAAATCTACAGTATTTTTTAGTGACTTACTGGATGGAACAGTTTGGGACTCAGGGTCAGCAGGGTCGATTGATATTTCTAAGTTTTTGGCCGTAACGGATATGACGAAATTGTTGCTCTTGCGGCTCACAATGATTTCTTGGTGATATTCGGGAAAGACTCGATATTGCTCTATTCAGGTGCAGAGTCGCCAGCATCAATGACGTTGGCAGATACAATATCAAACATTGGCTGTGTTTCGCGTGATTGCGTTGTGTCTACGGGTAAAGACTTGTTGTTTCTTGATAAGTCAGGAATGCGGAGTATTGCAAGAACAATCCAAGAAAAGTCATCACCGATTGGTGATATATCGAAGAATGTAAACAGTGATATTAAGGCTTTGATTGCGGGAGAAACTGGAAATATCAAGACGCTTTATAGCGCAAAAGAAGCATTTGTTTTGGTTAATTTTCCAAACTTACAACAAGTATTTGTATTTGATACTAGATTTCCATTACAGGATGGCTCGCACAGAGCAACGACTTGGACTGCTATCTCTCCGCTTAGTTTTACTAATTTAGCAGACGATACAATTTATTTGGGTTGTTTCATCGGGTCTTGCACAATATGCGGGCTATGACGATAACAATGTTGCTTTTCAACTTAGTTACTTTTCACACCCGCTTGCGTTTGGTGATAGCTCAGTATTGAAGTTTCTTAAAAAGGTTAATCTAACCACGTTTGATGGGGCAGAAGCTCCGGTTGTGCTTAACTGGTCTTACGATTATTCCAATGCTTATAAAAACAAGCATACACATTACCTGCAAACAATGCTGCTCAGTACAACATATCTGAATTTAATACGACCGCTGAGTATTCAGGGTCTTTGAGTCTTATAAACAGGCAGAAGATAAACACTTCTGGATCTGGAGCAGTGGTTTCGGTAGGTGTCGAAAGCACTGTCAACGGTAAATCAATAGCTATACAACAGCTAAATATTCATGCACTACTTGGAAGGATTGTCTAATGACTGATTACACTAAGACAACAAATTTTGCCGCCAAGGATTCTCTGGTGTCAGGAAATCCAGCCAAGGTGGTGAAAGGAACTGAAGTAAATACAGAGTTCGATAACATAGCAACTGCGGTGGCTACTAAGGCTAATTTAGCTGCTCCGACTTTTACGGGGACTACTACTGCCGCAAACCTCACGGTGTCAGGAACAATTACCGGCACCATTGACGGAGGGACCTACTAATGGCCGTATACAATCCTGAAACTGGCGAAGTCGATGAGTCACAAGGGATTCCTAACCTCAACAATCTGTTGAACTTTTTTGGTTTTGGTGAAGGTGGCTCTGGATTTTTTGGAAGTCCAGGTGCTGGTCTTATCGGTGCAATTGGTCAGAGCGTTCTAACTGACCGTGGGATCAAAGATATTGGGCAGGCTCGCCAGGATGCGATGAGAGCCTTGACCGGCTCACCAGATTTCCCTCAGATGGAAGGCGGTTTGATCGGAGAGGTTGGAAGACAAACACAATTTAGGCCGTTCACAGTTAAAAGCACAAATGTTTTTGGTCAGCCGTCCGCTGCCAGAATCTCTAGGGAAGGTACAGAGCTTGCATTAAGTCCAACTGAGGCAAACATTCAGCGTGCATTGACTGGCTTTGGTCAATACGCATTTGATCTTCTTAATGACCCCGAGCAAAGAGGAAAAGAACAAACATCTTTGATAGGTATGTTGACAGAAGATCGTTCGGCCAGAGCAGACCGTGAAAAAGAAATTTTTGAAAGACTAGAGGCTATACAGAAACCAGAGCGTGAACGGGCTAGATTAGGCTTAGAAGAGCGTCTTTTGAGTCAGGGTCGAACTGGTGTCAGAACGGCTGCATATGGTGGAACACCAGAGCAACTCGCATTGAATCAGGCCATTGAAGAGCAAAGAGCTAGATCGGCTGTATCTGCGATGGAACAAGCCAGAGCGGAGCAAGCGCAAGAATCTGCACAAACATTACAGGGTCTACAGGAGTTTAGGGGCCGTATGGGTCTTCTTGGTGAGTTGGGTCTGGCAGCAATACCTACTGCTTATACACCACAGACTGAGCTACTTAGGACGCTTACACCACAATTGCAGGCGACAAGACTCGCGACCGATCTTCAGCGAACAGGATTAGGTCTGGGTGCTGCACTGGGAGAAGCTGCTATTGAGTCTCAGTTGGGCTTTGAGGGTCTCAAAAACGCCCTGAGACAACAGCAGTATCAAGGTTTGTTTGACTTGTTGCGCGGTGAGCAGCAGAGACGAAGCGGAACGGATAATGCAGTAATTAATATAGATCCGCAAACTGGACAGTTTCAGTTAGGTGGGGCGCTAGGCGATATTGGAAATGTGCTTGCGCGAGCAAGGGCTGTCTTTGAGTAAGAGGAGTAATCATGCCTATAGATATCCCATCACTATTTAGTGACATCATAGAAAGCCCAGAACAAAGACGTACTCGATTGTTAACAGAGGGTACGCTGCTAGGCCGTGAACTAACTTCAGGGTTACGTGGATTGGCTGCGACACAGGCTCCGTTAGTTTCAGCGATTGCTCAACGCCTACCACAGCAGCGTGAAGACATACGCCGTGGCGTTGGTGGTATGTTAGGTCTTGATGTCAGAACCCAAAGTGAAAAGGTCCAAGACATTTTACGGAAAGGCGATACAAGCACTCCTGAGGGAATGACTAGATTAGCCAGAGCCTTACAAGATGTTGCTCCAGCCCAGGCTATACAGTTAAGACAAGCAGCGGCATCTCAACAAGCAGAAGCTAGAGCGGCCGCCGCACAGGCAGAATTAACGCGACTGAGAACGCTTAATGAGCTAGCAGAAGCAGAACAGCGCAGACAAACAGAAGCCGCAAGACTTGAAACTGAGGCAAGAGAGCAGACAGAGCGAGAATCATTAAGGGCCGGCCTAAAAAGGAATGGTGCAGAAACAACTGACGGCACTTGGACCATCTAATTTATTAGACGATTATTTAAATCGAATAGACGGAGGGCAGTACGATAGCGTAGAAGGCGCAAGGCTCTTGATAGAAGAATTATATCCTGAAGATGAAATCGTAAATGCTGGAGGCACTGCGCTTTACAATAAATCGACTGGCGAATATATCTTGCCACCACCGACAGATCCATCAACTGGTGCTGCATTAGATGTAAGTCCAGATAAGTACGATGCTGCGTCGATTGGCCGATACAATACTCAGGTTAGAAGAATACAGAATAATCCTAATTTAAACCCAACAGAAAAGTTTGAACAAATACAGGCAAGCGCACCAATACTAAAATGGCGACTTGATAATCACGAATATAAAGAAGTTACCAGAACAGTTAATGGTGAAGAGGTTACTGATTACATACCAATACCAACTGGCGAACTCGTAGCTCAAACGCAAGACAAAGTTGATGCTCTTAACAGTCGTAAGAGAGCGGCGTTTGGAAGAGCGAATGCTGGCTTAACTTCTGTATCCAGAATCAGAGAAGAAATAAATAAAGCAAACGCTAATCAGGAAAGTATTACCGGAGGTTTTGTTGATGTTGCATTGAGCTATGTCGCAGGCCAGCCACAGTACGAACTACGCTTAAATGTAGAACAGCTTGAAGGCGTTATGGGTCTTACTGGTTTGGCGGAAGCAAGATTAGGTTCTGCGACAGGGGCATCAGGTTTTGGTGCGCTTTCTGCGCCAGAGTTGCAGTTGCTCAAAGACAGAGTGGCTGCTCTAAGAATCGGTCAAAGCTACGATCAATTTATGCGAAGTTTATCGTTAGTAGAAGAAACGCTGTCTAATATGGCTAGAGAAAATGCTACGCCTATTACCTATAATCAATACATCGGGCTTGAGCCGCGCCCACAAGCAGAGAATCTAGATTTTACCAATGTGTCATTGGATTGAGGTAAAAAGTTATGGCCGAAACTGAAACAATTCCAGTCGAATTTGGCGGCGGCAAAATGGTCGATATACCTCGATCTCTTTATCAAAGCGGTGATCGAGAGGCGATACTTAGCTATGCCAGATCACCACAAGCAAACGTGTATGACAAAGTCGTACCTCAAGCACAACCGCAAACGCAGCCTCGCAGAGATCCTAGTATGTCCGACTATGCAATGGAAGCTGTGACAAGTACGACACGCCCGTTTGCGCAGATGCTAGATACCGCAACTGCATTGCCTCAATATCTAGCTGCGGCAGCAGAAGAAAGAACATTGACTCCGCAAAGACCGCCTTACTTTAGTTCACAAGTTGCCCCTCGTGGATATTATGCTGGAGATACTGGGATTACCCGCATGATTGCAGGGGCTGGTGAGCTTGCGACGATGGCTTTGCCGGCTGGGATCTACACCAGAGCGTTATCAAATTTAGTGGCGCAGAATACAAATATTGCTCCGACAGCGTTCCAAAGAATGATGGCTGAATTAGGCAAAGTTGGGCCTAAGCAGGACGTTGGTTTTGGCTTGATGGCGGGCTTTGGTGGCGAGGCTTTGGTTGAGGCAGGACAGACATTTGATTTTGGCAATGAGGATATAAATAGATTAGCGGGGCAAGTTTTAAGTCCGGCTGCTTTTAGTGCTGTTGCGAATACGGTGGTCAATCAGGGCAGAGCGTTGTTGGCACAGGCGTCCCCGACTACTGCCCAACTACGAGGTTTAAAAAACACCCTTTACTCACTGATAGACGAGTCAGGTGCGCGTTTAGACGGACCTAGTTTAAATAGCATCAATGAAGTACTAAATACGTTTGAAGCACAGTATTTAAGAGATAGATCCGGTTTCTCGAACGTCCGAGGAATTGTGGAAAACCTTAGAAAATTATCAGATGAATCTGCTCTGACATATACATCATTGCAGGATGCTGTCAGCGATCTACGAACAATAGCTGGAAATCGAGATGATACTGCTGCCAGATATGCGGGACGATTAGCAACTAATATTGATGACCTATACAAGACATTTAAGCCACTGAAGCCAGAGGTTTTAGGGGGTAGAGAGTTTCAAAGAGTTGTTGATTCTGCTAGAGAAGTAAACCGCAGAATGTCCAATTCAATCACTTTAAGCAACATCCTAGAAGAGATGAGGTTGGACTCAACATTACTTGGCAAGGGAACTAAAGATTTATTCCGGCAGATCGCAAATCGAGTGAGAAAATCACACGCACCTGGTTCTACGAAAGAAGGTAACTTCACAAAAGCAGAATTAGACATGATTGAGGAAATGTCGCAAGGAACATCAGCACAAAAAGCATTTGAGATTATGGGTAAATTCGCCATTAATTCACAAGACTTTTTGACTACCATGCTTTTAAGCACAGGTGTAAGTGTTGGTGTAGCTGCTGCGGCAGGCGGAGCAACTCCGATGGGTGCGATGATTGGTGCAGGCACGTTTGTTGGCGCAAACATTGTTGGTAACTTTGGTCGCGCAATAGCAAATAAACTAGCAGCAAATAATGCAGGATTAATGACAGATCTCATTAACGCAGGTCCGAATGCTAAAAATATCCTAGAAGCATATGTAAAAAATGTTCCAAGAGATAAAAGAGATCCAACAGAGCTAGCTACGCTGTTTTATCAAAATGCGCGCGCGAGCGATATCTTGGACCTTCCGTCAGCAGAAGCTAGTCAACTTGTTGGAGACGCCGTAGCCATCGCAATTGCAATGGATCAAGTAGTTTCGGCAGGACAACGAGAAATGGAACAGGAAATGGGTAGAGAAGCCGGCGCAGCCGATGTGCCTAGAGTCCCCGTTGGTTTCTAATACTCAATAACATCTAAGATCCCTACTTCCCCGTCCATGCGTAGCTGTTGTAGCCGCGCATGTTCTTCCCTGTAGTGCTTAGCGACATCCTTCAGGTTCTTGTTTATAGACTTAGCTAGACCGATGTCGTTACGCTTTTCTCTTAGAATATCCATCACGCCTTCCCCTACCTTGTCTAACATCCACCTCTGGAAGTCATCAGGGTTAGATCCTAACCTCTGGTGGCATCCAAAGCAGTGGGCGAAAGCATTGTCAGGGCAAAACCTGAGGGCTTTATTACGCCGCCCAAAGTAGTGTGAGCAGTGTAGCCCCATGCTTTTTTCTTCGTACTTCTTCCCGCAGCACTCGCAAGTCCAATCGGCAGCCTCTCGGATGCACATAGAGAACCAACGGTCTGCGGGCGTTATTTTGATAGGCATAGGTTATCCGTATGGTGAGTTGCCATTACGCTGAGGTTGTTCAGCAGGCTCATCAAGATAGTGGGTCAGGACCATAGCTAGTGTCTGAGCGTTGGTCAGGCGTAGCCCTGTAGCCTTTGACGCCTTCTTCATTGCCTTCTCAAAGTCCGTTTTAATCTCTGGTGTCGATGTTAGGTTAAAACTAAGTGTTGCCTTTGCCATTCAGTAGTCTCCTGTTCTCCAAGTGGGCTTGTTTGATGTCTGCTTTGCTCTGTCCGTGGTATTCCACCGCATGGTGGGCTTTAACCAGTTCCCGACAGATCCATTTGCGTCCTGACTTGATGTCACCTAAATACCTCCCGTACTTTCCTTTTTTGGTGGTCTTGAGGGTGACCTCTGATCCAACAGGCGCGAACGATTGAACAAACGCTTTTGCCTGTAGTCCGTATTTCTTTTCTTCCAGATCTCTAGTGCGAGACTCGGGTGTATCGACTCCATTAAGACGAATCCGCTGACCGTGCAGCCAACAATCAAAACCAAGATCAATATCAACATCGACTGTATCTCCATCAATCCATTTCAGAATTACGCTTTTATATTCGTGCATTGATTATCCTTTTAGCAGTGATCTGCACCAGGCGGTATGCCTACGTAGTCATGACCAGTTGATTCCCACGCCTTGCGTTGCTTACAAACATCGCTGTAATACGGGTCAGTAGAGAATATACCGTTGAGTAGCAACATCAGCATGAATAGAAATAAAACGGTGGTTCCTGCTGCGTATAAGGTTTCTTTTAATATTTTCATTGTTCCTCCTGCGCCTGCTCTAGTTTGAATCTAATATCTTCAAGTTGATCCCTGAGTTCTTCTAGGATGGCCTCCAAAGACGATAAACGCCTCGCAAGGTCCATGATCTCTTCTGTCTCTTCTTCGCTCATATCTAGTGTAATTCTCATTGGTTTTGGCTTCCGCTGTATTCCAAGTAATCGCCCTGAGCTTCTAATAACAAGCCCTCCTCGGCAAAGAATGACTGCATCCAATCTAAGAAGAAAGTCATCTCGCCCTTGGTCCACCCACTACTGGAGGTCAGATCTATCTTGCGCTCCTTAGTCTCTGGGTTGATTAGTGTCTGGACCTGAAAATTCTGTTTGGTGTCGCTGTAGCACCGCATCTTGCAGTACCGCTTCATGCTTTCTAGCTCGATCTCGGACACTTTAGTCTTGAATGTAAACTTAGCCGCCTCGCGCAGCCAGATATGAAACAGAGCGTTCTGGGATAGACCGCGTAGTGAGAACACCTTGCAGTCCATACCTTCGCTAGAAAACGCCAGAGATAGCTGACCCTCCTTACGGAGAACCTCCAAAGCCGACCGGAATACATCCCGTAGATCGTCTTCGCTATGTATGGAGTGTATGTCCATAGGTCACCCCCACTGTTCAGCCATTGCATTGGCTATTCCAGGGTATGTCTTACTTCTGAGTTTCCATCGGTCTTCACTTGGTGACATATGGTGGACCTCAGGCTGTATGTCTTCTTTCTCTATAACCTCGGTCGGGTCCAGAAAAAAGTCCTGCTGATGACTGCTAGTCGGCTTCAGTGGAGACAATCCGCGCGTCCAGAAGCACGTTCTTTTAGTTGCCGCGTCACCAAACTCCCACGGCTGACAAGTGAAGTCGGGACCCCTGCCAACAATGTCGAGAGCATATTTGTGCATGATAGGGTTCTCCACAGCTACCTTTGGTGAGTTGGCGTTGAGACAGTCCAAGAAAAACTGGGCTGCTGACCTCATTTCATCCCAGAGATTGCGCTCATGCAGCCACCTGACACCTGAATTGCAAAGTCTGGTACATGGAGGGTGAGCGATCACCAGATCCCACTCGTAACCAAGGACCATATTCACATCACCTTGTATGTGCGGACCCTCAGCCTCAGTTGGCAAAAGGTCACAACTAAAAGCGTCATGACCCTTTGCAATGAAGGCATCCCTCACCGTCCCAGAATATTCACAAGCCACTAAGACTCTCACGGTCAGGACTACCTAGAACGGTATATCGTCTTCAAGATCGTCAAAGTCAGTGATGTGCTTGATCATTGGGGTGCTAGTAGCAACATCCTCACTGGTAGCCTCTACTGAGTCTGGGGTGTACACCAGTTCGATGGTCACAGCTACAATCTGAGTCTTCCAGACCTTATGCTTCTGCCCGTCACCAAAGTCTTTTTCGTAACTAGAGTTCTGTAGCCTGCCTTCAACGTACAGTCTAGAACCCTTGTGAACGTACTTTGATAGGAAGTTATCTACAACGGCCCCGAATGCTACGCAGTCGTGATAGGTCGCTGTTTCTTTGAAGTTGGTAGCCAGTGTGAAGTTAGCCACCGATACGTCTTTTGCCTGTCTGATACTGGGGTCTTTAACCACTGTACCGACTATGATTGCTTTGTTTACGCCTTTCATGAGAATAATCCATTCCAAGTAAATTTATCGACACCATCCTCAATGAGCAGGACGGCTTCCTGTAGGTTTGTGGCTAACTCGTTGATGAGGTCATCATCCCTGTAAGTGCGGACAATCAATGGCTTCATCTTCGGGTGATAGGACATGAAGTCCCAGTAGCCTCTACCCGTAACAAACATGCACCCTTGTACTTGGAGCATGTACTTTGAAGGCACTTTACCCGCCCTCAAATACTCAACGTGCGTCCCTTGTAGTGGGCATTTGATCTCTAAACCCCCTAACAGCCCACGGTCGCACTTCACATCTATCAACCCGTCAGGGCTGCACCCCACCTCCATATTGGGGTGTTTGATGAAATCCACCTGTCTGACTTCAGTATCATTGATAAGCTGATACATGGCTCTGGCTTCATCTTCCAAGCTAGTGCCGCGCTCCATTGGCTCGGTGATCTTGACGTAAGTGGGATCGCCGGTCAGTTTCTCGGCTATCAGGGCGTTCACATAGCCCATGAAGGACGTACTACGCAGACCCTTGGTGGTGACTACCTTGCTGAAGTTTGACGCGCTAGGAACGCCCAGACGGGCTTTGAGCCACTCTTCAGTGCCTTGCCCGCCACAATCTATTTCTCTGCTCATACGATCTCCTTTTGAAAAATCTGTTTCAGTTTTCTAAAAATGTCTAGCTCTCTACTCAAAGCAATACTGCTGATATCGGACAGATCTTTATCGTCCAGATCACCACACAGATCGTTGTAAGCCACATAAATAAGGCTGTAGAGGGCTTCATACTCAGCCCCCTCAATGACAAACTCCTTATTTGATTGATTTGTCACCGTAATAAAGGGTATCTCCCTTGTAATTTTAGACATCCAACACCCCCTGACCCTTCTTTGGTGGTGGAAGCATCCAATACTTGTATAACCCGTTGCCCATATGCTCTTTTTCCACGATAAAACCGCCAAAACGGTCCTTTTTCAGGTGTCTTAGCTGCGCAGAAACACTGGCCTCAGGGTCACCCGTAGCGTCTGAAATCTGCCTCAAAGTGCGCGGTAATCCATCTTTCATGAGATCATGGACCCGTTTGATCTGGCCGCTGAGTCTCACATCATCCCGCTCAGGCACATAATCGGACCCGTTGAACATTTCCTTGTAAATGCTCATGACTGACCGCCTTGCTTCTCTAGCTTCTTCTTGAGCATTGCTTTGGCTGTCTCAAACTGATCAACCTGTAGCTGGTCTAGCTTGGTGACCTTGAACGCCTGACAGAACTTAGATTCAAGCGTTTTAGTCTCCACCATCAGGTCCACGATCTCTCTGGCTTGATCAGGGTTGATCAACTGGACCTTCTGTCTCGGAACGCCCTCACCCTGATAGATGTAGAACCCTAGCCCGAACATCGCCATATTCTTCGTGAAGCACCGCATGCGGGCGTCAGATATGTCATCGCAGCTTGGATTCTGGATAGCCTGGTTCTTGTGATCTGTGACAGCTAGCCACATTGGGCGGGTGATGCCATTGATCTCCATTTCAGTATGCACAGTGACAGAGCCGTCACCATGCACCTGATCAGGTAGTTCGCGGAATATCGCGCTCGGGTAATGCTCCATCAGGGTTGCCCAAGCGAAATTCCAAGGCAGGTAGTCAAATTTCCCCTTCTGCTTCTTATGTTGGTTAACATCGATAGCAGAGAGGGTTTCCCATATTGCTTTGGCTTCACTCATCGTCAGCCTCCCTCAGTTCCTGTGTATGGACGCTAATCTCTCTGGCAGTGCTAGTGCCTATGTCATCCAGAAACTGCTCCACAACGGCCCGTATGGCATCGTCATGGCTTGCTGCATGGGGGTTACGGATGTATTCAATCAGGGCTTGTGCTTCCCGATCATCGATTACTATCAAACTTGATTTACGCATAATTAATCTCCTTTCTTAGATCTGTAGTCATCTAGATAGATTGGTTCATCGGCATAGCCGCGCTCAGCAGACTCCGCCTTGCAATACTCCTCAATAATGTAGTCCTCACGGCTATTTAGCTCTGACTGAGCCAGTAACCTGAGGCTTCTGGTGACATCCTTCGTAAATTCAGAATCTAGGTTATTCCGCATGTATTGGAGCATGTAATCGACAAACTCACCGGAATCGCCCCACATAGTGACAGCTTCAAAAAAGTAGTCTGCTTTGTCGGTATCGGAGAGTAGGTCATCAATGATGGCATCAAGCACTTCATTATCAGCTTGCTTAACGCCGACATCACGGTCATACAGGTCAGCAATATTGTCCTGAATGATCTCTGAAACGGTGGGTTTTGCGGGGTGGGGGTATATCGAATGGATCTGACATAATTTGTCCTCATTGAATAATAAAATAACGTGTTGCAGGTGGATCATTACAAATTATCGGCCACCAATCAATAACTTTAATAAATAATTGCAGGCAATAGTCTGTAGGCAATAGTAGGTCTTTGATACCGTAGGGACACCCCGCTATCAATACAGCCTTAAATTGTAACCAGTGACTACAGTATTGCGCCTCCTGATCGTCTTCCTAACAGCTCAGGCAAGCTCCCCCCTAGTGTCCATAACAGCGTTTGCAGGCAGCTATTACCCTGCCTCGGTTGGTATCTTCCCGCCGTAGTCACAGATTTCAGCTTCGCAGCATTTGGATTGGTTACGTCGATCCAGTAAAAACCCGACCGGCTGACGTTATTGAACGTAGTTGCGCGTAGTTACACTTTAGAGACAGAAGGGATATAATGCGGGAAACCGACTCAGGGGCCGTTTTTCGCAGATCTCTCGGCCTCTTAATGCGCTGCTAACGCAAGCCGGTTTTAGGAGCATATCTTTTTGTGGGTTTCTCCGTAAAGCCTTTTGGTATCTCTACTCCCCGATACCTTAGGCAGTAGCTGAGGGCTTCGGCCCCTTGGTTACACTTCCCCCAGTAGCAAT
>FUIF01016420.1_pt1 | contig 13007 bp, 20 predicted proteins | sample 1003461 | NCBI WGS metagenome assembly FUIF01 (sample SAMEA80401918, study PRJEB19352) | marine metagenome | reverse complement strand
CGCGTCGTTGGGCGGAGCCTGGCGGCGCGTGGTTTTGAGCTAGACGAACTCAAGGGTGGCCTGAAGGTCTTTAGGTGCCGGAATGAGCCTTAAACACTTTGAATCCCGCGAAGGCTGGCTGGACTTTCGCCAGCACTTCGTCGGCGCCAGCGAATCGCCGGCGATCTTGGGCCTGGGCTACAAGGGGCAGAACGCGCACACCGTGTGGGAAGCGAAGGTCAACCCCCAACCCGAAGAAGATCGCGACGAGCGGCTGGTTGTTGGATCCATGCTCGAACCTGCGATCCTGGAACTCTACACCTACAAAACAGGGGTTTCGGTTCAACGCGAATCGAACGTGGTTCGCCTCCATCCAGATCACACCTTCGTTGGCGCATCGCTCGACGCAGAACCTTTCGAGCACCCTGACCACGGTCTATGCGTGCTCGACGCCAAGAACGTTGATGCTTTGCACGGGGCGAACTGGCGAGAAGGCGAGATCCCGCTGCGAGTACAAATCCAGCTCCAGCAGCAGATGGCTTGTGTACCAGGGGCGACATACGGATTCGCCGTTGCGCTGGTTGGCGGAAACAAGCCGGTTGTGCTCGGAATCGAACGAGACGATCGCTTTATCGCTGCGTTGCTCGCCAAGCTTTGCCGATTCTGGGAGTTCGTTGTGTCGAAGGAACTTCCACCGATCGGCCACGCTTACGAAACCGCGCAGGTGCTCCAGCGGCTACATCCGGACGACAACGGCGTTGCAGTCAAACTCCCGCAAGAGGCCGAGGCAACCCTTGCGATGGTGCGATGCGCGGAAGCTCACATGAAGGTTTGTGAGCGAGTGAAGACACAGGGCAACAACACCATCAAAGCGATGCTCGGCGCGAACACCTACGGAGTGCTGCCCAGCGGTGCAATCGTTAGTTGGAAGACGAGCGAGCGAAAAGGCTACCAGGTTGCACCGACCAAAACGCGAACATTGCGGAAGCTCAAGAGACTTCCCAAAAACGTGCCGGTCACCGAGTACGCCGGCGATATTCCTGAAACCCTACCACTTGAGGTGAAACATGGCGTCGAAAAAGAAAGCGAGTAGCAGCAATGGCGAGTTGGCGGTGCCAGCCGAAAATATGGAGCTCGCGACGGTGAACGCGCCACGGCTTCCGTATCACCCTCTGATTGAAGAGCGATTTGGTGTCGACAAGGCGAGTTGGAAAGCGCTGGTGGAATCCATTTTCCCCACCGCAACCACCACAGAAAGCGTGATCTTGGCGCTCTCCTATTGCAAAGCCCGCAAGCTCGATCCGTTCAAACGCAACGTGCATATTGTTCCCATTTGGGACAAGAACGAAGGGCGGATGCGTGACACGATTTGGCCTGGGATCGGCGAGCTTCGCACCACTGCGTTCCGGACGGGCGAGTATGCAGGCCGGACGGATACCCGTTTCGGCCCCGACATCACTAAGCTGATCGGCAAGATTGAAGTGACGTTTCCCGAATGGGCCCAGGTAACCGTGCGACGGATGGTCCAAGGCCAGGTAGTCGAGTTTGCCGGGCCGCGCGTCTATTGGCAGGAAACCTACGCCAAAGCGAGCCGCAACGACGACAGCCCGAACTCGATGTGGCTACAGCGGACTCGCGGACAAATAGACAAATGCGCCGAAGCTGCGGCCTTGCGAGCAGCCTTTCCAGAAGAGTTGGGAAATGAGTATGTCGCCGACGAAGTGCAGCACAGCCAACCCAATGTGATTGACGCTTCTCCTGTTCGCGAGCAAGCTCCAGCCTCGCTCGAAGACCTCACGGACAAGCTCGAAGGCGAGACCGACAACGACCACGAGGGAGCGATGGGCAACGAGGTGTCACGCGAGGACGTTGTCCCACAGAGCGACTCCGAGAACCCGGAGCTATTCGACAAGCAGCCGCACGCGATTGAGGAGGGGATATGAGTCGAACGTTATTCGGGATCTGGCTTCCTCGCAGCGGCGACTGGATGCGGTATCTGCACGATGCCATCCTGGCGTTTGAATCCGAGGAAGCCGCGCAAACGCATGCCTGGGTCATGCACGACCGCAACGGCATTAAGAGCTTTGACGAGTTACAGGAACAAGGTCTGGCGGAGGTGAGGGAACTGTGATGAGCACCTCCAACATGAAGGTCAAAGCAATTGCGCCGTGGTTTGGCGGGAAACGTACGATGGCTCCGGCAATCGTCGAAGAGCTGGGGAATCACACCCAGTATTTCGAACCGTTCTGTGGATCGATGGCTGTGCTGTTCGCCAAGGAGCCGAGCCAAAAAGAGACCGTCAATGATCTGCACGGCGACTTAATCAACCTCGCTCGGGTCGTCGCCCATCCGCGAGAAGGCCCGAAACTCTACGAGCGACTGCAGCAAACTCTGTTCTCTGAGGACTTGCTTGAGCAAGCGCGATTTGAACTGAACGAGCTGACTTCCTTCCCTGACCAAGCGGTCACACCAACGATGGTTAATCGCGGTTATTGGTACTTTCTGGCCTGTTGGATGGGCCGAAATGGAACGGCAGGGACTGCAAGACTGGATTACCAACTGGCTGTTCGCTGGACTAAAGGGGGCGGGTCCCCAACAGTGCGATGGCGAAACGCCATCGAGTCGCTACCAACATGGCATCGGCGGCTCCAAAACGTCGTGATCCTCAAGAGAGACGCTTTTGGGATTCTTGATCGTTTTGAAGATGTCAAGGAAACGGCCATCTACGCAGATCCACCATACTCGCCAGAAACTCGGTCAGAAGGATCCATGAAGAATGGGCGAGGCGGCAAGTACCTTCACGAATTTGATCATGGCGACTCGGCAGGTTTGTTCGAGTCGAAAAGTGATGATCACACTCGGCTTGCGGAACTCCTTCGCGCGTACCGAAACGCTCGCATCGTCGTCAGCTACTACGACTGCCCGCGGATCCGCGAACTGTACGACGGCTGGACGTTCGCAGACCACGCACGCCAAAAGAATCTGCACGCTCAAAACGGACGCGGCGCTCGACCCAAGGAAGCCCCCGAAGTCCTCATCATCAACGGACCGAGCTACGCGTAGCCAGGACGGACTCACGGATGAAACGCGGCACCCCTGACCACCCAAAGATCAAGGAACTGGCCGACGCAATCGAAGGCTTCCTAGCAGCCGAGATGCTGCGGTTACCTTGGGACGCCTGCCATACGCTGGCTGTCGGCTACCTCGAGCGGCTCATTCACTTCACCGCACGCTACGCTGTCACGGGCAACCTAAGCAATTATTCGGCCTCGCGACTGGCGAGAGAACTCGGGTGGTCGTGGGATGCTGACTGGTTGCTTGCAACACTCGTGGAGTGCCGATTGGTTGACGAGATGCGCACGTGCAACGGCGTGATTTTGTACTTGCACGACTGGCACGACCATTCCGATGACACCGCTGACCAGTACCTGGCAGACAACGGGCTAACGTACGCCAACGGTAGCGCTCCTCGACGTAAACCCCGAAAGAATAAGAAGGTTGCGGCTGACAGAAACAGGCGCACGTGCGCAACACGTGCAAGCACGTACATGTCCGGTCTACCAGAGCCAGAGCCAGAGCCAGAGCCAGAGCCAGAGCCAGAGCCAGAGCCAGAGCCAGAACCTCCTCCCCCCTTACCCCTCAAGCTCGGACGTGGTTGACGCAAACGATCTCCCGCCGCGCTCCGACGAGGAGGGGGAGGTTTCTTGGGACTGGGGGAAGGTCGGCAAGGCGCTCGTCGAGTGCGGCGTGAACGGCGCCCAGGAACTCATCGAGCACTGCAAACACCAGCTCACGCCGACCGACGTCGGGATGATCATCCGCCACTGGCGATCCCGGCCGGGTGCCTGGGAGTCCGGCGCGTTGTACTTCCGGATCCGCAACGCGCAGCCAGCCGCCCCGCCAGACCGGAACTGGCCTCCACCACGCGAACCCCCGCCGAGTCCCGATCAACAGCAGGCGGAGACCGAGCGTGAGATGCGAGAGAGGCTTGCGTGGAAGATAATCACACAAGGCCGGAAGCGCGGGAAATCCGACGAGGAGATCACGGCTTTGCTTGAACTACGAGGCATCGACTGGGAAGGGAAACCGATTGCATGACCATCACCGCCGACGATCTGCGCGTACTCGCTGACGAAGCGGAAGAGCGGGGGAACTTTGTGGAAGCTCACCGGCTAAGGACGGGCGGGGTAAGGCTGGTGCTGCCGCTGGGGAGATTGCCGGTCCTTAGCGGGAGCGTGAGTAGGTGCGTGAGTGGGAACAGAGGTTGGCGCAAGTTCAGTAGCGTGAGTAGGGGCAGGCGCAGGGGGGGGGAGCCAGCGGGAGCGGGAGCAGGAGCGGGACTGACAGCATTAGTAGGATCAGGCGGAGCCAATGACCGAACACCAACTAGCCACGCACCCGCTACTCACCTCGATGCAATCCGAGGACGACCGGGACAACTTACTTCCGCTGGCGGACTGGTTGGAGGAACGAGGGGAGCAACGGTTTGCCAATGTATGTCATTGGCTGTGGGAGAAGAATTACGCTTTTGAGGCAGTATGGTCTCTCGTCGGGGAGAGGTTTCCGAACCCAGCCAAAGCATTCGCCTTTGCAATCCACAACATATCCATTAGCCGCACTTAATGAAGGAGCAGGAAAGTGCCAACTAAGATCTGCTTTACCGTTCCCGCGGTCCCGGTCTCGCAGCCGCGGCCCCGTGCGTACATCGCTGGGCAACGTGCCCGGATGGGGACAGTTAGCGACAAACATCCGGTCAACGGTTTCAAGGCTGCCGTCATGCATCAAGCGTCACTTGCCTACGATGGGCCACCGCTTGCCGTCCCACTCGCTATGACGCTTGTGTTCGTTATGCCGCGCCCAACTACGAAGGTCTGGAAAACAAAACCGATGCCGCGCGAACCTTATGCGGCGAAGAAGAACGATTGGGATAATCTCGGCAAGAGCGTGTGCGATGCGCTCAACGGCACAATGTACGACGACGATGGTCGGCTTGTTGATGTTCGCGTTCAGCGATGGATCGCTGCGGGCGATGAACAGCCCCATGTGGAAGTCACGATCGAGGAAGTGAGATGAGCATTCACCTGTCCCGCAACCTTGACCTCCCAGCCGAGTTGGCCGGCCGACGTACAGCCGTGTTCGGTATCAGCGGATCCGGCAAGAGCAACACCGCCACGGTGATCGTCGAGTCGCTTCTTACCGCTGGCGAAGTTCGCGCGAGCGAGAACCTGTTTTGACGGAGAGTAAAGCGATGGTTGACACGTTTGGATGTCGCGGAAACACGATCAAGGTACATGCTGGGCATTACCTCGATCTTGCCGATCCTTCGATTCACGATATTGACCTGGCGACGATCGCTGCGGCCCTGAGTAAGCTCTGCCGATTCGGTTGCCACTGCCCAAAGTTCTATAGCGTGGCCGAGCACTGCGTGCATGCCTCGCGGCTCGCTGCGAAAGACCAGTACGGCATCGAGGCTCAGAGGGCCATTCTGTTGCACGATGCTGCGGAGGCCTACATCGGCGATGTGGTCAAGCCACTAAAGCTGATGCTGCCGGACTATGCCGAAGTAGAAGAGCGGATGGAACGTGTCGTCGGGAAACGTTTCGGTGTCGGCTTTGAAAGCCATGCGGGCGTTATCAAGCTTTATGACCAGGCGATGCTCAAGGCTGAGAAGCAAGCAATGTGGCCGGAAGATGCCGAAGAATGGACAGGCTTTGGGGGGATCGCAGATGTCGACGTAACTTTCGAGTTCTGGAGCCCCAGCGATGCAGAAGAAAGGTTTCTGTTCTTGGCGGGCTGCCTCAGCATCACTTAGGCGAGCTTTCGCATGGACGCAAAACCCAAAGGCCTCCTCTGTCCCAAATGTGGCAAGCCGTCGTTCGTTGTGATTGATTCTCGCCGCGGGCCTGACCGGATCATTCGAAGAAGGAAGTGCCGGCTGTGCAGGTATCGGATGACGACCTGGGAAATGGAGCGTCCCAAAATGGATCACCCCGGAAATAACCACTAGATGTAGTGCATTTCCTGAAAAACTCCCCCGCATCTCTCTTTCTGGCGACTGTCCTGACGGACATCGGCGTAAAACCCAAGTGGCGGATGGGCCGAGGCCGCCGGCGGGCTTGGGACGAAGGTGCCCGGGTCAGTCGGTGGCCACATCACGGAGGGCACTTCGAGTGAATCACGTTTGCACGCTACTGGTTGTCGCAGTCCTGGCACCCGCAACCCACGGCGCCGAATACTGGCGCTGGTCACCTTCCCAACCGCATCACAATGCAGCCGTCCAGGTTCGTGTTGGAACCAGCTTCGGAAGCGGGATCTACGTAGCGTACGGTGAACTCCGCGGCGTCCTCTCTGCGCAACACGTCGGCAGCGGCCGGACTGCAGCGACGGTCACTTGGAGCGATGGCACCCAGACAGCGGGGCATCGCACGATTGACAAGTTCTCCCACGACCTGGCGTTCATCTTTACCCGCCACCCGTCAATCAAGCCTATCGAACTCGCCGAGGGAGAACCTCGAGCTGGCGATCGGCTGGAAGTGCTCGGGTTCGGCGGTCCCAAGACCAACCCACCGTTACGAGCGTTTTTCGGGGACTACGTTGCGCCGCCTGAGAACGTGGTCAGTCGTTCGCACCACATTCTCGATTGCTATGTGATTCACGGAGACAGCGGTGCTGGAGTCTTGCGGGGTGCGAAGCTGATCGGAATTGCTGTTTCTGGCACCGCAGGTGAAGGAAGACTTGGGGGCGTTCCGGTCTACAAGCAGACCTGCGCTGTCCGTTGGACGCCAATCCGCAATTTCCTGGCTCGAATCCACACGCGGTACTGTCCAGGTGGACAATGCCAGCCGCAGCCGTTCCATACGCCAAGGGAGAACCCAGAGAACTACTCCCAACTCTATCCGCCGCAGACGAGGCCTTCCCAGACGGAACCGTCGCCGGCGCCAACTCAAACACCGGGTCCTGTTGATCGCGAAGCCCTCAAAGCGGAAATCACCCAGGCACTCGAAGCCAAGCTAGTGCCTGCGATCGTGGGCCAAGTCGCCGACTACATCGCAGCCAAACCCGAGCAGTTCCGCGGCCCTCAAGGCAAGGATGGGGCACGAGGTGCTAACGGGCGAGACGGCAAGGACGTTGACCCGCAACAACTGGCGGAACTCCAGAGACGATTGGCCGAACTCGAAAACGCCAAGTGGGAGTTCAAGATTTACGACGCCAGTGGTGCCGAAGCCTCTGGCTGGGTGTCCGCAAAGGGTGGTCTCTTGCGGTTCCCCGTCGATGACGTGAGCAAGTTCAACCTGAAGAAGGTCGAGACCAAGTAACCATGCCGCAAGGCGTAAACGTAACCCGAAATGAGGAGACTGAGATGGCAGTTGATCTTCCCGAAGCTGTTGCTAGCCACTTGATGACCGAAACCGTGGGCAACATTCAGCAGTCCAACCGCAACGCCCGTGGTGTCTTTGACGCTGCTATGGGCTCGCTCGCAGCTGGTGTCGCCGAACGTCACAACAAAGTCGGCCTGATAGAGGGTCGCACAGCGTCCGGTGTTCTAGCAACTCCGATTGCGCCGCCCACTTCTCAGTAGTGGACACCTTAGAAACTCTTCTCCGCCGCATCCGGCAGGAGAATAACGAGGCTCGCCGCCGGAACGATGGCCGGATGGCGAGCCTCACCCGTATCGTGACGGAAGGCAGTTCCGATGAGCTCCGACGATTCACAGGCGAACTTCGAGCTGGACTGGAAGCGGAGAGCGATCAGCTTCTTCGAGAAGCTTGGCCGGCTGGATCTGTGGGCGGGAGTGATCGGGAATCAAGCGCTGGCGACTCACGCAGCGGAGAGTCAACGGAACCGGGAAGCGGAGAGCCAGGCGTATCGACAGCAGATGGGAGCGGAAGTGGATCCGACCTCTGAAGACATGGGCGACGTCACGCTTGGCGATCGAATCAGCCACTACCACCAGCAACCGCAAAGTTGGCTACCGATTCTAGTTGCTGCCTTGCTTGGTCTCGGCGCCGGGATTGGTGGGATCGCGGCAGTGCCGTTGCTGGCTGACTGGTTGACTGCGGACACGCCACGACCACCGGTAGTGACGCCTGCGGACAATGTTCGAGCGATCGAGACACGGTGATGGCATGAAGAAGACAAAAGACGAGATCCACAAGTGGCTGATCTGCATCAGCGGCTTTCTCCAGGACGAAGGGAAGCCAACGGGGATGGTTCGGCTGTTCACGGCACTCCACGCTGCACACGCTAGCCCCGGAACTCGTCTCGAGCTCCGTTGTTACAACGACGACTGGAATGCGCTCGCAGAGTTCATCTGGCGCCTGCGGCCGACGGGTGCTCCTCCCGTGATTCGGATCTTCGCTTATTCGTGGGGCGGAACGGGGGCACTCAACCTGGCCCGCGAACTCGACCGCCGCGGACTGAAGGTCGACCACATCGTGCTCTCGGACGCGGTCTATCGGTCTGATTGGCTCATCAACCGCTGGCTGGCAATGACCCCGCTACCCGTGCTCGAGGTGCCGCTGAACGTTCGGCAGGTGACGTTGTATCGGCAGAACCGAAACCTTCCCGCTGGGCACGACGTGGTTCCGCTCAACAGGATGACCACGATCCACAGGCAGTCTGCGCCGTTCGAGAAGGTCGACCACGAGTATATGGACGATCTCAACAAGTTCCACCGCACGGCCATGGAAGTGGCTGGTTAGATCGGCATCTAGAAAGGAAGCCATGACGAGCGACGAGGGCGACATTACGCTGCCGGGTTGGTTCACTTGGGTTGCGGGCGGTCTGGTTGGTTTGATCGGTTTTCTGGTCGCACCGTGGGTGGTTTGGGTGACATTCGCTCTGATGACCATTTCCAACGACATCAAAGATGTTGCTGACAACAAAAGTGACCTGCGAGCGACGATTGACAAACTCGTGGAAGTCAGGGTTGAGATTGCGACACTGACATTGCGACTCGAAGCACTCGAAAAACCGTAGCGGGGCGGAAGGTGATACAACTCGCAGAAATTCCGTTTGACAGCAGTGTGGAGGGCAGTCGCTCCGGCGCGTACATCCTGCCGACCGGTCACCTCGTGCGCCGCAACGGCATTGCACACGTCGGGACCAAAGACCTGCGAGGCGAGAACAAAGCCGGGACCGATAACCAGGCTGATGGGTTCTGCCTTGTGGATAGCGATACAAGGCCAGGTCGAGGCCTAACCCTTGGCCATCCCGACGACAAGCCGAGCGAGAAATCAAAGCGACTCATCGAAAGTGCGCTCGGTATCTCTGGAACCCTGCAAGCGAACTCCGTGGCCGATATCGTGCGGGAGATCTACCTGCGTGGAGACCCTACCGGCGCGACTCGGGTTAAGCCGATGAGGGTCACGCCAGGCGACCCCAAACGCCGCATCGGTCCACGCAAACCAATTGACGTGCGAGTTGGTCGTTACCCTCTGTTTCGAATTAAGCAATCGAAGGATTCCCCCGAGTTCGCGCGGGCGCTCGAATGTTTCAGGCAGGACGCCAAGCGCATCTACGAGCAGCAGGGAAATTCCCCGACGCTCGAGAAGTATTTCGGCCAGGCCCGGGACCGATACGGGCTAACGGCTGAGCAACTCAAGTGGCGTAGCGATGTCACGGTCACGCCGCGTACGCCGGAAACGACGGTGACGCACGACTTTGCCGGAACCAGTTCAGCGCTGGGCGGCAGTTTCGTTGAAGGTGCGTCTGCCATCACTGGCTACGACAACGACATGAGAACCGTTTCGGGCGAAGCAAGGCTTGATTCGGGGACGATTGGTGTATTCCAACTAGCGAGGTGGAACAGCGACCTGTCAGCAGATGATATGCAGGTGTTAATGGAGGTAGACGGTTGGAATCGTGCGAGCTTCACGATGCTGGGTAATTGCGCCCGAATGCCGAGTACCACCACGCCCGACACCTACTACTTTGGAGCGGTCTTCGAAAACGCAACCGGTGAACAGTACCGGCTTTCGAAGTTCGTCGCAGGTTCGCAAACGGTCGTCGATGCGCTGCTGACCAACATCGACGCAAGTGCGGCGATCAACACATCGTCAGCGCCGATTACGCTGACCGCCATCGATTCCGAGGTATCGGTGACACACGACGGTTACGGCATCGCCTGGACGGATACGGCGGTTACCGGTCAGGTGCAAGCGGGGATCATCGGTTACCGCTCAACCGGGTCTGACTACTGGTACGGCGATAACTTTAGCGCTACCGACGACGTGGATGATTCAAGCGGTGGAGGGTCAGCGGCCTTAAACCGTGCTCCGAAATTGGTGGTGATCTAATGCAGAAGAACGTTAGCGGTCAGCGAGTCTACGTTTACGCCTACGACATCACGTCTACAAGTGGAGACCCATCCGAGACTGGGGACGCTGCCAATATCACTGCGCAGATATCCAAGGATGGCGGGGCTGCTGCTGCGACGAACGACACCAACCCCACGGAACTTGATGCAACCGACCACCCTGGCGTTTACTACTTCGACCTAACCCAAACGGAAACTAACGCTGAGGAGATCGTCATCACTGCCAAGAGCAGCACATCGAATGTCTTGCTTGACCGGGTTGTAATCTACACGCGGCCAGCGAACTTTCCTGACCTGGGAATCGAGTCGGATGGTGATCTCACCAAGGTCAACACGCTCGATGGCCATACAGCACAGACCGGTGACAGCTACGCACGCATTGGAGACAACGGCGCGGGGTTGAGCGCAGTTCCCTGGAACGCTTCCTGGGATTCCGAAGTAGAGAGTGAAGTCACCGACGCACTGACAGTTTTCGGGGTTTCAACAGTCACGACCGCGCAGGTCAACTCCGAGGTTGATACGGCGCTAAGCGACTACGACCCGCCAACGAAAGCAGAACTCGACGCTGGATTCGCCGCGCTGAATGACCTGTCTGCTGCACAGGTCAATGCGGAGGTCGACACAGCGTTGGCGGACATTCACCTCGACCACCTACTAGCGACCAACTACGACCCGAGCAGCAAACCAGGGACCGCGACTGCACTTCTCAATGAATTAGTGGAGAACGACGAGGGCGTTTCGCGATTCACGTCAAATGCACTCGAGCAGGGTCCGATCGCAACCGGATTTAGCACGCATTCCGCTGCTGACGTTGCCGATGCAGTTTGGGACGAAGCACAAGCCGACCATGTGGATGCAGGCAGCTTCGGCGAGACAGCCTCCGAAATCGCTTTGATTCTGACGGACACCGGAACGACGCTTCCAGGCACGCTGACGATCATCGAAGGGAAGATTGATACCGTCGACGACGTGGCCGATTCCATCCTTGTGGATACAGGGACGACGCTTCCGGCGACCCTCGGCACCATTGATGGAAAAATCGACACGATAGACGGACTCATTGACGCGATTCTGGTCGACACCGGAACCACGCTGCCAGGTCTCATCGCAGCGCTGAACGATATCGCGGCATCGGATGTGATTACCGCACTCGGCAGCGGCACGGAAGTCGATGGCAAGAGCTACCTCGCAGCCATTCGCTACATCGCTTCCATCTGTGCAGGCAAGGTCAGTGGTGCCAAGACCGGAAAGGAAACATTCGTGGGGCTGGATGGAGCAACGGACCGCGTGGTCGTCACGGTGGATGGCGACGGCAATAGAACAGGTGTGAGTTACGACCCGTAATCTAAGGATGACTTAATTAAGAGGACTTTGAACGGTGCCTTCCCATTAGCGTCATTAAAGCTTGCGTCTTGGTGTCAAATTTATCGAGCACTTCATTCAAATCACGTGGGACAGAAAACCTATTACTATCCTCCAATCTCACCAAGAGGTCCTCCGCCAAGAAGTTCTCGGTCTCCTTCACCACATCGGTTGGCAGTTCCCTGCTGTACGATTGAAGCACATGTCGCAAGCGATTAGCGATATTGCGATAAGCATCACGTGTTTGCAGTCGAAGCACGTCAGGATCGGTCGACTCGTTAAATGCCTTTTCTCTGATTTCATTGATTGCGACAAGCACTCTATCGCCCTCCTTGATAATGAGATTCTTCGCAAGTTTTCCCAGTTCATCCTTTCGTTGGGCAGCTTCTCGCTCCTGGTGCTTGTTTATGTAAGTGGTGTACATGGAAATGCCTAAGCCTGCGAATGCAAACAGAATCACAAACCAGCCAAGTCGCGTGATGCGTTTCCAACCACTTTCATTGGGGTGGTATGTTTCCCCAAAAACTGCGACAGCAGCAGCAGCAAAGCCAACCACATGAGCAATGTAAGCAATCACCAGTTAGTCCCCTTTTTTCTGGAAGCAGCGAGAATGAATAGCAAGTTTCGAAGTATACACAAGGCTGGTCCTTCGCTAGACCCTAGCCTGGGATGTAACGGGAATAGGGTAATTTGATCCCTAATGGCAGCAGCAAAAGACACCTTCGAACCCAACACATTCGAGGCCGTTTCGTTTGCCTGCGGAACGCTGCGGGGGACGGGTGTGGACGTCGTTACCATCGAATACTTCGCCGATAAGACAGGCTACTTTGCTGCTGGTGCCGAGCAAGCTGGAGCGTTCCGGCCTGGAGCCGAATCAGCAGCCTCGTATAACCCCGGAGCCGAAGCGACAGGGAGTAAGTGATGCCAAGGCCAGAAACCAATAAAGCGCAAGTCTGGGAGGACAGCGGACTGTGGCTTGCTGCGCGAATCAAGGGAAACGACGGAAGCTACATCCAGCAGAGCAACTTCGGAACCATTGACTATGCGGTTCACGATGCGGACGGCCAGGAGGTCAAAGCAACAGCCTCACTCACGGTGGCATCGGTGGTTTATGACACTCTCCAGACGGCTGACCCACGCTGGCCGCACAACGACACAGGCTACAACTTCGCGTTCCTGTTCCCAGCGTCGGCGTTTCCGACCGGCGGCAAGACGAACTCCGTAGAGGTGAAGTTCACACCATCGAGTGGGGAACCGTTCCATGTGGTGTGGGACGTGAAAGTGATGGATTTGAAGAGGAGTTGACCCCTCATACTGGGGTCCTTCGTGGCACTTTAATTTCTCCGGT
>FUIF01004581.1_pt1 | contig 13010 bp, 16 predicted proteins | sample 1003461 | NCBI WGS metagenome assembly FUIF01 (sample SAMEA80401918, study PRJEB19352) | marine metagenome | reverse complement strand
GAGTCTATGAAGCATATGGGTTTTCCCTGCTATACTTATAGTTTTATATCCTCGGTTATTAACTTTAATTTTTAATAACTTTTCAGGTTTAATAATTAATTTAAATTCACCTGTAAATTTCATTCCTTTGCCTACTAAAGGTATTTTACATTTAGACTTACTAAATACTTCACCTTTAGGTGTAATACGGTATATTCCTGCATTGTTTTCTATAATATGATCTTGCATTTTAATTCCTAAAATTTAAATGGTAACTATATTATCTACTCTCAATTACAGTATGTCAATTCTTTCCTGCTGATTGTCCAATCTTACTCTTGTTCATGGCTACATATAATATGTAGTTATAAGTAAGCTCTAAGGAGTTCCCAGCAATTCAATGGGTTTAACGAGAACCAGTTTAATTCTCGCAATTGCAATATGCTACACGTTCAGGGTTCTTTAGCCACTCTAAACATGTAGTTTTACCTTGCATTGGTTTACCTACAATTAATACTAAATTTTCATTAATAGCGGGAGTATCAGACATTATCTAATTTCCTTTTTTAACGAATTTATTAACGATAGAATTAAGAACTGTATTAGACAATTCATCTTCATGTAATGGTTTAGGTAGTTTAGAATTAAAATCTTTTAGTTTAAGTCTAATAGTTTCTAAGTCATAACCACTATCTACTAAAGCAGCACCGTAACGATACAATGTATTATTACGATTACCTTCTTTACTGGAACCATAGAAGTAACGTTCTAATTTATCCATTGAGCTGTTAGCATCAATGAATGATTTATGTTCTTCATTCTTCTTGGTTTTGTTGATGAATGGGAGTACATCAAATAAATTACCTTCATTACTAAAGGTAATTGCTTTAGGATTTGATTCCCATTTACGGTTAGCTTGTAGAGCTTGTTCATCAGTTTCAAAAGGTAAGAAGTCAGTAACATTACGCATAAATTCTTTATATTCTTCTGGTTCCATTTTAAGTTTATGGCTCATAGGAATAATAATACGGAATCTATCTTGTCCTGCTTTCGGTCCTTCTGTAAGCTGATGACTCTTAGAAGTATAGATAAAGTATGTATACTGTTCTAAAGTACTTTTAGCAAAGTCTAATGAAGCTGTGCCATCTACATCTAATACAATAAGGTTAAATCCTTGGATTGCATTAGCTTCTCTACGTTTACCTTCTAAGAAGTGGTGGTTAGCCCAATGACCAATAGCACCTCCATCATCATTATAAAGTTTAGCAATAACATCTAACTTTTCAAAAGGTACTTTACTTTCTGGTGTATAACCACGAGCAATATCAAAACTCCAACTAAGAGATAATTCATCTATATTGGTTTTATCTAAAGCTTCACCTTGAATAAATTCAATATCATCTACAAAGGAACGTTTAATAATAATATTATTACGATATCCCCATGCAGTAGCATGTTTAATTAAATCTTTCTGTTGGCTCGTAGCTTTAGGGAAGAATGGTAACTCTTCCATTAGGTCTGCTGTAGTTACTGGTGATTCACACTCAGCTAAGTAACGAGCTAGTCTAGCAAATGCTGGTTCACGGGTAATCAAATCATTAAATGACTTAGCAGACTGTTCTACATAGAACTGTGCTTGATTCCAATGGTCTTCAGTAATGAATTTACTAGAATCAATAAATGCAAATACACCTGCTAAACGTAAGGCTTTATAGTAACGTCCACGACATTCTGCTTTACGAATTTCATCTGTAGATTTAAAAGTAGGAATTAGTTTTTCACAATAGCCTTGGTATTCTAGAATTTTAACTAGAACATCATCTTTAATACCTATTTTAAAATCATGATTAACTGGATCTGCTAATGTTTCTAAGTTATTTGCAATAGTAGCTAATTCAATTTCTGCTGAATTATCAGTTAGCATTGCTAGTCTTTCTTTTACTGAGAGTTTAATTTCATTCTCAGTATCAGCAAAACCAAAGAAACAACGTCTAGCATATCCTGTAGTTAATAAATCCATGAATAAACGTTCAATAGTAGATGCATCAAATAGATTAGTAGGTGTACCATACATAATCATATTTGTAGGTGTTTTACCTTTAATTTCTTCACTACGGATACTTTCAGAAGTATTCTTGGTTAATTTAGGTTTAACTACACCATCATAAAGTTCTAAATAAATATCTAATACATCTTTATTACCTAGTAAGTTAGATGCAAATTCATCTACTTCACAGTTAATAGAACCAGTGTTAGCCATTAATAGTTTATGACGTAGTTGTTTAATTGCTGGTGGAGTACCTGAGTCAAAACAAGTGATATAAGCACCTTGACGCATATATTCTTTTTGTACTTGTTCTAGTTCATTTGCTTCATCAACACCTTTACGTAATGCTCTTTGGTTTGCTAAATCAATTAAAGAATTTTCAGCTATGGAAGGCATAGTAGTTTCCATATAAGTATGCTCAAATAGATGAGTTACTTGTTCTTCAATAATTTTATTAGCATAACCTTTACCGAACCCTGAAGGTGCAGTACATACAGCATAATAGTTACATTGTAGTTCTCCAAATCCACGAGCATTTACAGATACTCGCATCATAGAAGCTAATTTAGATAGATGATAACAAGTCATTGCTCTAAAGAAGCTTCTATTCGTATTTTGGGTACGTTTACAGAGAACATCTACAATGGTTTCAACAGTGTGATTACCTTTGTGTTTATCTGTCATGGTTTCCCTTAGTCTATGTATTTATCTTTCTGAGTACAGATATGATATGCATCACAATATTTTGGATCACATCTTCTTGGTTTAGATTCAACAGTTTGAATTACACCTACACTTCCATCAGCAAGATAACGAGATTGAATTTCTGCAAAATCGGACGAAGTCCGAGTACTTCTACCTGCTGTTTTTAATGGATTTTTAAAATATTTAAATACAGGTGGTTGTTGCCACATTTGTTCAGGAGTACATTCAGGTAGTTCTGGTTCAGGAGTATGTTTATGAGCTTCAAGTTGATTAGTAAAAGCAGTAATAAAACTTATAGTTTCTTCTGTAGATTTTAAATCAACTTTAAACTGTTCAATTTCTCTTGGATATTTAGGATTATTAACAGATAAACCTTGTTTCCAGTCTGTGAACCAAAATAGAATATTTAGGTAATCACTAGTAATAATATCTTTAAAGATTAGACGGTAGATAGAACCTTGAATTTGGTAATCTTCTTTAGCTACATCTAGTTTATCCCATTTCCATGTACCTGTAGATTTAAAATCAATAAGTTGACCATCTCCGATAAAATCGAATTTACCAGAAATAGTATATCCATTGATTTCAATTTCACCACGTTGTTCCATGTAAATAGGAATACAATCAGGATGTTCTTCTAAGTACTCTTTAGTTGGATTAACCTCGATACGTTCAATAATTTTATCTGGATAACCAAGGAGTTTTAATCCTTTATTACGTAGATGAGGTGTAGTCCAAGTATGTTCAATACTATCATGAATAGCAGTACCAGTTTTACTTTTAACTAAGTCAGATACATCACGTACAACAATAGGTAATGTATCATCTTCCATCATACGGTTACGTAGAACCAATTGACGAATAGACTTAGTAAAGTCAGTAGAACTTAAACGTTTACTGTCTGGTTTAAAGTCATAGGTATCTGCTGCTAGATGAACTGCTAAAGCAAGAGGGAAATCTTGTTGGTTAGTTATTTGTGTTGTCATATTATACTCTAATTATTTGGTTGGGAAGGCATAGCATACACAAACTTAGCTTGTTTAACAAAGACTTCTTTAACTTGAGAAGTTAGATTAGCCCATTGTTTTTTAGCAATATCAACTGGAATACTGTGAGCAATACTAAATAAATTAATAGCTAATAGTTCTTCTTTACTTGGTTTTGGTGCAGTATATTTCTTAATAGTAAACATATCTAATTTTGCATCAATTTGTAAAATTACACCATCAAAATCAATTCCCATAACAGAAATATAGTCATCAATAATATAAGCAGAAATGAAGTGTTCTATATATACTGTTTTATTTTCTTCAAAATAATTAGGAGAATACTCAATAATACATGAAGCATTTAATTCAGGTAAATAATTAATAGTACTTGCCTCACATTTAGCTTTAGTACCCGATGTATCTATACGTGTGATGTATGACATTATAATTTCCTTTGGTTGTATGGTAATATATAGTTTGGTTTGGTTAGTTGGTATTAACCCCTAATTGTTTATTTTTATTAGGGGTTCTTTTTATTTATCTTTATTTGCTAAAACATTTTTAACATGAAGTTTAATTTCTTTAGCTGAAATATTTTGAGGTAATTCTATTTCAGTAGCCCAATTAGGATAGAATAATCCTAAATTACCATCTAATTTAACTTGATCATGTTTAATTTCATCTAATTCTTGCCATTGTATAGCTTTAACTAAATGAGTATTTAACCATTCAATACAGTCTATATCATCACGAATAATAAAGTATTGTGCATCATGTATATCTGTTGATGGTCTAATATCAAGACTATATTTAGAATTAATAATCTTTTCTTGTATCTCTATACCTGCTCTACTATTAAGTAATCCATAGGATTGACCTGATACAGCGTTACCAATAGTTCTACTTTCAGCAGAAGCTTGGTTAGGTGTAAATTTACTATTAAGAATAGTTTTATGTAACATTGGACAACGTAAGCGTAAACCAAAAGCAAGAGTAGCATATCCATCTATTGCTGCTTGATTTATTTTAGCATTAACCCATTCAGTACTTTCTTTATAAAGTTCATGATAATTAGCTTCAGTTTGTTTAGCTTCTTGTTCTGAGAATCCACAGTTTTTAACTAAAGTCATCCAAGTCCCAAGGTAAGTCAAGTAAGAGCAAATGTTGGTGCTTTGCTCTTAGATCTCTCCTTAGGGTATTTTGTCCCAATTGAATTAATTACACCAACTTCATATTCTTTTGGTGATATTTCTACTATATTCATATAGTTCCTATTTAGATTGTTTATCAAGTTCACTTTGACTCATATATTCAATGGTTCCATTATCTTGAATTACCTTATAAAACTTTTGATTTTTATTTTGTAATTCAAGAAGTTTTGTAGTAATTTCAGGAACATCATTAGGAAAATATGAAGCACATCTCAATGAATGTCCGTCAAAATGGTCGGTATAAACACGTATTTTATTCTTATCTTTAGTAAGTAAAGTATTAATACGGTCTTCCAAACTAGCATAATCTAAACCACAGAATATCCATCCTGTATGTATAGTAAATACATCTAGATATTTATTATTGGTTAATTCTACTAGTTTAGCGTATTCAATATTAAACTTTTCACGGTTATTAGCTAATATTTTATTACCTTCTATAAGAGCTTCAATACGTAAAAGTATCTGTCTAATTTCAGGTGTAGTTGCTGGTATAGAGTCGAAGTTACTAATTTCAACAATTCCCGGTGCTCCTCTAAAACAGGATTTAACTAGCTTACCATAAGTAGAACCACTAGGCAGATTTTGAAGATTAGGATCTCTAGATGATAATCTTCCAGATTTAGTTCCTCCTAATACTAGTGAACCAAATAAGTAATGCCAACCGTCATCTCCTCTTGCTGCTTCTTCAAATTTAGAAAGGAAAGTATTAATAATCTTTTCACCTTCTTGAATTTTAAGAATAGCTTCAAGTAGCTCAATTACTTGTTTATTTTCGGTTCGTTTAATATGACCTTTAATCTCATCTTTACCAACCGCAGGTTGTTTAGTCTGAGTGAAAGAGTATACTTCAAAACCAATAAATTCATGAATTAATTTAACTAATTGCTTATTACTATTTACATTAAATGTATAATCTATATCCTCTAAACGTAAAACTTTAGTTTTGAGTTTACTATTACGAATAGCTAATCTTTCTTCTTTTTCAATTTCAGAGAAGTCCTTGATAATAGTAGAGTTATTTACTATTTCTTGGTTCTGATCAACTATGTTTTGGATAATGTTTTTAACTTCTTTTACCCTAACCAAATCAACAGGTAGACCAGTTAATTCTTTTTGAATAATGTTTTTAAGAATTTTCTTAAAGAAAATATAAACTTCAGATTGATTGTCATTAATCATCATTGGTTCATATTTTTCTTTTACGAACCAAGTAGCTAAACAGTCTACACAGTTATATTTAAGTAATTGAGAAGATTCAATTAAAGTAATATCATTAATATTATCTTCAGCATAGTTACCTGTGTACTCATGTGCTAACTCTTTTAATGATAAATGATTACCAGCACAAGAATTAGTAGCTAAATAAGCTATAATCTTAGTATCTTCAAAGTTACGTGTAAGTACTTGTAGACCATCAATTAATCCTTGAGTATCCGTTAATCCATTCATCCATAGTTTATAGATTAGAATTTTAATATCATAAGTAGCATTATGAAATATCAATGTACCTGTGTATTTTATAAAAAATTCTTTAAGTAATAAGCATACTTGGTTACTGATATTTGGTGAATTAGTGGTTTTAGTTAAATGTGATACATCAATACTAATACCTTCATGTTTATTCCAAGCAAAAGCAATAGTACCTAATCCTGCTTTATGATGGTGTAATGCAAAAGCTTCTACGTCACAAGTTAGTGCAGGAAAGTTAAGTAATTTATTTAATTCTTCTTTTAATTGGTTTAAATCATTAAAGACTGGTTTATAATAATGAATAATATCACTACCTAATTCTCTAAATGAACCAATAAAAGAAGAACTTAATGTTTTATTGGCTAAGTCTATTTTTTCAATAAGACTATCATTAGCAAATAAACCTTTATAGTTAGCAGATAGGACTACATTAAAATGTTCATACCCTTTGAGTTTACAAGGTAATACTGAACCATAATACGGAGCTACTTTAGTTACACCAGTTAAGAATTTAAAATAATTACCATCAGTACAATAGATGTATTCTACTTCTAGTTTATCCAGTTCAGGTAACAATTCAGTAGTAAGATACTCTTTACCAAACTTAGCTGTTGGTTTCTTAGGGTTATCATACTCAACACTAAAACCAACAAAGTTTTCTTGAGGAACTCCTTGTTGAATCATAGGGTTAATATAATACTTTTGAAACTCTTCTTTATTTAAAGCATTAGTTTTAGTAAGTATTGCTATTTTATATGTATTTCTAATATCTATTTGTAAATAATGCATAGATACCTCTAGCTTTTATAGTACAGTAAAATAAACTTACTTAATTGTTTTAGCTTATCTGGTTCAGTTTTTAACAATTCTTGCTTACATTGTTTTAATTCTGGTGAATCAGGATTAAGTAACATAGTTGGATCTACCATATAAAAGATAAAAGCAAATTCATTATTAATTAATTGGTTCATCTTAATATAGCGAATCAAGTAAATAATAATTCCTTCTGTTTCTTGTCTATCATCAAATAGTCGAATATATCTATTAAGTAACTTATATTCTTCAGTATTTTCTTCAGGAGTATAGAATTTATTGTTAGTGCTAGTAGGATTAATCTTAAAGATACGTCCTTTGAAACTAATATTATTATTTAATTTTGGGTTATTAAGCTGGTTTAGTTGGTCTTTAAGATTGGTTTCGTATTGTCGAAATATTTTATTCATTACAAAACCTAAATCTCCTTTACGTGTATTCATTTAATCTCCCATTGTAAAATATATTTTAGATTTAGCTCTAGAGAAAGCTACATATTTAAGTCTACGTTTCATTTCATGGTCAAAACATTTTTCAATATTTTCAGCATCAATGAAGACTGTATCAATAGATTGTCCTTGAGCTTTATGCACAGTACAACCAAAAGGTAATCGTAGTTCTGTTTGAGCTTGTTCTATACCTAGTTGTCTTAATGTTTTCTTAGCTACATTAGGTGAATTGTTAATACGTAATAAATTACCACAAGCAGTAGTTACATGTAATTCTTCTACAGTAATAATATCTCCATTTAATAGAGGGTAAGAATTAACTATAGGAGTCACTGAATGTATTTTTAAAGTTTTACCTACATGTAAACCAATATGTTTATTAAATTTGTCTACAATAGCTGTAGCACCTACATATGGAAAGGTAGGTTGATTGTAAACCATAGAAGCAATGTTTTGGTTATAGTGTGATATCACATTACGGTTATAAGCTAAGAATCTATATTGATTAAGGTTATATTCCTCTTCTTCTTGTAAACTTTCAATTAACTTCATTTGAAAATCATACTTAGATAATAAGATAATATCAGTATCATTAGCAAATTTACGTAAGTCTACATAAGCTTTATTACGTACAGCTTTACGAAGTTCCATAGAAGCTTGTTGAATATTTCCTTGGTTCCTCATAATAGTATTCATTGATACTTCTTTACCTTTAGGTAGGTTTTTAATATTAATGAATGGTTCAGGAGAAGAACCAGAAGCTAGTTGATCTTGATCCATTACCCAAATAAATTTAGCATTAGGTATTTGAGTTTTAAGGAGATAGTATAAATCTTTATCTACGTAACTAGCTTCATTAACTATAATTATTTGAGGTAATACGTTAGCAGGTTTAACTGCTTTATAACTTTTATTCCAAGGAATAATACCTGCTTGTTTATAAATAGTTACAGTAGTATTTATATCAAAATTATTAACCATATTACCTACAGCTTCGTTAGTTGTAGCTGTAAAACAACATGTGTATTTATTTATTGGTTCAAATATCACAGAAATACGTTTGTAAATTTCTTCAATATTTTTGTATAAATAACCAAGTAAATAATCTTTACCACAACCAGCAGGAGCATCTATAATTAGATCCTCCTTACTTGGTTGGGCAATAAACTTAATAATTTCATCTAATGTTTTGTTTTGATCTTCATTAAGTTCCATATTAAACCTTAATGCAAATAGTACGTCCAAACGGGATATTATCTGGACTAGGATTATTAACTGAAACCCAAATGGTGTCGTACTGAGGTCGTCTATTAGGCATATCAGAATACATATCAGAAAATACAATCATTACTTCTGGTTTGATTTTATTTTTTTCAATGTGGTCAAATACTGTTGGAATGTGAGTACCACCATGACCTCTAAATTGAACCTTAGAGATATCTTCATCCTCTGTAACAGATAAGTCACTAGTTACAGTAGTATTAAAGTTAATAACTCGAATTTCTTCTGGGTTAAGTTTATCTTTAATATCTTTAATAGCACCATGATATGCTTCAAATTCTTTATCTGTTACAGAACAAGATTCATCTACAGCAATAACTACAGTACCCATAGATTCACTATGTAGTGAAGGTAAAATCCAACCATGAGGGAAGAAATGTTTATTAAATTTTTGGATAGAATAATCATTTTTACCTGAATAAGCAGTCATATATTTAAGTAAAATTTGATCCCAAGGTAACTTAGGGTTATATAATTTATTTAACTTATTACGTAAGAAATCTGGTACACCATTACCTGCTTGTTCACCTGTAGCAGCATCAGCTTGCATAGCTGCAATTTCCATTAAGTCTTGATGAGACTGTTCAGTTAATTCTTTAGGTTGTGGAGTAGAACCAGAATTTTGATTATCTTCACCGTTTCCATCATTCTCTTCTTGGTTCCCATCAGAATCATTGTCATCTTCAGGTTGCATTGAACCAGAATAAGGGTCAGCATCTCCTTGATCGCTATCTCCATTATTACCTTGTTGGTTTTGATCTTGCTGGTCTTGTTGTTGTTGTAACAAGTATTGATAGATTTCTTCTTTTTCTTTACCACGGAAATTATTATCTACAATAGCATCATCAGGTACAGTTACACTGTGTTCTGTTTCTTCACGTTTGATTTGAAGATTATTGTAAATGTTACATGCAGTATCCCAAGGTTCTTCTTCTTTGGTTTGTCCTCGTAAGAAATCATTATAGATAATATGCCAAGCATTCTTATACACACTAAAGGTACGTTGTTCTTGAGATAATTCCATGAATGTTTTGGGATTAATATGTAAAGTTAAACCTTTAATAATTACAGGTTTTTCATCAGTACTATTAAATTTCTTTTCTAGGTTAAATAGAATAGAAGTTACAAAAGCATTGTAACCTTTAGTAGATAATTTAATAATAATAGCTGATAAACTATCTTGTGCTTCTTGGATTAAGTCTTGAGACATTGAATATTCCTCTAGGTATAAAAAATAGCCAATAGATAGGAGACTATTGCTATATATAAGTTAAATTACATTAAAGCTAAATTACCAGCTTCATTAAAGATTTCCATTACATCTTCATTATCAATAAATGAATCATCTTTATGCCATAGTAGTTTACTTACGATGAATTGAAATTCTTTAGGCATACGCTTAGTATAAACCATTACTTGATTAATTGTACCTACTTTTTCAGTAGTACTCATTTCAGCAATAGAACTAAGCATAGAACACATTAAGAATTTCGTAGCATTACTTTCAGGTAGTGGTGCATTATGAGGGTCAGATAAGATTTGTTCTTTAGTAGCAATATCTTTAAATGCTTTAGTAAAGGTAACAAATTCACGACCAATTGAACCAACAGTACCTACTAGTAATTCTGTAAACTCACTAGGAATAGGTTTAGTTGTATCTGGTTCAATAATAGCTAGTTGATCATTTACAAATTCCCATGTACGTTCACAAGCAAATGTTTCATCTGGACTTTGATCAAACTTAGCAAAGTTATTTACTTGGTTCTCTTTATTACTCAGATAAGCAATAAGACGTGGATCCCATTTACGTTTAAACATAAGTTCTTGGAACTCACTAGGTTTAGATGCAACGTGAATATGAATCACACGAGAACGAGCTGCTGTACCCATTTCACCTGCAATAGCATTATCAGTTAGTAAGTTACCTGCTGCCATTTGCCATACGTTCTTATGCATCTTATGTTCACCTACTTCACGGTCTAGAAGTAGTTTATAAGCTGCTGCAATAATTGCTCTTGGTGCTGAAGGTAGTTCATCATAAATAATTAACCAACCTGCATAACAACATTTTTGTTTAATTGCATTTAATACTTTAGGGGTTAATCCTTTATTTGAGTTTTTAGCTTCTTCAATTAGTTGATTATAGGTATCTTCCATTTCTGGTTTAATAGGCAGGTTATCACCTTCTAATGGAAAACGTGATGGTGGAATATATTGCGAACGTCCTGATGCTGTATCAGGGAAACCATTAATTGAGCTTGGATCTTCTTGTGAAAGACGTACATCAATCTTTTTAAGATTATTCTTATCAGCAATAAGTTGAGCCATTGCAGATTTACCTAGACCCGGTGATCCACTTACAAATGGAACATGACCTGATTTAAGTACTGTTTCAGCATATTTCATTGCTTGGTTAAACGATACTTTAGTTAATGATGGCATTATATTATCCTCTTGAGTTTAAATTAAATTTTTTCATAGAACTCAACGAAGTTGAGTTATAAAATTAAGTATAATTTGATACACTTAATATTATTTAATTAATTAAGGTATAAATTATTATGTGGAGATTAGGTTATGGGTTTTTTTAGAGAACATATGCGTACTAGTATTATGTTATTAGGTATGCTACTAACACTTATAATATGTGAAGCATATTTTAAAGCACAGGCTGTGCAAGTTGTTAGGTATACTGCACGAACATATACATTACCAAAGGTAATTTCATGTATTGCAGACTATCCCAATGAAAATGAAGATATTATTGTTAAAGCAGAGTATTGTGCAACTGATGTAAAAACATCACGTACAGGAGATATATTTATAACCCGTACATCAGATAAGAGGATTATATTTGATCAATCAATGGATTGTTTTGTAGATGGAGGTAAATTCTTAACTGAAGAATCTGTAGGACAACTTTTCAAAAAAGCAGGTTATCTAAGTTCTTTTAATCGTGCAGTTAAAACAATGTTTATAGGTGTAGATTCATATGAAGGACAGAATCTATATTGGAACTTAGATGGTTCTCCTGAAGGATTAGAATATAAATATTTCCCCGATACATCTCATAATATTGATGGTTCCTTTAAAAGTGAACATAGAAAAAATAATCAACTTATTATCGCAATTGGTATACAATATGATGAAATTGTGATGTCACCTTTCTATACAAAATATATGTGGTTATTTAGGTTATGTATCTTGTTAGGAATGGTTGTGAGTGTAATGTTTGAGTATAGGGCTACAAAATATGCAGGAAATAAATGTAGAACTACTGCTTCTACTGATTAATAATTTAAAAGAACCAGCTTTAGGTGCATTAGGTGGTTTTACTATAGCATTACACCATTTTAGTACTAAAAGAAGTAAGGATAAAGAAACTAAATTTGATTGTTTTTTATTTTTTAATCATTGCATAATAGGAGCTACAGTAGCATTTATGTTTCATGGGTTAATACCTGATTCTATACAAGGAGATACTAGACTAGCTTGTGTATCAGCTTTAGGTGTTGGTTCTAGAGCCATATTAGGTTTAGTAGAATCTAAATTTGCTAATAAAGCAGTAGATAAATTACTCCCATAATAAATAAAGCCTCTTATTGAGGCTTTTTATTACATTGGTTCATGTTCAATAATCTATAGTTTACTTTTCCCCAATTCATTAATCTTCTTTCATTGGTTCCTAGTTTATTTAAAGTTTCTTGCGATAACCCTTTAACTTCACCAGCAGTAATAACCAATAGATTAGGACGTTCTACAGGGGTAGTATTAAGACAATACTCAGTCCTCTTCGTTATACACCCCGAACACAGGAGTATCGTCAGAGACATCAGTAATGTCCACAGTAGTTTCTTTGGTTGTTTCTTTAGCATATGTATCCTTAATTTCTTGGGTTTTACTAATGTTAGTCATAGCATCTTCAAGAATAGCGTTTTTTTTGTTTTAGTTCTTTATTAGTAGATAATAGATTAGAAATCCAAAAGATACCTAAACCAATTGCAATAACTAAACCAAGAATTATATAGAATGTTATTGTCATTCTTTATTTCCTTTTAAAGTA
>FUIF01014105.1_pt1 | contig 13026 bp, 12 predicted proteins | sample 1003461 | NCBI WGS metagenome assembly FUIF01 (sample SAMEA80401918, study PRJEB19352) | marine metagenome | reverse complement strand
GCGGTTGGTCAATTAACATTGGTGGGCAATGCATCCACACAACAATTGCCCCAAACATTGGCTGCTAATGGCAATTTAACGGCTGTCGGGTCAGTAAATGCAGTCCAACAGCCTCAGACCCTAGTTGCCGTCGGGGCTTTGGGTGTGGCAGTATTCGGCATAACAACGCTCCAGGGCAGTAGAGATTCCATAATCACACTGCAGGGTAGTAAGGACTGATGGCTGTCATAAACCAAGATTTCACGATGTATCAGGGGGAGGGCCGGACGGTTCAGTTCACCCTGACCGATAACGACTTGGCCGGCAATCCACCGCTAAATTTAGCGGCACTGACCCTCAAATGGGGCGCTGTCCAGGCCAATGAGGATAGATTTGGCACTACCTTAGTTATTGAAAAATGCAGTAATTTGGTTGGGGCTAATGCCATAACCGTTACAGATGCGGCTAATGGCCAGGGTGAATTTACCCTCAACCCCGCCGACACAGAATCATTGTCCGGCACACTCAGGCATCAAATGGCTATCGAAAACCTGGGGGTTCCGGTGTTAGTGTTGGAAGGCACAATAACGTTTTTACCGAGAATTGTTCATACGTGTTAATTGAGGAGTATTTGTAATGCCTGATGGTGACGGTGCTTTACCGCAAGCAATGGCTGTAAAAACCGAAAATAAAATTTTGAAATATTTTAAATGTGGTCATCTCCCCGGCCATTTACAGTCAATCAGCCAACCCTTTTGTGATATGGCACATGATTTGGATAAAGTATTGCAAGACAGTGCCGAAAAAACCGTTTGTTTGCGGAAGCTTTTGGAGTCAAAAGACGCAGCGGTCCGGGCAGCAATACCGGATTGATCGTTGAATATTCGACAGTGGGAGTTAATTGTCTGCTGGTTTCTCTGGTTCTGGTTTTTTTCAGTGGCCCAGGGAAATCAGTGGTTTCCGTCGCTAAGGAATTTTAACCCAGATATTGCCGGGTGGCCCTTTGGCGAAGGCGAGCTATTCTTTTTGCAAAGAGCCATATTAACTACAGCCTTTGCGTTAATCGTTATAAAAATAAAGCGTTGTGCGACCACTATTCTATTAACAATCACAAGTTGCCTTTTCCTGTTACTGTACTATTTTACTTGGAGTGAATATCCGGATAACAAAGGATATTTTTACGCCCATTACCATTTCTTTCGTCATACCTTAAATATTGTGGAAATGGTGATCATCGTAGTGGGGTTTCCAAGGTATGGACTGGATAATTTTGCTAAACGACTATGGAATAGGTTTTCTGATTTTATTGCACTTAGCGGCGCTAATAGTAAGGCTAGTCACAGAAGGTGAGGATGATGAATGTCGTTGTCGAAAGTCTAAATCAAAAAATGACGACTAAAGTATCGACGGCGGCGACCACGGTTGTGGCTACAGGCGGCGCTGCTACTGCCCCGGTTCAAGAAAGCTTTTTCCCCCCATATCTCACTACCCATGGCATTGGGGTTTTATCGTATGCCGAGCTCTTTGCCGTGGCGTCGTTTGTCTGGATCCTGATCTGTATTATTAAAGCGATTTGGCCTTTCCTGAAGTACCTGAAACACAAATTTGATTTCTTGCGCCAAAAGGTGCTTAAATGGGTCCGTGGTTGACACAACGTTTTAGTCCCAAACCCTCGCCGGCTTTCCCCCAAGCCGGCTTTTTTTTAGGAGTAAAACCATGGCTTTCCAACTCTCCAGTATTGTCTCAACGCTCACCGGTGGCCTGTTCAAGATTGTCGATAAATTCATACCGGACAAAGATTTAGCGTTAAAGATCAAGCAAGAAATACAATCCGAATACCACCAATTCGCCACCCAGCAACTGGAGGCCGCTACCCAGGTTATTGTGTCTGAGGCCAAGGGCGAATCCTGGTTGCAGCGCAATTGGCGACCGTTGACTATGCTCACATTTACCGGATTGATTGTCATGCACTGGTTGGGGTGGACGGCGGAGAACTTGACAGAGGCCGAAATTGTGGGTCTGCTGGATATTGTCAAAATCGGGTTGGGTGGGTATGTTGTGGGGCGTTCGGTGGAAAAGGCCGTCAAGGAGTACAAGAAGTGATGTTTGCATCGCTCTTAGTTGATTAGGGTATAATATTTTCGTCTATCATCCCAAAATAATCTATGGGTGTGGCTTGGAGGTTGCTGAATGTCCATTTCAAACGATTTTGGCCCGTTTACTGCAGGGGGCGGAGAGGTCGAAGTACGGCTCGGGCTCCAGGAAAACCAGGATTGGCATGAAATAACCGTCCGGATCCTGGATGATACGGGTCAACCTGCTACTACTGGTGTGACCGGTACCCTTGCAGGTTCGGCATTAAAACGCGGTTCCGACCGCAGAGAGGCTTTTGTCAGCACCCTCAATTTAGCCAATGATGAAAGAGCCTGGGACCCCGAGCTATCCCGGGTCGGCTCATTCTTTTTCGAGGACACTGGGCTGAATGCCAATTATGTGTACTGGATCACGGTGAATAGCTGGAGGGGCGCGTAATGGGAGAGACCGCCGGATATGGCTTTAGCTTTGCGGGGGGCCGCGGTGGTTTGGGGATATTTATCCCAGACTCAGCCACCACGCCATTTGCCGATATCGCCGCCCGGAATACCTGGGCAGCCGCCAATACCGCTGATTTGCTTGATGGCCGGACAGTGGTATCTGTTGCTGGCACTCCTGATACTTGGTATATCTGGCTGGGCCCCGATCGGCCGTCAACCCCGGATCCAGCGGACTGGGATGAATATACCGATGTGGTGCGTGGTCCCGTGGGACCCCAAGGCAACCCGGGCACCCAAGGTGCCCCAGGTACCGACGGCGCCCGGCGGATGTTTGAAAGTGAAACTGCCCGGGACACGTTTTATGATGCGAGCCAGACCAACAGGGACACTCTCGCTGTCGGTTCAATCATTGAGGTTCGCATTGAGGCGGGTGTAGTCGCACTACAAGAGTGGTTGGGTGCTGCTAACCCAACAACCTATGGCACCAATGGGCCGCTTAATTGGAGAACAGCGTCACTCAGGACCGCCAGCGCCTCAATCGAGTTTGCCAGGAATCTTCGGATATTTGATTTTGGCCAAATCCCTGCTTTTGACGACCCAAACAATAATATTCTAGCTCTTGCGATCGGGCAAAGGTTCACTACCGCCGGCGGTTCGCAGAATGCCCGACAGTTGGATTTCCCAGGAGAAGGTACCCTGTTAACGGCATCTCCAGCCGCAACACCAGTCAACAGCCCCCTGCAGGCTGTCCACACCTATCCCTTCGACACAACCGGCATCATCACAAACCCCGCAATAGTGCTGCAGAGTGTTATTGATTTTGTGGTAGCGCCAAATTTTTACCGTGTAGAAATATTTCGTGGCACAGACGATACCGGACCTTTGGCGTTTGATGAGCGCTTTGATCCAGGTGGCACGGTCGGTAATTTCACAGCCCGGGCCGATGGTTTGGACGGTCGACCCTCTCCGCAACGTTTTTTACCGAATACCAGCTACTTTTTCAGGCTCACTGGTGATATCCCTTTCCAATACGTCCAAGCAGATGGGGTGACAAGCCCTGCCGGCACCAGCACCGGTTTTGAAATTACATTTGAGGACCTCGCCACACAAGACTTTGTGCTCCAAAACCTGGGCGGCTTGGAGGGTGCGGTAGAACTTACTTCATCTGTGGTAATTGGTGCCGGAAACCAAGCGACCTACGAACGCAAATTTTTATATGTGCCTGCTTCAGAGACAGGCAATATCACCGTATCAATAGATCAAGATTTAACGTTTGATGGATTTGCTTTCTTTGTGTTCGGTACTGGCACATTAATCATCAACGGCGTCGGTCTCGTGACAGTGCAAGGTCAATCCAGCCAAACTTATTCGCAATTTCAAGGTGGTCGGGTTGTTCAATCGCCGGGCGCGGGCAACGAAAATAACTATGGCATAATTTATGAAAACGGTGGTGATGGTGGTGTCATATTACAAGACGAAGGCGTGCAACAGGGTGGCATAGTCAATACTATCAATGTGGTCGGCGCCGGCGGCAGCGTATCAGTAGCCGGCGGTGTGGCAACGCTCAGTATCTCTGGGACTACTGGACCTGTGCCTCAGCCTGGTCCCGGACAATTATTGTATGGGTTATCTTCAGAAACAGACCCCGCAACTGTGCCTTTTACTTCGCCAGATCCTTTGACTAACGTGGCAAACCCCACTGATCCACAAACTGTGTCGACTGGACCAGTGGGTGCGACTGATCGTAATTTCTTTATTTATGTAGCTAATACCCACGAGGTGGACACAATTACTGATACGGTATTAAATCAGGTTGTTTATAATCGTAACGGTCCTGCAGAAGACAATAGCTTTACGCTGTCAGCAAACGTTCGCACAGAATCAAGTGTCACCTACGATGCATTATTTGTATTGAATTTAGTTCAAGGTCTTGATGAAGATTACGTAATAGATTTCGTGTGAGGATTTCATAATGGCTGATCGCCATATACTTTACAGAATACGCGCAGGCCAACAAGGTGGTAGTGTAGCTGTTTCATCGGAAACCCAACTGCTTTCAACTTATTCGGGTGTTCTGCAAGGGGCAGTAAATACAGAGCAAGCGCTAGTAAGATTAGATAATACTGGTCAAGGCGCCCCTCTTCGCCAGTTTGTCGGCAGTTTTTCAGCGGGCGCTGGCAATATCGGAACATGGTTTGGTGGTCGAGCATTAACACGCCTTCGCGGGGTGGGTTCTGGTACTGGATCAGGTAATGGGGCTTTTACGTTCACGTTGCCTGGCACAACAGATCTAACAACAGCCTTTAATCAATTATCGGCAGCGGGACTGCCCGAAGAATTGAATCTTGTTATTGAATATATTGGTGGCGACACTTCTATAGCCACGCAAAACCGACTTACGATATTACCTCAATCTACCCCAAATCCTCAGATCATCGGCGCTTCGAGCATACTACTACGGACTGGAACTGTTGCTAGGGTAGAAATCACCCGAACGGGCGGTGTGATCTCCGATTATGTGTGGCGCTCTATCGACGCTACCAGCCAAGCGACGGGCGGTAGCCTGGACGATATCGAACTGCAGAACCCAGCAAATGTTGTCTGGGATGCGTCGACTAACGGTCCTCTCCCGACTCAGGTTTTAAAAGGCTACGCTTATCGTGTTGTTAACGCACCGTCGGACGGGTCTGGGCGCTTCGGGGAAATAATGCAAGATGGCGATTGGGTTGTCTGGGAGGGGGAGACGTTCACCAGTTGGGCCGCAGAACCGCATCAGTGGTTTGTTATCGCTGCCGGAGATGTACGCCGCATCACACAACTCGAGAGTGAGTTTCTTAATGATGTAGAAATTGCGCCCGTTTCAGATCGTAATGTTGTGGTGCGGGGCGCTGACTACGCGGATAGCGCCGGCGAAATAAGAATGATATTTTTTGCCAACGCGGCAGCGTACGATCCCGCTGTGTTGAACACGACTGGTGACATTGACGTTTACACAGACCCGTCAGATCAATCTGGACGTTTCGCGATAAGATTGAGCGGTACGTTATCAACGGTGCAAAGTGTATTGCCTACGTTGTATTTATTTAGTCAAAACCCGACCACGAATGAATTCACACGTTTGTTAAACTTAGCAGACGATTTTACGCACCAAGGTGATTTTGGGGCGGAAAGCGACTACCTGTCTAATGACGATATAAATTATATCGCTAATGACCAATGGCGAATTTATATTGGTACCGTCGAAAATCGTTACGAAGTACCAACATTAGACATTGATTTCGATCAGTTTGACGATGCCACCAAGCAACGAATAACTGGCAGTGGCGGTCAAAGCAACACAGAATTGCAACGACTAAGTCGTCTTGAAAGTCAGTACTCTGCGCTGGCCCCGTTAACACATGATGTATCAGTTCTGACTGATTTAGCGGAAGTTGTTGGACCCAAGCGCACTATCCAGGTTGTGGAGATCACGAGAGGCTATTCGCTAATTGCGGATTTTCGGGATGATTCGACTCGTTATGAAAGTGCTGGCGTTACATATGACAACACTGAAACGGGGTTTGTCCGGTATACTGGTTTGGGCAATAACCTCTACCGGTTCTTCGGGTTTAAGGTCACCGCACCGGCCGACCAGATATTGTTGTGGCTAGTAGACGGTGCAACACTGATACCGTTCGTTGATGTTACGGCGGCCGGCAATTTCCGGATTAACGCCTACCGCACTGAAGTGGCTGATAATCAAGTTGTTAGCAATGAACCGCACTTCCTAACACGTGACCCGGCATCTACCGAGACTCTTGCCGCTAATGACGGCAACGTGTCGACGTATACACTGACCAACTTTCCGGCAAACGCCACGCAAACGTCGCGGTCTTTCCAGGCGGGTATCGATGTATTTCTCAATGGTGTTGATACTCAAGCGGCAGGGTTCATACAGTTCAGTGTTCCGGTTACTAACACGGTAGCAGCGATAGCTCCGCAGCCACATACGGTAAATTTAGGCCCGCTGCATGGCAGCATACGAGTTACTGTGACCGTACAGCCGGTTGTCCGGGTTTCCGGCAGCGATTTGCTTATCGATTTGTCTGTGACAAGTGTAACCGTGTCTTCCGGGAATGCTTCAGATGTGACGATTCGGTTCAAAGATGTCGCTGTACTTCTCAGCTACACATCTCCCGGCGCTCAAAGCCGTGTTGACAATTTCGTAACACTCCAGGATGAAAGCGGTGATTACACTTTTACCGGTGAGAACGAGTTGTTGATAACGTTCCAGCCACATATTTCAGGGAACTTTCTTTCAGTTGTCGGTGCCGCTATTGGTACGAATAATGACGTGACGGAGTTTAATGACATTAACACGCCAATTCCTGGTCATGCATTTGATGCTGTCCGTTTAGTGAATACGATTGATTTCAGGACGGCATCTCCCGAACATTTTTTGGTGCACAGCGATCTCGACCCATTGTTGCGAAAGGCAAACATTCAATGGTGTTATGGCGTGGCTACTTTGCGCAATGCGATTGAATTGACGATAACGGAAGAACTGCGGTTTACTGGCGGAATTATCATCACAGATCAGGTAACTACCAATGAACGGCGAATAGTGTCTAACAACGGTGTGTTAAGTACTGAGGCAGTTACATAGGGAAATTATGAACAAAAAACAGCTAGAGTTATTTGAAAAACTGACGGAACTGGAACAGCGTTTTATCATCAATATTTTGAATGGTGAAAAGCGCCCAGATGCCTATAAGAATGCCGGCGCTGAATCTGAAAGCTACAGTGCCATTCACGTGAATTCTTATAGAATGTTTCACAAGGAAAAAGTAAAAGCGTTTTATAATGCGGTTATGGATGAACGTTTAAAAAAAGCAAAAATGACAAAGGACAAATTTATACAACGACTGGAGTTGATGTTTTGTAACGAATTGCCTGGGGAACAAGTTACTATTCCCAACCAACTGAGTGCCGGAAAACAATTGGCAGAAATACATGGATGGAACGCACCTCTGGTCATTGAAACCGACCAAAAAGAACAACACGATAATCCCGTAGAAGCAGCAGCAGCATTTAAAGAAAAGATACTGAATGGCGGCGCAAGCAGAAATATTACCAAGCACTGATTCTGATTTTGTCAGTCTGGTTGAATATTGCATTATCAAAGCGAAGCACACGGGTATTGAATTTCAAGTTAGGTCGCACGTTGTTGAAGTTTGTGATGCGATTGAGCAGTGTGTTACCGGTACCCTCCCCGACGGAAAACGCCATTTAGATATCAACATCCCACCCCGATTTGGAAAAACCTTTCTGGTTGAAAGTGCCATAGAATGGTCGATTGGGTACGTACCCGATTCAGAATTTATTTACACATCTTACACGGCTGCCAGGGCGAAAAAATCCGTATCTAATATCAGAACCAATATGCTGTCTGAGTGGTATCAGGAGATGTTTCCTTTTGCCAAACTGAAATATGTGGGTGGTAAGTACGGTAAAGAGGATCATTTTTATACCTCAACGGGTGGTTGTGTCTATGCCGCGGGTTCTCAGGGTTCCATTATCGGATTTGGTGCCGGTAAAAGGCGATTGGATTTTGGTGGTTTCTTTGTTGTTGACGATCCCCTAAAGGCTAAAGAAGCGCGCAGTGAGACAGGCCGTAAAAATGCTGTTGAGTTTATGAATGAAACCGCTAAAACGCGGCTTAACTCTAAGATCACCCCCATTATCCGCATTATGCAACGGCTTCATCCTCAGGACCCTGTGGCGTGGTCGATAGAAAATGAAGCCGAAGTTTGGCACCGGGTGAGCATACCGGCACAAAAAGAAGATGGCACCGCCGAGTGGGAAGAGGCAAAAAGCGCCGAAGAACTTAACACAATGAAAATTGTGGACCCGTTCACTTATTGGACTCAGTACCAACAGCAGCCGATAAACCCGTCCGGTACTGTGATCAAAAAAGAATGGTGGTGCTATTACCAAGATCGTGAAGAGATTTTAAAGCGATGCGATTTCTTTTTAATGTTTGCAGATACCGCCATGAAGGAAAAGGACTCGGCGGATAATTCAGTATTTGCGTTATGGGGATTCGAGGGTGCCAAGCGCGCTTACTTGATTGATGTACTGAAAGATAAGTGGGCTTTTCCCGATCTGGTCAAAGCAGCAAAAGCCTTTTGGAATAAGTACTCCGACAACACCCACGGGAAAGCCACCAAGTGCATGTTCATCGAGGACAAGCAGAGCGGTATTTCACTGATTCAGACCTTGCGGGATGAGGGTATCCCGGTTATGGAATGGTTGCGCAGTGACTACGAATTGGAGTCAGACGACAAGGTATCAGGGGCAAAGGCCGCGTCATGGCTAATCTATGGTGAGAAGGTATGGATACCGGACCCAGACACAGTTCCCGGCATACCCTGGTTTCCATCCTGGATGGATGAACATACCCACTTTGCTGAAGATATGTCGCATGATAAGGATGATCAAGTGGATACCACTATCATGGCTACACTGACCTGGAAAGCGATGTGGTAGGGGTTGACTTTCTAAACAATCGCATATTGTGTATTCTTGCGGGTAATTCAGTGAGGGCAAAATATGACCAGCAAGCGAAGCAAGCAGCGGCGCCGCGGTAAGAATAAAGCGAGAAATCGCGTACAAAACGCATCGATTGTCAGTGCCAGCGGTGCCGGCCAACGTCAGGATTTAACGTCCTCTGCCCGGGTAGACCGGGCTACCTCGCACCCTCTGGACAGATCAGCCTCTGATTATATAAGGGCCCGGGAGTGGGCCCAGCTTTATTATAAGGAATGGACCGCCAGGAAAATCGTTAACATTCCTGTGGAGGATATGCTGCGGAAAGGTTGGAAATATGAAGATCTAGACGAAGATCAATCAAAATTCTTTACCGCCAAATTACGAAACTTGGGTTTTTTCAGGGCATTAAAGCAAGCGCTGAGAATGGAACGGTTGGTGGGCGGCTCCATTATTTTGCTGGGCGTTAAAGATGAAAAGGATAATCCGGAACTCCCCCTGGATTTGAATGCCGTTAAAGAGGGCGATTTAATTTTTACGAATGTGATTCCCCGGACCAAAGTCAGTAGCTACGAATACAATCAAAATCCACTCAGTCCTGAATTTGGTAAACCAGAACTTTATACCGTGTGGCAATCGCCTGTACACAAATCACGAATGATGATTTTTGACGGGGACCCGCTCACCGACAACGAAGTCAACGACCTGGGATTTGTTAACCGGTCTTTTGACGGCTTTGGTGTGTCTGTGCTTTCAGCCCTTTGGAGTGACATTATACGCTCGATCGGTGCCCGCCAAGCTGCAGCGCAGTTGATTGAACGGGCTTCTGTACTCCTAATTCAAAACGACAGTATGCGGGGCATGCTGGAGAGCGACAGCAACGCCGGCGCCATCGAAAAATTGAATGCCATCGCTGATCAGATGAGTATTTATCAGGCGGCTATGCTGGACGGAAAGAATGTCACGCTGGATCAGTGGTCCGCACAATTCGGTAGTGTGCCGCAACTATTAGAACAATTTTTAATTATCCTGGCAGCAGGTTCTGATATTCCGGCCACACGATTTTTGGGGCAAGCGCCTGGCGGTCTCAATGCCACCGGCAAAAGCGACCTGGAAAATTATTACAATATGATTGCCGCCCATCAGGAAGACCGGTTAAAGCCGCAATTAAATAAACTGCTGCAGGTAGGACTGCGATCATTTTTGCCCAATGTGGACCCGGAGAAAGTTGATATTGAATTTGAACCCCTCTGGAATCCCAGTGAATTGGAAGACAGCCAGGTGCGGACGGCAGATGCCAATAATGTCTACGGCGCTTTTGACCGCGGCATGGTGACCACAGAAGAGGCCCGGGATGAACTGACGGTCAAGGGTATTTTTGAGACAGAGCTCAAAGATGATGCGCTGGCCGAATTGGAGGCTGATGGCGAAGAAGAGGAAGAATTGTCGGTTGAGGAGCAAATCGCTAAATTGATGAGTCCGGCGTAAATGGCACTAATAACCACAGGACAGCCCCGCCGACCGCGCAAAGGTACCCGCCGGCTGCCGGCCGTTAAACCCCCCAAATCCCTGGAGGTCGAATACCGGAATGCCATTCTCCGGGTGAATTTTTATCTCAAACAGCAGACCAATATCATCAGCCGCATGGTGTCCGGGGAAGAGGATATCGAAAATGTGACCGCGGCTATCCAGGCGTCTCTCCGTGATGCAAACCAGCGCTACGATGTCGCGGCTTCCCGGATGTCGTCTGCAATGATCCGAGGGATGGACGAAAGGAATAAAAACCTTATACAACAATCACTTAGACGCGCTATGGGGGTGGATGGCGCGACAATCATCGATTCCCCAGAGGTAAAAAACCTGATCACCACCGCCACCGAGGAAAATGTGGCACTGATCAAATCCATACCTGAACAGCACTTTGCCAAGGTCACCCGTGCGGTGATCGATAATTACAAAGGCATTAAATTTGAGGAGGGCAGCCTGGCCAATCGGCTGAAGGCCCTGGGGGGGTATCAGCGATCGTCGCGCAAAATTCATCGCCCGCGATCAGACAGCCAGCCTGAATGGCTCGCTCAACCAGATCAGACAGCAAGACGTGGGTATTGAGGGGTATTTTTGGCGGAATTCCCAGGACCAGCGGGTGGTGGGCGCTCCGGGCAACCCAGCCAAACCCAACCTAAAGCACATGGATCACTGGGTGAGGGAAGGTCGTTTCTACCGGTGGGACAAGCCCCCAGTGGACGGACACCCCGGAATCCCTATAAACTGCCGGTGTTTTTCAGAGCCTGCAGTTGACCTGAAAAAAATCAACCTATCAGCTATCAAACTGTGAGGTGAACCATGCCATTTGAGTATTCCACGGGGACTTGGGAGACCGACGAAAACGGCTTTATGCGCTGCCGGGCCCGGTTATTATCCGCGGGGGTGATGGATTACGCGGCGTCAGAGCTGGGTCAATTCCGACCGCCGAATGCCAAAGATACCGATATTGTGCCGATTTATGTGGATCCTGGGGCCATTGATAACGCCGATACCCTGTATTCCGTAGAAGGCGCCGCGGTGGTGGCCGGCGAACATGAGTGGACCGATACCGATAATAATGCCGATATTGTCGGTAATGTGGCTGGTTCTCCGCGTATTGTGGGGCCCTACCTGGAGGCCGATTTACTGATCCGTGATCAAGAAACTATTGACAAAATAAAAAAAGGCGAGTTAAGTGACATCAGCGCCGGCTACACGTCGGCTTACGATATGTCCAACGGTAACTATGATGGCGTTGACTACGCTGGGCAACAGCAGCAAATACGCTTTAACCACATCGCCGTGTTGCCACCCAATAGGGGCCGCGGCGGTAGAGAAGTTCGAGTACTAAACAGCAAAGGTAAAGTCACTATGGAATTCGAAGAGGTCAGGCTGCCGAGCGGTCAAATCATCCGTGTTGCCAAACAAGACACCGCCGTGTTGAATGCGGCTGTCCAGGTTTACGTCCAAAATGAAAACATGGCCAAGGAAACCATGGAGAACATGAAGGGCGATTACGACAAAATGAAAGCCGAGAACGAGGAGTACAAGAAAAAGATCTCCGAGAACGAAGGCAAAATGAAGGAAATGAAAGAGCAGATGGATAATGCGATGTCGCCGGAAAAGATGGAAAACGCCATGGCTGAGTTTGCCAAAGAGCGTGAAACCGCGACAAAAACCCTGGTGAATACCGGTGCTTTCAAAACGGAAAACGAGGCTTCAGAATCCTGTCAGGGTAAAAGCGGACATCAACTTCGTGTCCATGTGGTGAATAGCGTCCGTAAAGCTGGCGGACGGGATGCACTGAGTGACGAAGAAGCGAAGGATGAAAGCAAGGTTTCCGGCATGTTGGCGGTCATGAATGAGTTGGTTGAATCGTCACCTGCAGGTGATAAATCCAACGTCAGCGGCAGTCAGATCGTGTTGAATGCAAATCGAAATTTGCAGAAAAAAAACGACAACCCATTTGGCTACCAGCGTCCTGCCAACTAATTTTAACCGTTAACAGTTTAAGAGGATTTAATCATGACTGGATACCGAGGTACTGTACAAGGCTCTGTGCAAACCGCCTACTTTGATCAGCCGCTGGCCGGTTTCCCTGGCCAATTGGCAGCACTCCCAGATCTATGTTTGGTGGATGGATTTCCGGTAAACGCAACTGACGGTATTGGCGTGGGTTTGGGTGTTGTGAAGGGCACTGACATTGATTTGGTGACCAACGAATATTCTAATCAGTCGGCGCCTTTTCCGATTCAGCCTCCTATCGCTGCGAGCACAGTTGCGGATTTTATTGGCATTACCGTCAGGGACAGTGCCATGCCGAACGATTCCAGCGGCAACCCGGTGTGGAGTGATGATTTGATGGCGCCTGTGTTGCGTGAAGGTCGTATTTTTGTGACAGCACCGGTAGCGGTTGATGCGGATGATCCAGTGCACATGTATCGACAAGATACCACCACCC
>FUIF01016419.1_pt1 | contig 13062 bp, 15 predicted proteins | sample 1003461 | NCBI WGS metagenome assembly FUIF01 (sample SAMEA80401918, study PRJEB19352) | marine metagenome | reverse complement strand
ATCAGGTGAAGGCGTCGCTGACCGGGCCGGTGTGGGTCGAGGAGCGTCGAGAGGAGTGGGGCGAAGAGTCACCGCTGTGGATCTCTCGTGTGCTCGGTGAGTTTCCGGACACGGCTGATGATGCGCTGTTCCCGCTCGGCTGGGTGATGAACGCAGTCCATCGTGATCTGTCGCCGGAGCCTGACGACGGCGTGGTGCGTCCACTCGACGACGAGGAGCCAGTCGAGTACGACGCGGTGATCTCGTGTGACCCGGCGCGGTTCGGCAGGAACCGCACGGTGATCGGTGTGCGTCGAGGCCCGGTCTTCGATCTGGTGGGTGATTGGGCGAGAACGTCGACGACGAGAAGTTCACGAAGATCCTCGAGTCGATCGCGCAGCCCGGGCTCGGCGAGGTCGTGATCGACGCCGCGATGAACGGCGACGTCGCGAAGCTCGTCGGCCTCGGCCTCGTCTTCGCGAACATCGGGGGCAACCTCGAGAAGCTTGTGCGCACCCTTTGGGCGCAGCGGAAGGAGTTCGCCGGCCTGGCGCAGCCGGTTCTCGACATCGACAGCGCGCTGAACACCCACCACGCGAAGGAGGTGAGGCGGCTGATGAAAGACTTCGAGCTTAGTGAGTCGGCGGCTGTCGAGATCTGCCTCAGCTTGGCGCGCGCCGTTCGCGGTGCGGGGAGGTCGAAGTCGTGAACCTTGAATCCATCCGCTCCATCGAAGGCGTCGTCGCCGCCCACGTGATCAACGTGAGCGAGCGCAGCGTGCAGATCCGCGTCGCCGAGGACGCGAGCATCGGCGAGCTGATCTTGGAGGCCGAGCCGCTGCTGCGCATGTTCGGCGCGCGGCAGGTCGACTACGTTGACTTTCGCGGTCGCTCAATGGGGACGTCGATGATCGAGCCGTTCAGCAACGTCCCGGACCAGGCGCCCAACTGCCCCACCTGCAACACGCTCACCCTGCGATCGCGAGAGACCGACGTCGAGGTCTACCGCCGCGCGAGCGACAAGCTCGGCTTCCGCGGCCACGCCGAGAACTGGAAGCGATGCGGGTGCGATGCCTGCGCCGACGTCCGGCGAGAGGCCGCCGACAACCCGAGCGAGATCGTCTACCGCTGCCCGAACTGCGGCGACTATGGAAAGGAGATCGATCGCCTCGGCTCCCTCCGCGACATCCCGCGGGTAAAGCTGCCGGCGAGCCGGAGCCTCTCGATCGCGCGAGTGCAGAAGGCGCTCGACGATGGGACGCTCGTCGCCTACGAGAACGACTTCACCGCCGTCGAGCTGAACCAGCGCCTCGACGAGATCGTGAAGGAGATGGAGAACCTTCGAGGCGATCGGAACTTTTGGCGCAACGAAGCCAACAAACACCGGCGCGCGCTGAACAAGATCGCCGACCGTGTGCGGGTCGTGCACGAGGACGACAAGATCGTTAGGGAGGTGTTCGACAAGCTCGACTGTCTGGCGCACGCGTTCAGGGTCCGCGACGAGTACGTTCGGATCCTCGAGGTCGAGGAAGGTCGCGACATCGTCGAGGCTTTGCAGGCTCGGCTGAAGCTCGAGGACGACACGTTTCGCGCTCTCGAGAAGAGCCGCGACCAGTGGGTGATCCGGGCCCGCGAAGCCGAAGAGAAGCTGCAGCACCTTCAGGAGGAGTGCGGCTTCGACATGGCTGGCGAGGGCGAGACGCTCGCGCAGCGGATCTCGAAGATGGGCGACGTCCCCGACCCGGTGCCGCTCGTGCAGTACAGCGAGGAGGATTGATGTCGACGCGCTTCGACGCCGAGCGGATCAAGACCGAGATCCGCCGCGCCGCGAACCGCGCCCTTCGCGAGTTTCCCGAGATGCGTCGCGAGGATCTCGTCGAGCGGATCGCGAAGGAAGCGTCGGGGCACCTGTTCGCCTTCGCCCTGAAGCGCGGGCTCCCCGAGCCGTCGAAGCAGCCGAACCTGGATCACCTGCAGTTCAAGGTGAAGGCGCCGAAGATCCGCACGAGTGATCCGCGGAAGCGCGGAACGGCGAAGTCGCGCTGCCGCAAAGTCGCCTACAAGAAGCTCAAGCAGGCGGTCGCGGCGGCGCTCGACCTCGACGCTCGAGGGCGTGGCCCCCTCGAGCCCTACCTCTGTCCGAGGTGTTTGAAGTTCCACCTCACCAGCCAAATCAGAAAGGGATAGCGAGAAATGAAACAGAGCCAGATCAACAGCCAGGCCCGCGACCTCGTCGCGCGCAGCGTCGAGCTGTTCAACGATGGGAAGGTCGACAAGCTCGCCGCCCTCCGCAAGGAGGCCGGCGCGGTCGCGCAGGACAAGCCGCAGCCGCTCACGCTCACCGAGGCGCGCTACGCGGTGGCCAACCCGATGAAGCCGGAGCCGCACTGCGAGAAGACGAAGCGGAAGGCGAAGGAGCAGCGCGAGGCCGCGGAGAACGGCACCACGCACGACCCGAAGAAGCGTAAGACCACGAGCTCGAAGAAGAAGGCGAAGCCGCCGGCGACGGCCTCCGAGAAGTAGAGGGCTTTGCCGAAGAAGAAGAACAGCAGGAAGAAGCGGTCGCCGGGCAAGAAGAGCAAGAGCCCGGCGACCGCTTATGCTGTCGACGAGAAGGGTCGACAGGAGATCGGGGAGCGCTTCCTCGCCGGCGAGTCGCGAGCTTCGCTGGCCCAGGCGTTCAAGGTCTCGGCTCCGACGATCAGCTCGTACCTGAAGAAGCTCGGAATCAGCGCCGACATGCGCAAGGGGACCGGGCCCGGCAGCCGAGGCGGTCGCCCGCCGGCGGATACCCGCGGCGACGTCGGCGATCGCGAGAAGCACCGCGAAGCGCACCTCGCGATCTACAGCGAGCTCGAGTCGCCGCCGACCGACCCGCTCGAGGGCATGGCCTGGCTGCGGCACGTCTATCTCTTGCAGCTGAAATTCATCACCGAGGATCGGAACTACCCGGGCAGCGAGCAGCAGCGCCGGAAGGAGATCCTCGACATCGGTCGCGCGGCGACCGCGTGTCGCGACGAGGCGGCGCTGGCTGCGGCCAGGCGGATCGTTCTCGATCGCCAGAAGCGGAAGAAGAACAAGCGCCGCGGGGGCGCCGAGGTGAGGGCGAATGCCGCGGGACTCAACGGCAGCAGTAGCGTCCGCGTTCCTGGAAGAGCAGGCGGATCCTAGTCGGACGCAGGTCCCCCTGCGTCTGGTGATCCGCGAGCAGCTCGAGGTCGAGCCGGGCACCCCGGGCTCGTGGCTAACGACCTCCGGTAAGACGATCGCCGAGGGCGACGTGATCCTCGACGTCGGCGGTCTGTGGGATCGCTACGATGAGGAGTATCTCGACGACCCCGACGATCTCGGGGTGGTGCACTCGGTGCACCCAGCGCAGGTCGAGTTCGTGAAGTGGTTCGCGAACTGGCTCGCCGACTACGTCGAGGGGATCAAGCCCGACGACCCCGACTTCTCGGCGCTGCTCTCGGGCGGCCAGCGCGCCGGTAAAACGTGGGCGATGGTCCTTTGCTGCGTCGCCTTCTGCCTCGCGGTCCCGGAGTCGATCGTTTGGATCGTCTGCCCGACCGAGCCGAGCTGGTCGGAGATCGAGCGGCTGCTCGAGGGGCCCGGCTACTCGCTGCTCGCCGGCGAGTGGTACGAGCGGCGCGGCGAGAAGAAAGAGATCTACAGCTTCGCGAACGGCGCCGAGCTCGTGCTCCGCTCCGGTCACGACCCGGAGTCGCTCAAGGTCGGCGGCGCGCATATCGTCGCGATCAACGAATGCCAGCGACAGAAGGTGCACGTCGAATCGATCTCGCGGATGCGCGTCGCCGACTACGGCGGCCTCGTCATGGGCGCGGCGAACCCGCCAGAGCGCCCGATCGGTGAGTGGGTTGGCGACTGGGTGGCCGAGACCGACAACGGCGAGCGCGCCGGCGTGCACTTCTGGTTCAACCCGTACGACAACCCGCACGCCGATCACCGCATCTTCGACGAGCTCGCGCGCACCATGGACGAGCGCGACTTCGAGATCACCGTGCTCGGGAAGTTCTACAGCGTCGGCGACGTCGTTCTGTACAACTGGGATCGGCTCACGAACGAGAAGACCATGGAGTCGCTGGCCAACTTCCTTTGGTCGCTGAAGGGCGAGACGCCGCGACCGCTGCGCGACATCACCCGCGAGTTCACCTGGAAGAAGGAAAAGCGCCCGTTCGACCGAGTGCTTGGCGTCGATGTCCAGCGCGATCCGATGGCATCGGTCGAGCACAAGTTCTACGAGAACCCGCTCGCGCTGGTCGACGACGGCGGCGACGCATGGTGGCAGTGGCCGATCACCGTGATGACCGACGAGGTCGTCGTTCGCGGTCAGGAAGAAGACCTCGTCGCTGGGTGGCACGAGCAGGAGTGGGACCCTGATCAAACGCTGCTCGTCTCGGATGCCTCGGCGCGATGGCAGTTCGCGGAGCGCGACCCGAAGAAGGTCGCGGAGCGGAAGAAGCAGGTCAAGGGGCGGGGCTCGTGGGACGTCTTCCGCGCCGGCGGGTACCGCCATATCAAGCCGCCCGATCGCCGGATGAAGAAGAACCCCGACATCCTCGAGCGCTGTCGCGTCACCACCGGCCGGATCAAAACCGCCAGGCCTGGCCCGCATGGCCAGCACTTCCTTTTCGCGCTGCCGCGCTGCCGACGAACGCTCAAGGCGATTCGCGGCTGGCCCAACAACCGCCGCGGCCAGCCGTCCCGCGACTCACGCCACGCCCACCTCGGCGACTGCGTCACCTACGTCGAGCACCGCTTCTTCGTTCGCCGCACCGTGAAGAAGCCCGGAAAATTCAAATACCGGGCGATCAACACGCGTTCGAAGCGCGACGACGACCTGAGCAGCCTGTAGCTCGAGCTCCAAAAATTCGAGGGTCTCGGCGATCTGCCCTGAGGCTGGGGCGTGGCCTGGTACAAACCTTGGACCTGGTTCGGGGGACGCGACAACCTCGAACCGCTCCCGGCGACCCCTCCGCGGGGAACCCAAGTGCAGCCGCTTTCGCGGCGGGGCTCGCGAGTGATCGGCATCGAAGGTCGGGAAGGCCACCCCGGGCGGAAGATGAATCTCGCCGATCTGCTCAACGCGCACGACCGCGCGGAGTGCGGGTTCCCGTCGCTTTTGTACGACATCGCGCGCGATCGCTTGAAGGCCGACGGCCATATGCAGTCGCACGTGAACCACCGGCGCGACGACGTGATCCGCAGCCTCGAAGTTCTGCCCGGTGGCCAGGAAGACCGCGATCAGGATGCGGCCGACGAGCTCGCGAAGACGCTCCGCAAGAGCCTCGGCTTCCGCGAGGCGCTCGAGGCGCATCAAATGGCGTTCTGGAATGGCTTCGCTCTGTCCGAGGTCGACTGGCGCTTCCAGGATGGGCTGTTCAAGCCGATCGAGTTCAAGACGCCGCGCCCTCGCCGATTCGTGTTCGACGCGAACGACGTGCCGCTGTTCCCGACCACCTCGAACTACGAGGGCGAGCCGCTGCGCGCCGGCGCGTGGTGGTACACCCGCCGCTACGGTGATCACCCGGCTGTCGCTGGGATCGCGTTCACCGCCTGCCTCTGGTCGCATATCAAGTCGATCTCGATGCGCGATTGGCTGCGGCTGTCGGACCGCTTCGGGATCCCGTTCGTCTACGGCACCTTCCGCTCCGTCACCGAAGACGACGAGAGCGCGACCGACGACGAGAGCATCGACGTGCTCACCGAGGCGGTCGAGAAGCTGGGTAAAGACCGGTGGGCGGTCTTCACCGAGAGCGCCGAGATCAAAGTCACCGAGGCGATGAACCGCGGCGGCGGCAAGGGCGAGATCCACAGCGCGATCAAAGAAGCCGCCGACGACGAGATCTCGAAGCTGGTCGCCGGCGCGACGACGCTCTCGCAGACCTCGGGATCGACGGGGTCGTTCGCGCAGTCGCGGGTGCACGCCGATCGCGGCTTCAACCTGTACCTGTCCGATGCCTCGCGGCTGCAGCACTCGCTCGAGTGCTACCTCGGACAGGCTTGGGTGCTGTTCAACCGCGCGCGCTTCGGCGACGCCGCCGCGCCGGTCTTCAAGTTCCACCTGGTTCAGGATCAGGCGCCGGACACGCGGGCGAAGGTGTTCGCGGTCGCTCGTAACGAGCTCGGGATGGCGCTCGACGAGAACCAGGTGCGCACCGAGCTGCAGCTGAAACCCGCCCGCGGAGCCGCGGTGATCCAGCCCGCCAACGATCCGCCGCCCGAGATGACCGAAGGGGTCGCATGAAACTCACGAAGCTCCAGACCTGGCTCCAGCGGCTCAGTGGCGGCGAGGCGCCGGAGGTGATCACCGCGGAGGCATTCGCTCCGCTGCAGCGTCTCGCGGTCGACGCCGATCTGCTCGTGCGCTTCGGCGACGGGACCGACTTCGTGCCGATGGAGCGCTTGGCCGAAGAGCGCGACGAGCTGCTTCGCCAGGTGCGCGCGAGCGAGCTCAACAGCCTCGAGCTCACGATCATCGCGACCACCGAGCGTGAGAACCCGCGGCCGCTGCCGTTCCGGCTCCGCAACCGCGCGACCGCGAACTTCACCCGGTTTGATATCGGGGAGTTCGACGCCTTCGCCCGGAGCTTCGCCGGCGGGCCGTTCCTTCGCGATCACTCCGCCGCCTCGGTGGACGTCGGCGGCGAGATCCTCGAGAGCGTTCCCGACAAGCGCAGATCCACCCACCTGATCCGCCAGCGGGTGCGGCTGGTGAAGCAGTGGGCGCTCGAAGACGCGATCGATGGGACGATGCGCGCGTTCTCGATCGGCTGGGGTCCGAGCGAGCGCGGGCTTGAGGGATTCGTCCGTTCTGCGCAATGTACGGTGTGTGACGGGCCGATGTTCGGCCGCGACAGCGACTGCCCGCACTTCCCGGGCGAGGTCGTAAAACTTGGGACTTCGAACGAGAAGTTCATAGTCGAACTCGAATGGCGAAGCGTCGTCGGTCGAGAAACGAGCAAGGTCACCTTTCCGGCGGCCGCCGGAACCGGGATCGCGGGCGGGCTTCAAGAGCTCACTCAACTAGCCGAGGCGATCCCCGAGCTTCGGCGTCGCACGCCGCCAAAACCACCAGGAGATAGCCCAGTGCCCTTCAGTCCAGAATTTCTCGCAAAGCTCGGGCTTCCGCCCGACGCCACCGTCGCCGACGTCGAGCGGGCGATGAAGGCGCAGACCGACCAGCTCGCCGAGGCGCAGGCGAAGGCCGACGCCGCCGAGGAGGAGGCCGCGCGCAGCGCCGCCGAGCTCGAGACCATCGAGAACACCCGGCGCAGCAAGGTCCGCTCCGGGGCGATCGAAGACGGTCTCATGGTCGACGGCAGCGCCCGCGCGACCTACTTCGACAAGGTCGCGGCGCGGTCGGTCGATGAGGCCGCCGAGCTGGTCGAGACGTGGCGCGGCAAGCCGATCATCCCGGTCGGGAGCCGCGGCCTGCAGAGCGACAACCCCGAGCCGGCGAAAACCAAATCGGCGCCGGGCCGGATCTCGATTCCCGCCGGCGGCGACGAGTACGAGAAGTTCATGCAGTCCGCCGAGAGCTGGATGATCGAGAAGGCCGGTCTGAAGCAGCGCGTGCAGCGCGGCTGGGAGCTTCGCCAGAAGCGCGGCCTCATTCGCGCCAGCGAGCCGCAAAACCTCGTGATCGACCCGGGTCCGTTCCGCGGCCGGTCGATGCTCGACATGGCGCGCGCCTGCCTCGAGCGGAGCGGCGTCGATACCGACGGGCTCGACAAGCGCTCGATCTTCGGCCTCGCGCTCACCCACCGCGGCGGCTACAACGCGCAGGGAGACTTCCCGGTTCTCCTGGAGAACCTGCTGCACAAGACCCTTCTCGCGGTCTACGCGATCACGCCCGACACGTGGTCGAACTTCTGCGCGACCGGCAGCGTCTCGGACTTCCGGGCGCACAACCGCTACCGGCAGGGGACCTTCGGCGCTCTCGACGTCGTGAACGAGGGCGGTGAGTTCACCAACAAGCAGATCCCCGACGCGCGTAAGGAGACCATCCAGGCGCAGACCCGCGGCAACATCATCGCGATCACCCGCCAGGCGCTGATCAACGATGACATGGGGGCGTTCACCCGCCTCGCCGGCCAGCTCGGCCGCGCCGCGCGGCTGTCGATCGAGGTCGATGTCTACGCGACCCTCGCGCTGAACGCGGGGCTCGGGCCGCTCATGAACGACGGGAACCCGCTGTTCGACGCGTCCCACAACAACCTCGGCGCCGGCGCCGCGCTCTCGGTCGCCGCCCTCGACGCCGATCGCGTCGTCATGGCGTCGCAGACCGACGAGTCGGGGAACGAGATCCTCGACCTCCGGCCGGCGATTCTCGTCCTGCCGATCGGCCTCGGCGGTCTCGCCCGGACGATCAACGAGGCGCAGTTCGACACCGACTCGCTCGGCGCGTCGCCCGATCTGCAGAACAAGTTCATGCAGCCGAACCGGGTCGTCGGTCTGTTCAACACGATCGTCGATACGCCGCGGCTGTCCGGCACCCGCCGGTACCTGTTCGCCGACCCGCAGGTCGCTCCCGTTCTCGAGGTCGCGTTCCTCGACGGGCAGCAGGAGCCCTTCCTCGAGCTTCAGAACTCGTGGCGGGTTGACGGGTCGGAGTGGAAGGTCCGCCTCGACTACGGCGTGAGCGGCATCGATTTCCGCGGCGCGGTCACGGACGCCGGCGCGTAAGGAGACACGAGAATGCGAAACTTCAAGCAGCCCGGACTAATCGTCACCCTCACCGCGCCGTCGGCGGTCGTCGCCGGCCAGGTGATCCAGGTCGGCCAGATCGTCGGCATCGTCGTGAACGACGCGGCCAGCGGCGCCGAGATGGAGGTTCAGCGCATGGGCCTTTTCGAAGGCCTCGCGAAGGAGACCGGCACCGCGTGGACCGAAGGCGCGCTGATCCACTGGAACGGCACGGCCTTCTCGGCGGCGGCGCTCGCGACCGGCGATCTCGTCGTCGGCTACGCGGCGGCGGCGGCGGCCTCGGGTGCCACCGTCGGCGACGTGATCCTCACCGGTCACGCCCGCGCCGACGAGCCCTAAGCCACTTCGGGCGGATGATGGATGGCGTACTGCACCGAGCAGAATGTTCAGGACGCGGCTGGCGGAGCGGAACGGCTTCGCCAGCTGTCGGACTGGGACAGCACGAACGCCATCGACTCGACCAAAATCGCGGAGAAGATCGACGAGGCCGAGCGCCTCATCGATAGCTACGCGCGGGTCAATCACACCGTTCCGTTTGTTGACGGCGATGTTCCGGCGCAGATCGTTCGAATCTGCGCCCGCATCGCCGTCTTTCTTCTCGCCGAGGCGCGGAACCAGGAAGAGCCGTACCTCGATCGCCACGAGCGCGACATCCGCTGGCTCGAGGACTTGTCCCGCGGCCGCGTCCGCATCGCACTCCCCTCCACCGACCCGAGCAAGAAGCGCGGATCGAGCGGAGGGGAGACCGCGGCCTCGACCGGCGACTACGACTCCCCGAACTATGAAGGGCTCTGGTAGGTGGGCCGTCGTGGGATTCGTATCGAATTCGAGCGCGGCTTCCTTCGCGGCTTCACCCGTACCGGTCGCGCCGCCCGCAACAGCTCGCGGATCATGGGCAAGCTCCGGCGGATTCAGCGCGTCGAGCTCGACAAGTTCGCCAAGAAAGAGGCGAGCCCGGAAGGCCGGTGGAGGCGCCGAGCTTCGCGCTCGTCGAGCCGCGCAGCTCGTCGCGGTGCTCGAGTCATCCGCGGGCGGACCCGCCAGGCGAGCAAGCGTCGCGGCGCTCGCACGGCTGTCCGGTTCTCGGGCGGCTCGCGGATCCTCGGCATGCTGCCGAGCACGGTCCGCACCCGTCGCCGGCAGAACGAGCTCGTCTCGCGATCGCCGGTGCCGTGGTCGGGTGTTCACGACGTCGGCGGCCGCGTTGGCCGCGGCTCGCGGATCCCGGCGCGCCCCTTCGTTTTCATCACTCCGCGGACTCTTCGCGAGGCCGCCGATCTCGGTCTCGAGAACATGCTCCGAACCTGGAGACGGCCGTGAGTAACTCCAAGATCCCGATCACGAATCAGCAGAACGTGCTCGCCGAGCGGACGTCGCACACCGACGGCGTGAGCGCGCAGCCCGATATCGTGTATGTGCAGGCGGTCAACCCGATCAACATCGGGGAGCAGGCGCTCTACCGCCCCGACTTCCTGCGCGCCTCGGCGTCGCCGGCGATGAACGTCGATGGCTCGACGACCCCGGTCAACTTCGAGCTGCTGCCGGCGACCGACGAGATCATCCGCGTCGAGCGCCTGCGGATGTTCATGCGCTGCGCGGCGGCGATCACGTTCACCGGGTTCGGCAACCTGGCCGCCCTGACGAACGGGATCACCCTGTCCAAACACGACGGGACCGCGGTTATCTCCGATCTGCTCGGCGGCGCCGGCGGAACGGGCGCGGGGCCGATCCAAACCACCGAGGATCTGCTTCCCTACGTCGAGCGGTTCGAGCTGCTCGATTCCAGCCTGGTTCTCGTCGCCGAGTTCAAGATCCCGCCGATCCGGCTCGTCGGTACCCAGCGGCTTCGCTGGACTGTCGCCGACGACCTCACCGGCCTCACCGAGCTGCGGGTGCTCGCCGAGGCGATCCTGGAGAGCACGCTCACGTGACCGTCCCGCTCATGGTGACCGGCCGCTTCGGGCCGCTCGGTTTCGACTACCGAGGGACGCTCGTCGATGGCGTGATCGAGCGGTTGCGCCGCTACATGGATCGCCTGTACGGCGGGGCGGTGCAGAAGATCGGCCGGTTCGACGACGAGATCTCGGCGACCAACGATCTCGAGCAGGCCTGGCGGACGCTGCTCGGCCAGGCGCCGGCGATTCTAGTCTCGGCCGGTCGAGCTCGCTACGAGAACGTCGCGAACGATCGGCGGGTCTACAAGCTCGACCCTCTCGAGATCGAGGTCTTCTTCATCTCCCACCATATGAAGGACCAGGCCTCGAGGCTCGCCGGCGATGGCACCTCGGTCGACGGCGGCGGCGATCCCGGCATCGAGCGGATGATGGCCGACGCGCAGGCGCTTCTGTGGGGCTTCGAGATCGGCAAGTTCTCCGGGCTCGTGCTCGATGAGGAAGACCGCGGGCCGCAGGGCGAGGGGGCGCTCTCGTTTCAGCAGACCTGGATCACCGATGGGTTGATCGAGAAGGTCGAGATCCCCGAACTCGACACCGTGCACCCGCCAGTCGCGAAGGTGCAGGCGTCGATCAAGGTTCTCGATCAGGAGGAGATCGAGCAGTGAAAGCCAGAACGATCATGGTGCGCGCGGCCGAAGGGCTCGTGATCCCCGTGCCGAGCGGCGTGTGCGCCCCCGGTACCAACCGGCCGCCGCTCTTCCCGACCGACGACGCCATCGAGGTGATCGCCGATCACTACTTCATCCGCCGCCGGATCAAGTCGGGCGACCTCGTCGAGGTCAAGGCCCGGGCGAAGAAGACCGCGGCCCCCAACCGCACCACGAGCAAACAGCGCAAGAGCGAGGGCTAGACCATGACGCTACAAGAAAACCTCCCGAGCAACCTCCGGCAGCCCGGCAGTCACGCGACCTTCGACGACACGTCGGGATCGCGCGGCCTCGCCCCGCTGAACCGGCGGCTCATGATCATCGCGATGAAGACCGCGGCGGCGCCGGCGGCGGCTGACACCCCGATCCAGGTCTTCAGCGAGCTCGAGGCGCGCACCCAGTTCGGCCAGGGCTCCGAGGCGGCGCTCATGGTCGAGTGGGCCTACCGCACCTTGAACAAGGTGATCGCGGACCGCGGTGGCGGCGCGCCGGAGGTCTACGTTTGCCCCGTCGCCGACCCTGCGGGCACCGCGGCGATTCACCGGTTCGCGTTCGGCGGGACCGCCACCGAGGGCGGGACGATCGCCCTGTTCGTCGCTGGCCGCCGGGTCAACGTCGCGGTGGCGCTGAACGACGCCGCGGCGACCATCGCGACCAACGCCGCGGCGGCGATCAACGCGCTGCAGGCGAACCTGCCGGTCACCGCGGCTTCGGCGACCGTAAACTGCGACGTGACCGCGGTGAACACTGGGGCCAACGGCTCGCGGATCCTCATCGGGGTCGACTCGCAGACCATCCCGGCCGGCGTTACCGTCACCCCGACGCAGGATCAGACCGCCGGCGTCGGCGTCGCCTCGCTGGTGAACGCCCTGGCGGCGACTCTCACTCCGGCGATCGCGGGGCAGTCCTACATGTCGATCGCGATCGCGAACCACGTCGCGCAGGACGTGACCGATCTCGGTACCCATATGGACACCGCGTGGGGCTCGAAAAAGCAGGCCTTCCGCCACGCCTTCATCGGCGTGAACCAGTCGCTCGGCACCGCGACCACCCTCGCCTCCGGCGGCAACCGCAAGGAGCTCTGCGTCGGGTCGATGGAGAACTGCGGCAACACCCCGGGCGAGATCGCCGCGGCGCTGGCTGCGATGAACCTCTCCCAGGAGCGGCCGGCCTACAACTTCAACCGCACCGAGCTTCCGCTCTTCGTGCCGCTCGACCCGGCCGACCACTACCTCGACTCCGAGGTCGAGACCGCCCTCGCTGGCGGCGTTACTCCGATCTCGGTGAACGAGCAGAACACCGCCCTCATGGAGCGGCTGTTCACCACCTCGACGACGGTCAACAGCGCCGCGTTCGAGAACCTGCGGCCGCTCAAGAACTCGAAGACCGGGGCGATCGTCGCCAAGTCGCTCGACAACCAGCTGAAGATCACCCAGCTGGCGGCGAACCTCGACTCCGACTTCCTGCGGCGGATCATCCGCCGCGCGATCAACGTGCTGCGGCAGTTCGAGACCCTCGGCGATCTGCATCGCGTCGATGAACACCTCGGTGAGGTTCGTGCGGCCGTTTCCGCGGCGGTCGCCGACCGCGCGTTGCTCGAGGTTCCGTACTCGGTCATCCCGGATGCGAACCAGGTCGACGCCACCTACCGGCTCTTCGTGGAAGCTGCGGAGCTCTAGACCATGCCCGATCTTGTCTCCAAACACCGGCTCTTCCTCATCCGCGCAGCGGGTGAGACCGAGCTCACCCGCGTCA
>FUIF01013289.1_pt1 | contig 13069 bp, 15 predicted proteins | sample 1003461 | NCBI WGS metagenome assembly FUIF01 (sample SAMEA80401918, study PRJEB19352) | marine metagenome | reverse complement strand
AAGATTTGAACCCCTGCTAAATGTGAAATCCCCATCTCCATCAGTAGGGCGCATACTATACAACTTACCATCCTTCACCGCTGAAGGTATCATTACTAATGAGGCATCCTTATACAGACTCATATCAATTCGTTTAATTCGTTAATAGTACAGGTTCTCGCTTCGGTATCACCTCCTGCTGCTTCTACCCTAACATCATAGGCATCCATCAATTGTCTGCCTCTATCTGCTTGTGGGAATCTTCTCAATGATTTAGAAACACACTCAAAAGCCTCCATCGTAGCACCATCCGCTAATGCTCTTTGTTGGAATTGTGCAGGGTCTAATATATAGAACATTGCACTCCCCCAACCTATTTGGTTAGTGAATGCATCACCACTACCCCACCAAGTAGAGCCGTAGATTGCTCCATATCCTTTTTCATCACTTGCCATTATTCTCTAATTTTTTTACGAGTTTCTGTAGCCTTTTTAGGTTAACCTCCTTTGGCTCGTAGCGTTTCTTACAACTGCCAACCGTTGAAGACCGCATCTTTGTCTGGGTACATATCGTCATTCGTTGCTCCATTATATTCGGGATAGCTTGAGTTGTTAAAAGCCATAAAGTCAATAAACCTACGAGTGTAGTGTTCAGCTATATCTCTGTGCTTATTCGTTAAGAAGTCCACCTCGTTCTTCTCCATCGCTATACTGTTCTCTGCCGTGTGCTTGTAAGCACCTCCATTACCTATCGTATAGGCAGCGTGAGGTAAATACTCTACCATAGCCCAATGAATCAACATAGGTTGTATATAGTCATCTAACAAAGTTGCATAAGCTACAGGTAGTGTATCTGCTATGATGTCTTCACGCAACTTATCGTACAACTTTGTACCCAAGTAGTTTTGAATGTGTATCTCCTGTGCAATCTCTATAAATTGCAAGAACTTATCGGAGTCTACATTTCCAGAGATTACGCTATTGCGTACTAAATCGTCTCTTTTTATGAATAAAACCTTTGCCATTATTTTCCGTAATTAGGGTGATGCCCTTGTCTTGGCATATCAATCGGTGCAGTAGATACCTCTTTAGGGTTTTTAGGTAGTTTAAATCCTGCTCTTACCGCTTGGTTAACATTAACATATTTAGTTCCTCGTAGGGCATCGCCACCATAAGGTTCACCATTCTTCTTCATTTTCTTCTTGTAGATTCTACGCTCCCATCTATGGTAGCAGTTTACACCACCCTTGTACTTAAACAAAGAATAGTTTCTACCCTTGTGTCCAAAGCTCTTGTTAACACCTCTTGCACTCATCATACCAATATCCTCTTTGCGGTACAATTTCTTTTGAGATAACATAGTCTTACAGAAAGCACGAGAAGAGCCTTTAGAAGTCTTCTTTGTACCCTTCACATACTTGTATCTTACCTTGTATATCTCGGAGTCTTGGTTACTGTCTTGTGTAGCGGATAAGTTGACTAATCCATTGAGGTATTCTTCAGTATCAAACTCCTCTGGTTCATCGTCTCCTACAATCTCTGCATCAATGAGTTCATAGCCCTCTGGCTCTTCCTCACCCAAGTCAGCCAATGCATCTAACATCTCGTGGGCTAACTCGTCATCAAGAAAAGGGCGGCTATCCTCGCTTAATTGTTCTATAGGTACGCAGTTCGGTACTTTTCTGCCGTTCTTCATCTTCATACCTACCATCTCATAACCCTCCGTACAAGGGTCATCAGCATCCTTCAACTCGTCTTTGCATCCGCAGTCGCTACTCAACTCTTCTTTTACTTCCTCTGCCATATCAATCTGCAACTCTAAAGGTTGTAGGGTCTTGAAGTATAGGTTGAGGCTCACCTCATTCACCGCAAGGATGTCATCACAAGCATCTAATATCAACTCTTGAATAGGTCTAACAACGGTGTTGTGGAATAAGAGACTTGCAGTCTTCAACTCATCAGCATTGTTACCTAACCCACTATTGTCCTTGATACCCATCAGCATAGGTGAAGTAACCCTATGGGCTACCATCAACTTACGCATACTCTCGTCTGCCAAGAATTGGTACTGCTCACTTGCATCCGATAACTGTACAGGCTCAATACTTGCAGCCATCTCCTTGTTATCGTTAAATGCCAAGATGAACTTACCAGAATTAGATGAACCGCTAAACTTCTGTATGATTCGTCTCTCTATAAGCTCACGCTCTTCCTCCGTTGGTACACCATTGTTGAAGTTAATCAACATACTTGGCGATAAGCCGTTCTTAATGTTGTTGATGTGGTAGTTTGCTACCTCCTCTTCCAACTCTGCATAAGGCAATCCCCCTTGATAGTCTACAGGTGAGTAGTAGTAGAATCCACTACGATAAGGCTTGATACAATAAATCTCAAGACCCTCACCTTTCTCACCGTGACCAAACGCAGGGATGCGTACAGGCTCAAAGCCTTTCTTACGAATCTTTGTCCAATCTTTAGAGTAGTAGTAACCACATACATCACCATCCTCGTTCATCTTCTCAAAGCGTAAGGTCTCAATAGGCATATGCTCTACTTGTACAATCTTACTCTTGTCTTTGTTGTAGATGACTTGGAATGCTGCTTGACCCATAGCCTTCAAATCAAAGGTCACCTTCCTCATACAAGTACGAGAGAACAGAGACTTCATCTGTGCATATTGGTCTGGCTTTCTTTGAGCATCGGTAGCGTATAGCCCCTTGCCGTAGATAAGCTCACTCATACCATTTATAATGGCATTGTTTGTAGCACTACCATTGTACCTGTCTATAAGGTATTGGAAGTAATTATTATCCTCGCCATAGGCTACCCACTGCTTACGATTGTCTTCTACAACCTGTGGGGTAGTATGCGTTGCAAGGTTTACGATGCGTATATTGCTCATCGGTAAATGTATTGATTATCATTATCAGTATCCTCGTAATAGGTGAACTCACCATTGTTGACACTAAACTTCTCAAGGTCGGTTTGATTCGTACAATAAACCTTACCTCTATATATCTCGTTAGAGCCTGTTATTCTTATGGTGTAATACTTACCCTCTACGAATGTATAAGAAGGTGTTATATGCAAGTAATTCGCCTCCTTCGTAGCCGTTAGAGACTCCGTAGCGGACACATTGGTTTCCTCATCTGTAATCTTAACAGATACACTTGTATCAAACGCTCTTGGAACGAAATATATCTTCTTGTCTGTTGTAGTTACTATATGCATAATAGGTTAACCACCAAGAGGTATAAGTGTTATATCAAAAAGAAAGGGCAACCCCGAAGAGCTGCCCTAACCAAACCAAAACACCTATGTCAAGTGCCGTTGCTAATATACTACTTTCTTACGAAGTAACAATATTTTCTGTAGCTGAACTCATTCCTGCAAATGGGTTGCCATCAGTTGCTCCATCAATGAAGTTAGCAGCAGTTACTTCCATAGCGTTGAAAGTAAGAGTGTAACCACTCATATCTCCCATAGCTGCTCCAGAGGCAATAGTACCACCTGTTACATCTGCTCCGTGTTCACGACCTACCAAGTAAGCGTTGCCGTTGTAGTCCTCTACAATGATGTGAGGTCTGCCGTAAGCCAATAACTTGATTTCGTTGTTATCCTCCTTGCTCAATTGAGGCAAAGAAAGGCTAACCGCTTGGTCAAAGAATACTGTTCCGTTCTCACGAGAAGCGTTAATAGTTTGCTCTACTGAAGATGTGCCTTTCAGCTCATACTTGTAAGCAGAGAATGTTCCTGTCATATCAGTAACCTCATCGGATGTAACAGAGATAGTTCCTAAATCACCGAAGTTTACAAAGTAAACCGCTTTAAGACCACCTACTGATTCACGACAAGGTAACGCACGACCTTTAGTTAAATCACAAGCCATAATTTCTTTTATTTTTTATAAAAAAGGGCAGACAAGCATATGCCTACCTGCCCCTTTAATTATTAACTAAACTAACTCTTATGAGTATAGTACGATGTCAGCACCAATTCCGTATTGTACACCTGCGGTAAAACGCATTACTACACGAACATTTTGAGAACCATCAAGGTCAGCCATATCAATTAGCTTCACTTCGTTGTGGTCAGCCAACAAGCCTGTACCGAAGAACAAGTTAGACTTCTGTGCTGCTACCATTGTATTGTCGCTCAATCCAGAACATACGAACAATTTAACACCATCAAAAGCAAGGTCACCACCATTGAACCAAGTAGTACCTTCGTTGTTTACACCATTAGCACCCAAGCCTGAAGCACCGAATCCACCCAAAGCACGGATGTATGCACGAGCAACATTAGATGCTACATAGATGTATAGGTCTTCTTTTCCGTATACTGCGGTAGAGATAGCATCAACTACTTTACCCAATTCAGTGATAACATTAGCAGCAGAAACAGTAGTACCTGTTACATCTACAACTGTTGCATCAGCAGCCAATAGAGCTTCAAATCCGTTGAACTCACCTGCGTTAGCAGTTGCTCCTTGCCAAATGTTCTCTTCAGTCTTCTGTGCTACTTTAGCAGCGATGTGACCGATGATGTAATCCGCAAACGAAGGAGGCAAAGAATCAAAGGCTGAATAGCCCATCTCAATCGCCATAAAAATCGTTGTGGAAATCTTTCTTACATAATTCCAAGTTTACTTGGAACTCTTCTGGTTGTAGGATACGCTCTGCAAGAGTAACTGTGCTTTGGTCAGCGAAGTCACACGCAGCGTCTTTTACCAATGCGTTAGTAGAAAGAGTTTTCATTACCTCTTTGAACTTTACATTTGGTTTTACAGTAATACCGCCACCTTCAATAGTGTCGGCTGATAACAATGCGGCAGAGATGTATTTTCCTGCAAACTCTCCAGCATATGTAGTTGTGATTGATGTAGCCATCTTTCTATTTATTTAATTATTGATTGTTGTTATTATTTAGCGTAAGACTTTAATTCTTTCAAAGTCTCTTTAGAGTCATTGAGAATGTCTACCATATCGTTAGTGACTGTTATCTCAAGCTCTTTGTATTCTTTAGAAGAGGTAGCATCTAACCCTAATTCTTTAGCCATTTTTTTAAATGACGATAAAGCCGCTTTACCTTCTTTCATAAATTTAGAAGCATCAGAAATATCTTGTTCCATATCTCTAATAGAGTCACGAATATCTTCTTTTGCTCTGGCTACCGCCTCAATGTTTTTTTGAGCGCGACCTAAACTATTGTTAGATGAGCCATTCAAGTTATTCATCTTACCTTGAATTTGCTTAATTTCCGCAACAGAAGATAACTCAACCTTCTGCTCTTCGCTCAACTCAACCTCTTGAGTGTTCTCAACTTGTTTGGCAGATAACTCTGCCCATAGTTTTTCTACTTTCTTCATTATCCGAGTTTGTTAAAGATTCTTGATAGTGTGTCTCCCTTTGCTCCTTTAGAGAATTGGTGCATCTCTACAGGCTTCGTGTCTGGAGAATGCTTGATAGGCTTGGCAGCAGGTTCGTCAGCAGACATCTCTACTTCCTCTTCCTTCACTTCTTCCTTAACCTCTTCAGCCATCTCTTCTTCTTTAGGAGACATCATTGCTTTGATTTCTTCAATCATAGCCTTCATCTCTTCTACTGCGGCAGATAACTCTTCTTTAGTAGCGTAGCTCATCTCTTTAGGCTCTTCTTCAGCTTGTTCTACTTCTTCAGCAGGAGCTTCCTCTTGAGCAGGTTCTTCAGCAGGTTCTTCACCTCCATCACGCATCTCTGCAATGACACCTTCTTCTGCTACTACAAGGATGCGACCATCTTCCAATGTGTACTCACCTACAGGTAGAGCGATACGCTCATCTTCAGTTACGATAAATACCTCTTGGTTAGCTTCAAACGCTTCTGCTTCAATGACAGTGCCATTGTCTAACTTCATAGACTCTAACTTAATCTCGTCTTGGAGGTTAAGGAGTTCCATAATCTTTCCTAATGTTTCTTGTGACTTCATATTATAGTTTATCTGCTTTATCTGCTAATACTTGTATGTCGGATATAAGACCATTCACATAGTCTTTTTCTTTGTTAAACTCCTTTATCTCTTTAAGGTCATTAGGGTCAATGCCTAATTCTCTTGCTTGAGCAACCAACTCACGAATTATTGACTCTGTTGCCATAATCATATTGTCAGTTTTGTAGGTAAATTTAATAGCTTGGTCTGCACGAGTTTGAAGTTTACCCATCAATATAGCGAGTTCATCTTTCTCTTGATTCAAACGAACCTTTGCCGTATCCAATGCTTGAGTAACTTTATCAAGGTCTTTCATTGAAGCCAACTCCACCTTCTCGGTAGAGAGCTTTGCGAATACCGCCTTTTCAGTTTTTCCTTGTTTCATATTATCTTCTTATTGAGAATCCTTGATATGCATCTCTTATGCGCTTAACATCCATTTCAGTAGATTGCATAGCAGCACGGTTGAATTTCGCTTCAGCAGGTACATCAATTCCCAACTCTTTGAACTTCGCCTCTAACTCGTTGTGTAGTTTCTCTGCTCTCTGGAAGTCTTTTAATGATGCTTCAGCAGAATCTAATGCTTTTGACAAGAAACCCTTTGCAGCATCTGCCTCATCAATGTAGCCTAAAGAATTTTGAATTGCTTTGTCTTGAACTTTCTTAAAGTCATCAACTAAAGCTAATTCAACTCTTTGCTCTTCGGCTAATTTAGCCATCACCTTATGTAGCGATATTCTTTTCATATTATGTTAATTGTTTAAGTGTGTTTCTGTTAGATTTTGTCTAATGACTTCAGTTTGCTCTCTGCCCATCTCTTGGCACTCTTGCCACCCCATAGTAGATAGCTAATATATCCGCAAGAGCTTGTGTCACCTTCTTCATAGTATTCCTCTGCTCTACTCAAGTAGCTATACATACGCTTAATGGTCTCAACACTTATAGCCTCGCCTTTCGCTAACTGCTGCGCTCTAACCTTTCCTACCTGTGTAGCACACTTGTTGTTAACCTTCTTGTTTAACTCTATACCCCTTTTTGCATTGTTGCGTACCGAAGTGGGGTAATCCTTGTATGTTTCAAGTTCAGTACGCTTACCCTTTTTTGTGCGGAGGTCTTTCTTAATGATTGCCTTGATAGCATTGAGTTGCTCCTCTGCTTTGTCCTCCTCTGGGTCTTGCTTACTTGCCTCAACCTTATCAACGAAGTAACCCTCAATAGAGAAGCCCTTGACCTTACCACTCTTCACATAGTCGTTCCAAATCTCATCGTTGTGAACCTTCATACTAACCATCCAAGTGCCTACAGGTAAATTCATACCATACATCTTGCTCTTGTCTTGCTCACCTTCAATAATCCAACTCTCTACAACACTCAAGCCTGTAATGTCTATTTGGTGTTCTAATGTGGCTTTGTTTTGGTTGCCGTTGATGAAGAACAATTCACTTGCCTTTCTAACCGTGTCTTGCGAGAAGTAGATGTAATACTCATCTTCACCGCTTCTACGATAGATAGGCTTATTAGGTACAAGTGCTGCACCCAATAGAACACGCTTGTCCTCGTCTATGGTTTTTAATTCTACACGCTCCTCTTCCTTGAGGGCTACGAAGTCCTCCTCTATAGCAGGGGCTTCTACGATACTGATGGCTTGGATACCTGCTTGGAGGCTCTCCTCATCTAATAATAGTTCTACGATTCTCATTATGGGAATGATACTTGGTTAATTCTATTTCTATCTAATTCTTGTTGTGAGGTAACATCACTACCTACTACATATGCTCTCATAGGGTTCGCTTGTAGCGATTCCAATATAGCATTTTGACCCGATGCCCCTACTATATTGAATTGTGGTGAGGTACTTGGTGCAGTAGGTGTTTGTATGTTTGTGTCTACACTACCACTCGTTTGGAATTGTTGCCTTGCAATGGTAGCTATCTGTGCTGCACCTGTCGCTGCTGCAATACCTGCCTCAACAAACTGCGCTCCTGTAGCTAACTTAACAGGATTTCCTCCTGCCGTAAGTGCCGCAGTAACGGCTTGTGCAGTATTAACTACCGCTTGGCTAATACCAAGTGCCTTATTTATTTGAAAGGCTTTCTTTGCTTGTTCTTCGTTGCCAGATAAGAATGCTTGTGCAAGGTCATTAAGTGCGCCTATGGCATCACCTGTCATCTGTAGTCTTGCTTGTTGAACACCTTGTTCAAGTTCTCGTCTCTTTTTAGCTTCCTCACCCTCTTGAGCAGTACGCTCTGCATTCAAGACATTGATTTCACTCACCATATCTTGGTAGGCTTGAGTACCTTCCTTGTATTGAGACTTCTGTAACTCTAACGAGGCAAGTCTGCTCTCGTACAACTGCTTGTTTAACTCCTCCTCCAGAGTTAACTGCTTTTTTAAATTGGTCTCTGCTTCAATAGCAGCCTCTGCTTCTATCTCTGCAACCTCTTGTGCGTTCTCTGCTTTACTTACCTCAAGGTCAAACAACTCTCTCTGTAGAGCCATCTCATTCATCAACTGCTCACTACGGAATCCTGCTACTTGTGCTTGAACTCCTACAAGCTCATTCTGTGCAGCTAAATACTCCTTCTGGAACTCAATGTTGTTTTCGTCAAGAGTTAACTGTCGTGCTTTAGCATCTAATATGCGTTGAGCATTCTCAAGCATTGCATTCTCTTGCTCCTCTAATACTCCCTTGAGTTCATTGTTAGCCTTGATACGCTCCTCAATAGTAAAGCGTTCATCGTCTCTTACTTGTCTTAATTTCTCTGCTTGTAAGTCGTACTTCTCAATCAACCCTTGTGCTAACACCTCTGCAATCTCTGCTTGTTTGTTAGTCTCGGTCATTGCCGCACCTTGCTTAACTGTCTCTACCACATAGTTAGAGATAGCCTTTGCTGCTTTGGTAGTACCCTCTGCAATCTTTTTAGCAGAGTCATCTACACCTGTAAGCACATCTACCATCTCTGTACCTGCGGCTTTGACACTATCCAATGCACCCTTGAAGTCTCCTGTGAAGAACTTTGCCATAGCATCTCCTACAAAGCCCAATACCTCCAACATAGATTGGAAGCGTTCAATGATGTTGTTCTTAATGCCTTCGCCTAAAGCCTTAATGCTATCTACAGGATTCTCAAAGATGGTTTGAAAGAAATCTGCTATACCTCCTATGTTGGCACTAATGAATTTAGAGAAGTCACTAAATGCCACCTGCAAGGTGTTGAATGTAGTATTAAAGAAGTCAACCGTTTTCTGGTTGTTATCAAACAACTCTTTCAGTATGTCCATAGCAGCTAAAAGAAGTCCAATACCTGCTGCCTTAATAGCTACACCTAAACCCTTGAAGCCTGTACCAAGTCCCTTGATACCCTTTTGGCTATCTTTAGCACTCTCACCAATGTCTTTAGTAGTATCGGCAATTGTGTTAATGCTATCAGCAGTCTTGTCTGCTTGAGTTTGGGAAGCCTTTAACGCATCAATGAGTTCGTCTAACTTCTGCTCAAGACCAGAAAGGTCTGCACCTATAACTATGTTCTTCTCTATTGCCATTTGCCTAATGCTTCTATGAGAGTACGAGGGTATTGGTACTTGCCTTTGGCAATCCTTACATCCTCATTCTTCTCGTTAGTCTCCTTTAGAGCCTTTATAAGATAACCTAACTTGCTATACATCGTTGAGTAATTCCATTTGTGTCTCTCCTGTAGATAGGTTTAACTTCATTTGGTTGATAATGTAGTTTCTTTCACCTATCGTTAACTTGTCGTTAATCTTCAATGCCAACATTAAACCAAGAGGTAGCTGACCACTATACATAAATGTTCTTCTACTCGTGTCGTACAAGTCCGTGATGTAGTCCTTCCAATAGGTGCTATACAACCCTTGACTAAATCCTTGCAGTAAATAAGGGTCTACCTCTGTGCCGAAGTTCAAGGTCTTGGTTACTGACTCCGCAGTTGTGTTGTTGACATTACTCACAAGGTGGAAGTCAGTCTTTGAGCTTTTAGCATCGTCCATAGCTATATAAGCAAAGGCACTCGTTCCTCGTATCTGCCCTGCTACATAGAAGATAAGTGGTGAGCCTATATACGGCTCAAGTTCTCTCGTGATACTCTTGCCTACATTGATAGTAGTTAGTCCGTTGTTTAAATTGTCTAACCTTTCGTAGAGCATATGGTCAAAGCCAACTTCAACTTCAAACTCCTCGCCATCAAATGTGAAGTCGGCTCGTAAATCGCCATAGCCAATGTCATTCTGCAATCTATACTGCTCACCTAATATCGCTTCCGTTTCGTTGTACTTAAAATTGATTCTACGATAGAGTGATGGTTTACGGATAGTGATTTCTTCTGTATCAATGTATTCCGTAACATCTCTTGTAGAGCCTTCTGCATACCAATCGTCTAATGGTTCTATATCGTATTTACTATTTCCTACAGGAACTATAACCAAATTAAAAGCCCTTACAAGGCTTCCTATGAAATCACTAATCTTCTGCTCTGGCATTTGGTCTGATACAGTTACTACACCTGCGGTAGTCATTGCACTTGTTAATGCAGTTGCGGCTAATAAGGTTACCCCCGAAGCATCCGCATACCAATTAGCAACCATACCAACGCTTACCGCACTACCATCACCCGATGGAGCTAAACGCATATCTACATAATCGCCTACAGAAAGAGTTGGCAAGAAAACAAAAACATTAGTTGCAGAGCCTGTATGTTCTTTAGAACTAAATAGCTCATCGTTAATAAACACATCTACTCTATAATTAGTAGAGGCAGTTGTAGAAGGATTGTAGGATATTAACGCAGGATTAGCGGTGGCGGTTACTGGAAATCTATGCAGCGTAGAGTCAAATGCAGCATCTCCAGAGACTAATTCTATTAGCTCCGAAGTCGCACCTATCGGTTGGTCTTTGAACATATAACCTGCTCTCCTATGACACCACATAAACAGATTGCCAAAGTCAGCACTATCAAAGAAGTCACTTTGGAAAGTAATTCCATACTTCGTCTCTATCGCATCTATAATCTTCTGCAACTTAATGGCAGGTTTAAGGTCATAGTAGAATACTCCGTGTAAGTCGGATTGAGTATGGTAGGCTATGTTGTTTGGTGCAGGTTGACTACCACTTGAGTTGTAGTACCAATTTGGTACAGGTGAAATAAGAGGATAGATAATAGAACTATCTGTACCGCTTACATACCCATTCAAGCCTGTAACAATGTTCGTGTCATTGTAGGTGTGGTCTAATGCTGATAGGTCAAGGTCGTTAAGTTTATCCTCACCAAAGGTATCCTTCAAAGAAGTGACATTGCTATAGAACCCTACTTGATATGCATAGGGTTGGCTATCCTTGATTTGTACACTCTCCAACTCTAATACACCTGTTCTAAATAAGTTGTTGTTCACCTCTATGAAAGAGTCTACTCTCACATTAGCATTGAACCCTCCATAGATGTCTACATTGTAGTAGTGCTTAAAGATTGCATTGTTTGTAGGAGATGCAGGAATAGTAAAGCTATTGGTGAAGTCACCAAAGACTTTAGAGATGTCCTTGATGTTTTGTACACTCAAGTTTATCTCTATGCTCTCCTCTTGGAATAGGTCAGCTCTTTGACCATCAATGTAAAGGTCTACTCTATACATACCTTGTATCAAATGCTTCTTCTACCTCAATGATGTAGTTAATCATTCTATCGTTAACTGACTTCTGTAAGTTCAATGAGTTGGTAGTAACATTGACAGGTAGACCATCTAACATTACACGCTCACTCATTAACATCTGCTCCATAATAGTATCGTAGTCCTCACCTACCCAACCTGTGTTGAGGGTGAAGCGTTTTCTACCATTCGTGTTTATGCGTTGGTACTTATGAGCAGTCGTGTCGTAGGTGAATCCAGAAGAACCGCTACTACCTAAAGACTTTCTATACTCATTCGTAGTAGTGCTTATTGTAGAGTCACTTCTTTTAAAGAAGGTTACACTCTCCCATACACCATTCTTATTTACGAACTGCATAACGCTTGGTGAATACTTGCTCTCACAAGTAGGATAGAATCTACGAGTGTCTAATGTAGTACCATCCTTGTCCTTTAGGTTTAGGTCGTAGTAGCTTGTGTAGTTTAATGCTTCACCTTCGCTATCTAACCATTCAGTAAGGTTGTTGATTCCACAAGGCAGTAGCATCACTCTCTCTTCAGCCTGTAGACCTTGTAGTTGTGATTCAGTAATTAAGAAGTCTACATTATCACCACCATCGGAAAGGAACTCTACCTTATATAATCCGATGTTAGCACAAGCACCGCCTCCCTCAACAGTACCACCATCTGCCAATACTCTATCCTTATAAGCCCAATAGATGTCATAACCCTCACCCCATTTACCGAGATATACAGGCACAACCTCGTTGCCAGAGTCTTTAATGTATTTAACTGCATTGACACTTGCGAATCCTTTGTTCACCTCTTTGTTAGCCGCCTCAATAAATATGTGGTATCCGTTAGATGCCTCAAAGATTTCCGAGCTTCCTGTATCGTTAACCGTTTGTGGTGGGTTTGCTTTGTTTTGATAATTGACCGTGTAATCTATCTGCACCCATACTACACTACCATCAGGTGCATAGGCTATACTTGTACCATCAAGGTTCTCGTAAGCATTAGATAGGTACTCTTGTACCATAGGAGCAATATCAAAGGAGACATCAGTTCCTGCAAATACATCTCTAAATAAAGTGTATTGTGCTGAAGAGGGTCTGGAAGACCTTGACCCCTGCCATATGTATACTTCAAACTCTACATCTGTTAGAGATGAAGAAAGGGCTGAATACCCTGCCGTAACATATATCGGGCTTCTTGCTCCTACTAAACTTGTTGGTGTAATTATACTCATATTATAAATCTGCTAATATGTTATCTAAATCGGCATCTAAACCTTTCAAAAGCTCAAGAGGTAACCTCTCAAACTCTAATGCAAATGGTGCGCTAAAGAAGTTACTCTTGGTATACCTTTCTGTATATGCTTCTTGATATTAAGAAAGTAGCGTTTCTTAATAGTGTCTTTTATTTTTAGGTAGAAAAGAACCTGTCTTAAAGTCTCTTATCTTAAACTGTGGTGCTTCTACCATTTT
>FUIF01018412.1_pt1 | contig 13087 bp, 18 predicted proteins | sample 1003461 | NCBI WGS metagenome assembly FUIF01 (sample SAMEA80401918, study PRJEB19352) | marine metagenome | reverse complement strand
TCGACAAACCCGACCTCGCCGCCCAGGTCGAGCGCCAGGCCGAGGCAATCGCGACGCGGCACTGATCGGAGCGAGACAAGATTCGCGTTACGTGCATCGAGCAGAGCCCCCCGAGTACCGCCGGGGGGCTCGTTCGTTGGGGGCGTGGCCCTGCAATGCTGGAGCCCCCGGCCGTGAAGCCGGGGGCTCTCTATGCGAATCCACGACCAAGAGGTCGAGGCAGTGTTCGCGGGCTACTCCTCGCCGAGCTCCATCTCTTCCTGGTCGGCGTCGTCCGCGTCGCGGCGGAGGGGGCGGAGTCGTAGCCGATGGCCGAGCTCGTCATCAACCGCCTCGACGGGTCGGGGCTCGAGCCCCAGATCAAGGTCGGGGACGTGGACACGGCCCTCGTCCTCCGGCTCTTCGACCTCTCGACGAACGCCTACAATCCGCTCGTCGATGCGTGTCCGCCTCCCCTCGACGTGAGCTCCGGATCGGTCGTCCTGACGATGCGGATCTCCAAGCCCGGGGACGAGCCGGATGACCCCGACATCGTCCAGACGGTCGTCGCGACCTACGCGACCGCGACGGTCCCCGCACTCCCGGGGTTTGTCGGGGACGGGACGGACGGGTATATCGAGTTCCGCACGCCCTCGGGCTTCCTCGACCGTGCTGGTCGGTGGCGGCGGGAAGGTGTGGTAAACCTACCCCCAGGGACCTGGAGTTCCGAGATCATCGACTTCGACGTCCACGAGATTCTCAGCTAGGAGACCGCGCGCCATGAGCCAGACCAGCTACCAGGAAGACCCGAACGCCTACCTCGAGGGCCAGCTCGTCGACGTCTCGTTCCAGAACGAGATCATCAGCGGGATCTCGGACCTCGCGACGATCACCTTCGGGCGGTTCGTCTACCGCTCGGGCGCCGGCGCCGCCGACGATCGCCCCCCGCGCGTCGCGGTCCCGTCGAACACGGTCCACGTGACCGGCCCCCTGGGGATCGGCTTCGCGATCAACGAGCTCACCCTCGAGGCGCCCGGCGGCTACGCCGTCGACAAGGTCCTCCGCATCATGCGGCACGGCCGGATCGCGATGTTCCCCGAGGACGCGGTCACCTCCTACGGCGCGCCGGTCTTCGTCCGCTTCGCGGCGGGCGGCGGCGGGACCGAGCTCGGCGCGGTCCGCACGGACGCCGACACCGCGACCGCGGTCGCCCTCCCCGGCGCGAGCTTCCGCTCCCTCGGCGGCGCGGGGACGCCCGTCGTCGTGGAGTTCAACCCCCAGAACTAACCCGGGCCTCGCGCCCGGGGGACGGTCTCGACCCGAGACCACTGCACCCCAGCACACGGAGCACACGTCATGATCGAGTTCGAGGAGATCCGGGTCGACAGCCGGCAGATCGAGGAGGCCGCCTGGCTCCTCTCCCGTTGCAGCGCGACGAACGCCAAGGGCGAGCGCCTCGACGCGAACGAGACCGCGCACTTCGCGCGCCAGCTCGAGTTCGTGAAGGCGCAGACCTACGACATCAAGTTCGGGAAGCTCAAGGCGCTCGACTTCATCCCGCTCGACACGAGCGCGCCGGAGGGGGCCGAGACGGTCACCTACACGCAATGGGACGAGGTCCACGCGGCGAAGATCATCGCGAACATGGCCGACGACCTCCCCCAGGTCGACGTCCACGCGCGGCAGTTCTCGAGCGACGTCGTCTCCGCCGGCGCCGCCTACCAGTGGTCGATCCAGGACATCCGCCGCGCGGCGATGGCCGGCTCCGACTTCGACACCCGGAAGGCGCGCGCCGCCCGGAACTCGATCAACCGACGCATCGACCAGATCGGCGCGACGGGCGCGGTCGAGAACAACACGACCGGCCTCATCAACGACGCGAACGTCCCGATCTTCGTGCTCCCGAACGCCGGCGCCTGGGACACCCTCACGGCGCTCCAGGTCCTCGAGAACATGAACGCGATGGCCCAGGCCGTCGTCGACCAGACGCTCGAACAGGAGGAGCCGAACACCCTCCTCCTCCCGACCGCCGAGTTCGGCTACGTCGCCGCGACGCCGATGAGCGCGGACAACAGCATGACGATCCTGGAGACCTTCCTCCGGAACTCGCCCTACATCACGGCCGTCGAGCAGTGGAGCAAGCTCACGGGCGCGGGCGCCGGCGGTCTCCAGCGCGCGGTCTGCTACGACCGCTCCGAGCAGGCGCTCACCTACAACATCCCGCTCCTGTTCGAGAGCCTCGCGCCCCAGCCGCGGAACCTCTCGTTCGTCGTCCCGGTCCACTCGCGGATCGGCGTGGTCGAGTGGCACTACCCGCTCTCCGCGGTCTACTCGGACTTCACCGCGTAGCCCGAGCTCGACACCCTCCTCCCCCCTCGACGCCGCTCTCCTCACCGGAGGGCGGCGTCGCTCGTTTTGGGGTAGCCTCCTCGGGCCGGCGCGGAAGGACCGCGCGGTAAACCGAAGGAATCGGCCATGCCCGAGAAGAAGGAATCCTCCAGCCGCCCCGAGATGATCGACGTCGTGAACACGCGCGCCGCGCCGTTCTGGCTCCCGAAGAAGATCAACCGGGACGCGAACGGGAAGAAGGTCGGCGTCGCCTGTTCGAGCCTCATGCTCCGGCCCGGCGCGAACCGGATCCGGCGCTCGCGCTGGGACCTCACGAAGGACCACCCGACGATCGTCGTCCACGTCAAGGTCGGGACGCTCGTCCTCGACGCCGACGCGGAGACCGTCGCCGAGCACACCCACACCCCGAGCCCCGATCCGCTCACGGGCGTCTCGGAGATGACGATCGAGAAGGCGAAGCCGTACATCGACGCGGCGACCGATCTCGACCTCCTCGGGAAGTGGCGGACCGGCGAGTCGAAGGGCAAGGGCCGCGCTGGTATCCTGGAGCTCATCGACGCGCGGACGGCGGCCCTCGAGGCGGGCGACGGCGACGACGACACCGAAAAGGAGTGATCGATGGCCGTAGGCTTCTCCAGCTTCGTCAAGGCGTTCCCCGAGTTCGCGGAAACGTCGAAGACCCTCGTCGAGGCGAAGCTGGCGGAAGCCCGCCGCCGGATCGATCCGGAGGTCTGGCGGACGAAGACCGACGACGGCGTCTCCTACCTCGCCGCGCATCTCATCGCGATGAGCCCCCAGGGCCAGCACGCGCGGCTGGTCCCGAAGAACGCGAAGGTCACGCGCGAGGACGCGCTCACGACCTACGAGCGCGAGTATCAGGCGATGAAGCGCGAGGTCACGTCCGGGTTCCGCGTCGTCTGCACGTGAGCCCGGATGGTCGCGAAGAACACCGTCAACGCCGCCGCGCTCGCGCGCGTGAACGCGCGGGTCCGACAGATCCAGTCGGAGACGGAGGCGATGAGCGGCTTCGCCCTCACCGTGGGGATCCACGAGGAGGAGGGGAGCGAGGTCGACGACGACGCGGGCGCGACGATCGCGACCATCGCCGCCGTCCATGAGTTCGGGAACTCGACCGTCCCGCGGCGGAGCTGGCTCCTCGACTGGATCTCCGAGAATGAGAGCGAGCTCGCGGAGGCCTTCCGCCGATCCGCCCGCGAGGTAGCAGCTCGGCGGCTCACCGCGCGCGTCGCCTGGGAGCAAATCGGCGAGTTCTCCGTGGCCGGCATCCAGCGCCGGATCCGGGGGAACATCGGCCCGCCGCTCTCGCCGGAGACCGTCGCTCGGAAGGGCTCGAGCGTCGCTCTCATCGACGAAGGGCGGATGATCGCCTCCATCCGTGCGAAGGTGAGGACCGACCTATGACGACCGCGCAGACCCCGCCGGAGGCGAACATCTGGGAGGACGTGATCCAGGAGCTCTTCCGCGAGCTCGCCGAGATCCCGGCCTTCTGGCGCGACCAGCCGCGCCCCTTCGTCGACGCCGGCCAGAAGGGCTTCGTCACGCTCTTCGTGATCGAGGACACGATCGTCGGCGTCCCGGAGACGCGCCTCGAGTGCGACCTCACGCGCCCCCAGGGCCAGGAGATCGAGCCGACGATCGCGGAGCTCCATCGGATCGCGCTCCAGGTCCAGGTCGAGACCTACGACAACCAAGCCCGCCAGCGCGGCCGGTTCTTCGCGAACCGCATCCGGACCCGCCTCCGCCGGGAGGAGACGCTCGTCGCGCTCGGCCGGGTCGAGACGTCCCTCATCGACGTATCGGCGATCACCCCCCTCACGACCGAGATCGACAACCGCGTCACCTCCCTCGCGACCATGACGATCCGCCTCCACACGGCGACCGTGGAGGTCGGGAAGCGCTTCGGCTACATCGACGTCATCCGCCTCGTCCCCGCCCTCGAGGACGAAGCGGGGAACGCAGTCCCCCTCGGATCCATCGACATCGACCTCCCCGACCCGTGACGAGCTCGTCCGAGTTCTGCTAGAACCAGGACGGGACCGGCCCAGGAGCAACGAACATGAGCGACATCGACCCCATCGTCTCCGTAACGATCACCGCGGAGACCCTGACGCCGGAAGAGACGAACTTCGGGCTCCCGCTCATCGCGGGCTACTTCCCGACGACGGTCTTCCCGGAGCGGGTCCGGAGCTACTCGAGCCCGACCGAGATGGTCGCGGACGGCTTCGGCGCCCAGGACCCGATCGTCCGGGCGGCCCAGAAGCTCATCCAGAACCCGAAGGTCTCCGAGTTCAAGATCGGACGGCGCGCGCTCCCCATGAGCCAGTCGATCGAGCTCACGCCGAACAACACGACCGAGGGCTTCGTGGTCCAGGTGACCGTCACGGCGCCCGACGGGACGACGACGCTCGTCTCGAGGACGAACGGCGCGGCGGAGACGCCGACGACGATCGCGACCGCGCTCACCCCGCTCCTGACGGCGATCGCCGGCGTCACGGCGACCGACAACACGGGCTCGGTCTCGGTCGACGCCGACACGGCGGGCGACCTCTTCGACTTCTCGGGGATCGCCGGGCTCGCCGTCCTCGACGAGACCGCGGACCCGGGGATCGCGACCGACCTCGCCGCGATCGCGACCGAGGACTCCGACTTCTACGGGCTCCTCCTCGACTCGAACAGCAAGGCGGAGATCGCGGCGGCGGCCGCGTGGGCGGAGGCGCTCACGAAGATCGCCGGCTTCTCGAACGCGGACGAAGAGGTCCTCGACGACACGGCCGGGAACATCGCCGAGACCCTCGAGGCGGCGGCCTACGATCGGTCCTACTTCCTCTGGAACCGGGCCGTCCTCAGCTACGCCGGGATCGCCTGGATGGGCGACCGCTTCCCGAGCGACCCCGGCTCCTCGACCTGGAAGTTCAAGCAGCTCTCCGGGATCACCGTGGACAAGCTCTCCACGACCCAGAAGAACAACCTCACCTCGAACAACGCCAACTTCTACATCTCGATCGCGTCGATCCCGACGACGTGCGAGGGGACGATGGCGTCGGGTCGCTTCATCGACATCACGCGCACGATCGACGCGTTCGTTGACCAGACCCAGGTCGAGCTCTTCCAGCTCCTCTCGAACCTCCCGAAGCTCCCCTACACGAACGCGAGCGTCTCGCTCGTGAAGAGCATCCTCCGCGGCGTCATCCGCGAGTTCCAGGGGGACCAGGCGCTCGACCCCGAGACCGAGCCCGTCATCACGGCGCCGCTCGTCCAGGACGTCTCGAGCGTCGACCGGGGGAACCGGCTCCTCCCGGACATCAACTTCTCCGCGCGCCTCGCCGGGGCGATTCACTCGATCCAGATCACCGGCGTCCTCGCCATCTAAGGAGCTCGTCCCATGCCCGCAGGCTTCCGCGTCTACAGCTCGTCCCAGGTGACTCTCTCGATCGCCGGGATCCCGATCACCGGCGGTTACGCCGACGGGGAGTTCCTCCGCATCGAACGGGAGACGGAGGCGTTCTCCGATGTCGCCGGGACCGACGGCGAGGTCACCCGGAACAAGACCCGGGACAACCGCGCGACCGCGACGATCATCCTCATGCAGTCCGCCGCGTCGAACCAGCAACTCTCCGAGCTGCACAACAACGACAAGAACACGGAGGGCGGGACCGGCGTCGGCCGCTTCCTCGTGGAGGACCTCAACGGGACGACGATCCACGAGGGCGCGCAGTGCTGGATCATGGCCGAGCCCGACTCGACCTACGACCGCGAGGCGACGCCGCGCGAGTGGCAGATCCGGATCGCGAACCTCATCAACAGCTTCGGCTCCTACGCATGAGCGAGCGGACCGTCATCGCGGTCCTCGTGTGCAACGGGTGCGGAGCCCGTCGCGACGTGGACCGCTGGACCGAGAAGACGCGCGCCGAGAAGCGCGCCGCGCTCGAGCCCGGCTCGCACTGCCAGGACGCAAGCTCACGGGTCGCGAAGACGCGGCTCTCAGATGTCGAGGAGGCCGACGAGGAGGAGTAACTCTCCCCGCCGACCTCCCGGCCAGCCGAAGGGGATCCGATGGCCAGGAAGACCGAGATCGTCACGCTCGATTTCTACGAGGGCGACCCCCGTAGATTCGAGCTCATCCAGTTCAAGCCGAAGGACGGCCACGCCGTTCTCGAGCGCCTCCTCCGTGTCGCCGCGCCGGTGATCTCGCCGGTGGCCGACAACCTCGCGCCCGACGCGGCGGAGAGCGACGGGGAGGACCTCGACCTCTCCGGGCTGGGGAGCGCCCTCGAGGCGCTCGGCGAGAACCTCGCGAAGAACGAAGGCCTCCTCGAGTGGCTCGTCCAGAAGGTGAAGAAGACGACGAAGATGGAGACCGACGAGGAGGACGTCTTCGTCACGCCGACCCAGGAGAACTGGGACGACATCTTCGCGGGTGAGTACGGGGCGGAGCTCTCCCTCGTCATCGCGTGCCTCAAGCTCAACTATCGCGGGCTCGCGTCGAAGGGGGGCGGCCTGGGAAAAATCGTGCGCCGGTTCGCGACCCGCAAGCCGTCGCGGTCGAGTTCCCCGACGGATGCCCCGTCTGGCTCTGGCGCCTCGTAGTCGACGCACGGATCCCGGAGGGTCTCATCGCGATCGAGGAGACCTGGAGCCTCGAGGACGTCTACATGGCCCACGCGGTCCTCGACGCGTATGATGAGGCCCGCATCAAGGCGGAGAAGAACGCGCCCAAGCCGAAGCCCGCGCCGCGTCGAGGGCGAGGACGACGGCGCCGACGGAGGTAGCGGTGCTTCGCGAGGTCCTGGCCAGGTTCGGTATCGAGTTCGACGGCGCGGCGCTCCAGGCCGCGGTCGGCGGTCTCCAGAACCTCGCCCTCGCCGCCGCCGCCGCCGCCGCCGCGATCACGATCGGGCTCCTGGTCGCGCTCCGCGATCTCACCGTGGAGATGGCCGAGTTCGGCGACGAAGCGGCGAAGACCGCGCGCCAGCTCGGGATCTCGGGGGACGAGCTCCTACGGTGGCGGTTCGCCGCCGAGCGGTCCGGCGTCGAGGCGCAGTCCCTCACGAACGGGCTCCGGCGTCTCCAGCGGAACATCGTCGACGCCGGCGAAGGGGTCGACACCGCGGTCCGCGCGTTCACCGATCTCGGCGTGAACTTCCGCGACGCGGAGGGCGGCTTCCGCGAGATCGAAGACATCCTCCCCGAACTCGCGGACGGCTTCGCGCGGCTCGAGAGCGACACGCAACGGAGCGCGCGCGCTCAACAGCTCTTCGGCCGCTCGGGCGCGGAGCTCCTCCCGTTCTTCGAGGGCGGGAGCGAGGGCCTCCAGGAGCTCTCCGACCGCTTCGACGAGCTCACCGGCGGCGGCTTCGGGAACTTCTTCGAAAACGCGGAGGCGGCCCAGGACGCGATGGCGGACTGGGAGCTGGCGACCACGGCGGTCAAGGCGACGCTCGCGACCGAGCTCCTCCCCGTCCTCACGGCGACGGTGACCGCGGTCTCGGATCTCGTCGGCTTCTTCAACAGCGCGACCCGGAACACGCGCCCCTTCCGCGCGATCCTCATCGCGCTCGCGGTCACGCTCGGGAGCATCGCCGGGACGCTCTTCGCGATCATGCTCCCCGCGCTCATCGCGGTCCTCCCGTTCTGGGGCGCGATCGCCCTCGCGATCGCCGTCGTCGTCTTCGCGCTCGACGAGCTCCTCACGCTCTTCTCGGGCGGGGACTCGCTCATCGGCCGCCTCATCGATGAGATGTTCGGCGTCGGCGCGTCGGCCCGCTTCGTCGAGATGGTCACGCGGGCTTGGGAGGACTTCGTCAACTTCCTCGTCCGCGAGGGGATCCCGCTCATCCAGCGCGTCGGGCGCGAACTCATCGCGCTATGGCCGCGCGTGCGGCCCGTGCTCCGCGCGATCGGGCGCGCGCTCGTCTCGACCTTCCAGTTCCTCGTCGCGCTCCCCGGGCGCGTCCAGAAGCTCGTCGCCCGGGTGACCGCGCTCTTCAACAGCCTCCGCGATCGGATCACGGCGATCGTGAACCAGATCCGCGGGGTCGTCTCGAGCGTGACCGAGACGGTCCAGGGCGTCGCCGGGTTCTTCGGGATCGACGTCGCCGGCGGCGAGGGTCCAGGCATGACGGCGCCGGGCGCGCGCGTGAGCCCGGAGCGCCGCGGCGGGGACACCGTCGTCGAACAGTCGAACGACATCACGATCAACGGGACCGACCTCTCGCCCGAGGAGCTCCAGCGGACGATCGTCAACAGCCTCGAGGAGTCGCGCCAGCGCGCCCTCCGCGTAGCCGAGCGCGCGCTCACCACGGTCGCGGGGTAGCCGATGGCGGAGCTTGCATGGACCCTCGAGGACGGGCGCGAGCAGTCCCTCACCTTCGACGCCACCGTTCGCGAGGCGCCGGAGTCGACGGCGACGATCACGGAGCACCCGATCGAGGAGGGCGCGGACATCTCCGATCACGTCCGGAAGGACCTCGACCGGATCTCCCTCCAGGTCGTCGTCTCGGACACGCCGATCGTGAACCCGGCCGACCACAACGACGGCTCCCAGGGCTCGATCCAGAGCGTCCAGCTCTCCGGCCAGGAGGGCGAGCTCACCCGCGCCCAGGTCCTCGTCTTCGACGGCGGCGTCACGCGCGTCCGGAGCGTCTACGAAGAGCTCCTCGACCTCATGGGGAACGGGACTCGCGTCCGCGTGATGACGCGCCTCCGCGAACTCGAGGACATGGTGGTCAAGCGTGTCTCGCCGATCCGCGAGGCCGACTCCGGGGACTCGCTCGTCGCGACACTGGAGCTCCAGCAAATCTCCGTGGTGAGCTCGGAGATCGTCGCCGCGCCGGAGCCCCGCGAGACGCGCGGGAACAACGCCCAGGAGCGCGGCCGCGAGAACACGGAGGACGAGGGCGAGGGCGGCCAGAGCCTCCTCGCGGCCGGGCTCGACGGCTTGACGAGCTTCTTCGGAGGGTCGTGATGCGTCGCCTCGAGGGAGGGTCTACGCGTCGGGCTCGCCGGCGGGACGCGTTCGGCGGCCGCGCGCTACGCTTCGGCTCGATCCGTCTCGCCTCGAGGAGCGACCGATGAGCCTCCGCGTCCCCACGTCGACGACCCTGTCCGACTACTTCCAGACGACCAGCCTGGACGGCCGGGACTACGTCTTCCGGTTCCTCTACAACGAGCGCGAGGGGACCTGGTTCTTCTCGCTCTTCGACGAAGAGGGCGACCCGATCGTCCAGTCGATCAAGGTGATCGTCCAGCTCCCGCTCCTCCGCCTCGTGGTCGACGAGCGGAAGCCGCCGGGGATCCTCCTCGCGCTCGACACGCAAGCGCCGGAGACCGACTTCTCGAGCGCGTCGAAGAGCCTCGCCCGCGACCCGGGCCTATTCGAGCTCGGGGAGCGCGTGATCCTCCTCTACTTCACGGAGGCGGAGGTCGCGTCGCTCGGGGGCGGGTGAGCGATGCCGGAGCTTTTCGGACGGCGCGCCGAGCTCGTCGCGGGGATCGGGTCCGGCCAGGCGGTCCGGATCGTGAACCTCGATTTCGAGTTCCAGGTCATCAAGAACCTACGGCGCGAGCCGAACACCGCAGAGATCAAGGTCTTCAACCTCTCGCCCTCGACGCGCCAGAGCCTCGAGGCCGCGGAGGAGCAACGGATCCGGCTCTCCGTCGGCTACGAGAGCGACGTCCACGTCATCTTTGAAGGCGACCTCCGGAAGGCGAGCTCGACGCGCGACGGGCCGGACATCGTCACGACGATCGAGGGCGGCGACGGGGAGCGGTCCTTCCGGCGCGCGCGCACGAACCGGAGCTTCGGCGAGGGGACCAGCGTCCGGAGCGTGATCGAGGACGTCGCGCGGTCGATGGGGATCGGCGTCGGGAACCTCGAGGCGCAGACCCAGGGCGCGGGGTTCGAGGGCCTGGGGAACGTCTACGTCGAGGGGACCGTGGTGAGCGGCTCGAGCCGCGAGAGCCTCACCGGGCTCACCCGCTCGGTCGGGCTCGAGTGGAGCGTCCAGGACGGGAACCTACAGCTCCTCCCGTTCCGGACCGCGCTCCGCCAGACGGCGGTCCTCCTCCGCGCCGAGCCGAACACCGGCCTCGTCGGGAGCCCGTCGCTCGACTCGGAGAACGTCCTCCAGGCGCGCTCGCTCATCATCCCGGGCATCTTCCCCGGCCGGAAGGTGCGGGTCGAAGCCGAGTTCGTCCGGGGCGACTACCGCGTCACGAAGGCGACCTGGAACGGGAGCACGTTCGGGAATGACTGGTATGTAGACGTCGAAGGGAGAGCGGTCGATGGCTGAGGATGATTCCCCCGAGCTCGCGAGCGTGATCGCGGCGGCGATCGAAGCGCGCCTCGTCGACGTACACACATCGCTCCCCGGACGGGTCGAGTCCTACGACGCCGCGCGCCAGGTCGCGGACATCAAGCCGATGCTCCGGCGCGTCATCCGGCGCGAGAACATGGAACGCGTCGTCGAGGAGCTCCCGGTCATCCCGTGCGTCCCGGTCCAGTGGTCGCGCGGCGGCGGCGCGTTCGTCTCCCTCCCGCTCGCGGCCGGGGACTTCGGCTGGCTCATGTTCGCGGACTACTCTATCGACCGCTTCCGCTCGACGGGGGACGACGTGGACCCGGGGGACACGCGGCGCTTCGACCTCTCGAACGCGGTGTTCCTCCCGAACGGGCCGTTCCCCTCGGACGAGGCGCTCGCGGACGCGAACGCGTCGGAGATCCGGGTCGGCTTCGACGGCGACTACCAGGCCGCCATCAAGAAAGGGCCGAGCCCGGAGATCCGTCTCCCCGCCGACGCGACGACCTTCCTCGCGCGCGCCGACCGCGTCCTCACGGAGCTCCAGGGCGTCGCCACGGCGTTCAACGGGCACACCCACACCGCCGGCGGCTACATGGACTCTAGCCCCGCGCCCGTGACCGGAGTCTCCGGCGGGCCGAGCTCCAGCTACAGCGCGTCCGATCCCGCGTCTGATACGGTGAAGGGGACATGACGACCCTCCGGCGCACGCTCGAACAGGACGCGGACAATCCGGTCGTCGGGGACCTCTACATCGACCCGACCGGCCAGCTCGTCCTCGTGGGCGACGTCCCCGAGACGCGCGACCTCGAGGTCCGCCAGCACGTCCGGAGCCGGCTCCGCTTCTTCCTCGGGGACTGGTTCCTCGACCAGCGCCAGGGCTTCCCCTACTTCCGCGACGTCTTCATCAAGAACCCGAGCCGCCAGAGCATCATCTCGAGCCTCCGGCGTACGATCCGCCAGACTCCGGGGGTGGACGAGGTCGACGAGCTCACCCTGGAGGTCGACGACCGCCGGCGCGCGACCGTATCCTTCCGGGCGCTCCTCGAGGACTCGGACGTCCCCCTCGAGTTCTCGGACTTCATCCTGGGAGAGTTCTAGCGATGCCCGCTCCCTTCGGCCTCACCCCCACCGGCTTCTCGCGGAAGACCCTCGAGGAGATCGTCCAGGAGCTCTCCGACGACGAGAAGGCGCAGATCGACGCGCGCCTCAACACGCAACCCGAGGAGCCGATCGGCCAGCTCAACGGGATCATCGGGTCGAAGCTCGCCGAGCTCTGGGAGCTCGCGGAGGCGGTCAACGCGGGGCGCTTCCCGGCCACGGCGACGGGCTTCCAGCTCGACCAGACGAGCTCGATCACCGGGACGCTCCGCGGGCCGGCGACGAAGGGGACGGTCACGCTCACGGTGACCGCGACGGCGCCGACGACGATCCCCGCGGGAAGCGTCGTCCAGGTCCTGGGCGACGACTCGAACCGATGGGTCACGCTCGCGGACGCGGTCTTCGCCGCCCCGGGCTCGACGAGCGTCGAGGCGGAGGCGGAGGTCGCGGGGACCTTCATCGCGAACCCGGGCACGATCACCGTGATCGTCACGCCGGTCGCCGGCTGGGACTCGGTCACGAACCCGGCGAGCGCGACGCCCGGCGCCGAGATCGACACGGACGCCCAGCTCCGCATCCGGCGGGAGAACGAGCTCTCCCGAGCTGGGTCCGCGACCGTCGACGCGATCCGGACCGACGTCCTCGACGTGGAGGACGTGACGAGCGTCACGGTGTTCCACAACCCGACGAGCTTCGTCGACGCGAACGGGCTCCCCCCGAAGACGGTCGAGGTCCTCGTCATCGGCGGCGCCGACCAGGACATCCGGGACGCGATCCTCGCGACCGTGGCGGCCGGGATCGACACCTTCGGGACGACCGTCGGGACGGCCACCGACTCCCAGGGCGGGGTCCACACGGTCCGCTTCTCGAGGCCCGTCGAGATCGACATCCTCGTAGAGATCGATCTCTCGATCGACGCCCAGGCCTACCCCAGCGGAGGCGATGCTCTCGTCCAGGCGGCGATCGAGTCCTACACGAACGGGCTCCCCGTCGGGAATGACGTCTTCCTCGCCCAGGTCTCCGCCGCCGGCATCGACGCCGCGGCCGGCATCATCAACGTGACCGCGGTCCGGATCGGGAGCGTCTCGCCCGCGATCGCGCCGGTCGCGAGCGACTACACGATCACGGCCCGCCAGCTTGCTACGATGAGCGCCGCGGCGAACGTGACCGTCGCCACAACCCCCGGGAGCCCGTAGCCGATGGCCAAGCAAGCAACCGTGAATCAGAGCCCCGCGACCGGCGCGGCCGCGATGTTCCAGCTCATGACGTTCCTCACGAGCTCGCTCGCGTTCGAGGTCATCCCGGCGAGCGACGGGACGACCTACGAGGCGGACGTCCCG
>FUIF01003412.1_pt1 | contig 13101 bp, 9 predicted proteins | sample 1003461 | NCBI WGS metagenome assembly FUIF01 (sample SAMEA80401918, study PRJEB19352) | marine metagenome | reverse complement strand
GACTCCTCTTTCCGCCCGAACTTCGCTGCCAGATCAGGGCGACAGATAGTCGTCGGCCTGCGACCGACTCGTCACGATGTCACGAGGTGACAGGCTCCCGGTACATGCTCTCGCTAATCGTGAAATCTTTGGCTCGCCCTTTGTTTTCGACGAAGCCAAAGCGTTTGTAGAACGTCACCAGACGGGAGCGAGATGTTGTCCCGTGGCGGTCATCTTTTTGGCCCGGAGTGAGGACAACGCGCTTTCCCGTTGCATCCGCATAGTCAACGATATCGCGCATAAGAGCGGAGCCAGCCCCCTGTTTACGGCCACCTTTCGGACGATGATCGATGCGACCTTAATGGAATCCTCGCTCTCGTTGATCAGGAGAGTATCGAAGTTGTCCTTATGCTTGGCCTTGATCGCTCGATGGACCCTGTTTCCCTGGCTTTGCTGTAGTTAATGTCAGGGTTGCTGCCATCGAATGACCCGTTGTTGCCGGTCGCTGACTTAATCTGAGTCGGATTGAAAGCGGCATAATGATCTGCTGGGTGGTTGTACAGCCCGATAGCATCGTCGAGGTTCTTAAAATGCACGCCGTCCTTACCAAGTCTCTTTGCTCTATCCAATTGGTCAGACAGCCATGAATCGACATCATTATCTTCGGATAACTCTTGCGGTGTTTTGCCCTCTGCGTCAACCTCCAAAAAATCGCCGGAGAGGTAAACACCCATCACTTGCGCATTTTCGCGTAGGGTTGCGCGCCCGTCAGATGAGTCCATATCTTCAGCGATCTGCAACAACCTGTCGTATTCATCCCAATCGTTGTCGGCTTCCGCAGCGTCCGCTTTTCGCATGACATTTTTGACCGGCCCATCTTCAGCAGCGTAAGTCGCGTAGGCGTCTGCGGTCGCTTTATCTGGGGTGAAGAAAAAGGCTTTAGCCGCGCTGGAGGCTTCGGTTACGCTGCCAGCGTGGTCATACGTGAACTCCGTGAATGCAGCACCTGTCCCGTGGTAGACGACTAGCGGGTCGCCGTTCTCGTCAACAACGCTGCTGTCACCGAACCAGGATTTGAACTCCGGCGTATGTGTCTGGGCTTTGCTGTATGCGATGTCAGGGTTGCTGCCATCGAACGATCCGTTGTTGTTGGTTGCTGACTTGATTTGCGATGTGTTGGCCGGGCCAAGCTCGGCCGCATTAACAAGAACGGGTTCACCATCGCTCCCATAGAAGATATCCTGGTCTGGCAAGTACCCCCACACCCAAATATTCTTTGTGTCAGAATTAAACGCATCATAGTGGGTGCTTTCAAACTGGTTTTCTTCGGTGACAATATTTATGACACTTACGCCGTATTCCCGCTTATTTTCATCAGCGTAATTCATGCTGCGCTTATTCCACGGAACCGACTTGCGCCGACGACCTATAGCGAGCTCTGGTTTTTTTAACCCATACAGTCCCGACAGGAAAAACACGTCCTCCCCAGGTTCACTGTAATCTGACTGATCCGTCCACGCGAAAAAATCATCATCCTTTTCGCTTGCCAGTTGACGGATGCTGCGTATATCCGTGGAGTCTATATTGGGGTTGTCTCGAAGGATCTCATCGCGCCACCTAGCCCCCGTCTTATACCCTTGGGGCTCCTCGGGTGGCTTCTTGTCACTCTTAACGTAAAAATCACCAACCACAAGTGGTTTTACCATCTTCATCAACCGCTTTCGAATCACCAAACCAGCGCTTGAACGCTTCAGTGTCTGTGTCTGCCAGATCCTTTGTGTTCTGGTCGCCCACCGGTGAGAGAGATAGGGCGCTGTCGTCCTGCTTCTCAATAACCACGATCCTCGTATTGACACCAGTGGTATTGAAAGACGACTTGAAAGCCCCCTCCGGTAATTTCTCCGACGATCCATGCTCGTCAACGAAATCGCGGAACTCCTTCGCCTTAGCATCCGACCCGAAGAACGGCCCCTCGGAGGTTATCGCAACCAGCTTGCCCCCCGGCTTGAGCAGGCTGAAAGCATGGCGCACATGGTCAACGTCCTGCCGCTTTGAAAACGGCGGATTCATGACGATACGGTCATACTCTCCGGTGTGCTCGAGGAAGTCGGAGCTGGTCGGTTCGAAACCGGCATCCTTCAGATACTCGCGCAGTGTGGGTGAAATCTCGACGACCTCAACCTCCCCGCCTGCATCCTTCGCCGCCTGTGCGATATCCCCGAACCCGGCTGACGGCTCCAGAACGCTCATGCCCGGCTGGATATCGGCCTCTTCCATAATTCTGTCAATAACCGGCTGCGGCGTCGGGAAGAAGTCGTTATCCTTGCGCCCGATCAGTTCACGGCGTCTCTGCTTGAGCGGGTCGGCTTTCTGCTCGACGTTCTTATACTCAAGGTATTCCCGCATTGCAGCGCGCAGCGTCGGCAGGTCGGTGATGCCCATCTTTTGCAGACGGTCAAAGTTCTTGAAGCGGTCAAGGGTGTTCTCTGCTGCATGCTTGCCATTCTCTGTGTGCTTCTTCGCCATCGTGGCGGCTTTGCGGACGGCCTCGCGGAGCTCTGCGTTTTTGAGCTCTCCCCAGCTGCGATCGCCTTTTGTCTGCGAAGCGATCTTGCGCATCTTCTGCGCCAGGCGGACGCCACCCTTTACCGCCTCAATAGCTCGTGCGATATCGCGCAGATTATCAGCATGGAATGTCGGGTAGGGGTAGCTCATCGCGTCGATATCATCAACGGATACAGAGCGCTTCTGAGAGGCTGAGTAGCTAATCCCCTTCGACTGCTCATAGTCGCGCTTGGCTTGGCGCAGCATGGCGTCCAGGGTTTCGATATGGGTCTTGGCGCGGATTCCGTCAAGATGTTTGACCTTGCCCTCCTGCATTGCCGCTGCGAGGTTGCGCATGGTCTTGGCAAAGGCGATATTCCTCCGCGCCGCTTCCTCGGCCCTCTGCGCCATAGCGGCCTGCCGGTGGGTGTTTTCCCTGCGGTCAGCGTTGAGTGATTCCTTGCCTATGCCTTCGAGCTTATCGGCCAGTTCAATGAGCCGTTCGGCGGCGGTGTTCTTCTTCTCCTCCTTGCGCTCTACAGCGGCCTCGGCTTTCGACTGATCCCCTTCTTTTAGGGCGACAAACTTCTCTGCCGTCTCACGGTCGTAGAACTGAAAACCAGCCGGAGAGCCTTTGAAGGATCTCGAATAACGTCCGCCGAGTTGCTTCGCGCGCTGATTCAACTCGTCATAGACTTCGCGGTCGACCCGTTCACCCATCGTGACGACGTAAACATTCTGCTCCAGCTTGGTGTGCCAGTGTTCCTTGATCTCCATTGCAACATCGGTGTCAACGCCTTTGACAACGGCTTTGCGCTCAAGTTCGGCTTGGCGCTTGTCTTTATTCTCTTCAGCCTTCAATTCGTCATACCGGCGCTGCTGGTCGGGCGTCATGTCCGCTTCTTTGCGGTATTGCAGGAAGGTCTTGAAATCTTCAAGGGTCTGCGGATCGGTAATCGCCTCCTTGGTTTTGCGGATCTCCTCTTTACGCTCTGCGATTCTGGCGTTGCGACCCTCAACGTACTTTTGCAGATCGGCGTCGGTGTAGTTGTCAACCCGATCTTTGACAGCATTCTGAAGGGAATCTTTCTCTATGCCGTAAGAGATTGTTCCAGACAGGTTGAATCCCGTGACTATCTCCCGGTATGCAGCCTGAACGATACGGTCTTTCTTCTCGTTCTTGTAGCGCCACTGAAGGCCGGGAAGGGCTTTGAGAAGTTGCGCTTTGGTCATCTTCCCCAGATCGGCTATCAGTGCATCCTTATTGTCAAGAACTGACTGGAATGCAGTGCGATACTGATCAGCGGTCACTTCGCCTGCGTTGACCTGATCGGTAAAGGTATCCCATGCGGCATAGGTGGTAAGATTATTTGCACCCGCAGAAGATTCTTTATCCTGCGCCGCTCTTGCCTCGTCAATCAGCGCACGGTACTTCTCTTTGTCGCCAGCAAAGAACTCTTTCACGATATTCATGCGGTCGGTCTGGCCGTCAAGCGTGTAAACCAGCGTGAATGGGTAGCCGTCACGATCCTTGGTAACCTTCGTAACCTCAGCCTTCCCTTTGATTTTGTCGCCGGGCTTCATGGTGGAGAATGTAGCAGCAAGGTCTTTAAGCTGCTGCTCTTTCTTCCTCGCCTTCTCTTTCTGCGCTTCGATTTTCTGCTTACGGCGAACATTGGCAACCCCAACGGCTTCAGCCAAGCTGGCGCGCGCGGAGTCCTGCCATTTAGAGAAACGCTCTTCAGCAAGATCAAGAGCGCTGCTTCGTCGGCCTGCCTGCTTCGAGTTGAACTTACTGCGCCCGGCGACATGAGAAGAAACGGTATTGCCGCGCACGGTAAACACCCGGTTGCGGCGCTCGATATACTCATCCTTGACCTTTGCCAGTTCATCTTCGAGTAACTGTTCGTTACCCTCCGGCAGGTCCTTGAGCATATCCTCCCGCAGATCGGTCATGAAGTTAACGTAGCTTTGCTGCTCCAGCTTGGCGGCACTGGCCGGACTGGTGCTGGTTCCGGAGTAGGCTCGAGTTGCGGCTTTTTTGTCGATATCATCGGGGGAGAATTGGCTTTCTTCAGACTTAACTTCTTCTTTCTGCAGGTCTCCATCAAGGATCTGGTCGGTAACCTGAATCAGCTCATCCAGAGCGGTACGCATACTGTTATCCAGGCCAAGCAGACGCCGCACAGCGTCAACGAACTTCGTCCAGGCGGTACCCCCCTGATACTCAATCCCCCGCAGCATCTCCTGGAACTTCGGCTCAGTCAGGCCGTGGGCGACAATCTCATTAACGTCTGCGGCTGCGAGACCCGTTTTTGTTTCGCGCTCAAACTCGGTGGCCTCACCGCTTTTTATTCTGGCATTCAGGTAGGCGGCGATACTGTGCTGCAGCTTATAGAGATCTTGAACGGCAGCGCAAGAGTCGTGTTCCTGTTTTTTGCTTTATTTCCATCATTAATCCTTTCGGCGGTTGCCGCGTGAATCAACTCATGGAGAACAACCGTCTCGTTCATGCCGTTTTCGCCGTTAAACTTATCGCCACGTAAATAGATTGCCCGGCGCCCCGTTTTGTAGTTTTCGTAGTTAACGCCATTGGCAATATTCAGTGTGCGCGGGACGCCGCCCGGCACCTCAACGTCAGGCTGGACGATGATATATTCGACGTTTTCACCGATGAACTCGGAAATTCGCCCGGCGATAGCGCGATAGCTTTCATCCTCGGAATTTTCCGCGATATATCTTGCTGCTTCGTGCGCGTTGGCGAACCCGGCGAGAGGGTGAATTTCTTGATCAGGTTTTGATTCTGCGGTTTTGTTTTTAGCTTCAAGCTGCTCTATTTTCTGCTTGAGGACTCCTTCATAGACGTCCGTCCCGAGAAAATCGCGTTGGCGTTCCTTCTCCAAAGCCTCGGCAAAGGAGAGCTTATCAATGACGACATAGTTAAAGATGTTATCTGCAACCTTCGAGGCCTGGTTTGTTATCATCCCGGTGTTGAGTTTTCCGAGACGCTTCCCCGCCAAAACTGCCGCCGTTTCCATCAAGTTCTACACTGGGAGCTTTTTCTTGGTCGGGCTTTGATTCGGCCTCATTGTCGCTCACGTTTCCCGTTTCTTGATCCACAACAGGACCTGTCTCTAACGGCTGATCATCAAACAGCCCGGCCTCTTCCTCTTCAAGAGAGAAGTCGAGCGAATTCACATGCTCTGCGTTGTCGGGGGTTATTCCCTCGCCGAACGTGGAGGGAGTGTTGAACAGCTTGAGGTCTTCGCCCTGTTTGGCGGTAACGTTCGAACTGGCATAGGTGGGTTCTACTTCTTCGGCTGTTCCTTCGGTCGCGGCTTCTGCTGGTTCTGCTGGCGCTTGGCTTCGCGCTCCTTCAGAAACCTCGCTACTTCTTTCGCTTTCTCGCCCATCGTTCGCATCCTTTATCAGTTGGTAGAGATCTGCGGCAATGGCGCCGTCGTCCCTGCTGCTCTCCAGTATATCAATAACCGCATCCACGCCAAGCAGATTCATGGCTTCGTCGGAAAGTTCCGCGATCGAGCGGGTTTCTTCATCCCAATATTCTGGGTAAGCCTCTTCTTTCTCTTCAGACATCCCTTGCTCGAGCGATTCCATATTACTACGATACTCAAAGTCTTCCGCCTGCTGCTCGTACTGCTCCCGAACAAGGCGCACAGCTTCAGCCTGATTCCTGCCCAGCTTCCCGCCTGCCTCGAATTTCTCTACAGCATTGCGCAGCTTCTGGACGCCGCCGACCATGGCCGCAGCCTCTTGCACCCAGGTGGGATTCAATGAGGGAACGCGCCCGGTAACGGTTCCGGTTTCATCGACAATGGTCGAGCCGACGCGCCCTTGCTCCGCTTCAACGGCGGATTGCGACTTGAGGAAATCACTCAGACTTCCCTCTGCGCTCGCAGGGGAATCGCTGTCTGATATCGCAGCGTCCTGGTCGTTATCGACCATATTGTTAGCGTCAACAACTTGGCCTGAAGTCTCAACCATATTCTTGGCGCCAGGAATATGGTCTGCTAAAGACAGTCCGGTTTCAGCCGTGAATTGCTCATGGCTTTCAAATTCTTCCATGGTGCCGGTTTCGGGATCGATCAGAACGGGGTTGCCGGTTTCTTCGTTAACATCGACAGAGAAGGTCATGCCGTCGTATTCGATCGTATCCCCGATGTTGACAGCCTTCCCGGCATCAGAAGCGGCGCCCTGCTTCGGTGCGTCACTCTTCGCCCAGGCTTTAAACTCATCCATCGGCATCGGAGTAACAGCCGCTGCGCCATCCCAGCCCGGCTCATAGTTGGAGTTGTAGATCTCAAGGGCGTGGTCTTCATCGGTCGCGCCGATAACAACCTTGTGCTCATCAAAACCACCTTCGGCATTCTGCTGATCGATGACATAGGCGGTGTCTGCGCTCTCAGCCTCGGGGCCAAGAACAACGTCGAGATGATCCTTGTCGAAGCCGACGGTTCCCTTGATATAGCCGTAGTGGTGATTGATCGGGGTTTCCCAGGCATTGCCCGATTCATCGACACCCTTGCGAACAGATCCGGCTGGGTTTTCGATGGTGATATCCATGCCGTGCAGCTTGATATGGCCCTTCTTATAGTTCCCGGCCTCCTTCTGCGCTTCGGTCGGTTCGCTGAGATCGTTCTCCGGAGAGGTAGCCGCCTCATGCGCCTGGGTATCGATCGCGGAGACTTCCGGCTGCGCGACTGCGGCCTCGTGGATCTCGTCGGCGGCAGAGTAGGCCTGTTGCCAGAAGTCGTCATAATCGACACCGCCGGGGATGATATCGCCCATCTGGCCGGTTTCGTTGTCGTACTCGGTCGGTACGGCAGGCTGAGCGGCCTGGGTCATGTCAATGTCTGTCGGTACGGCCTGTTGAGCTTCTGGGGCTTCCTGCGGGGCTTCCTGCGGAGCGGCTTCAGTCATATTGACATCGGTCTGGATCGCCTGGCCGAGCTTGCGGACGGGAGCCTTGATTCCAGCGTAGCCCATTTGACCGCCGACCGTGATAGCACTCTGGCCGACAGCGGAGAGAGCTTCAAGCGCTGCGTTCTTGGTATCCCAATTCCCGGTTGCCAGACCTTCACCGGCAAATTCACCGGCAAACTCGCCGCCCGACTCCATCGCCAGGTCGCCGATAGCGCGCGCAGCCTTCTTGCTGGCCGTATTGGCAGCGATCAGTTCGGCGTCATTCCCCAGGATCTGCTTAAAAGCTTCCGACCGAGTTGCTTTCTTGACCGCCGCCTTGCTGGTCTTATCAACGCCCATCTCAACAAGGGCGCGATCAACAGCCTTGCTCATGGGAGCCTCGAAGAGAAGACTACCGAGGCGCATGGTCAGGGTATCGATGGCACCGATTGTCCCGCCCTTGATAGCGGCCTGCTTCATCAGGTCGCCGCGATTCTCTTTGAGAAAGTCAATAACGGCCTGAGTGTTATTAACGTCGATCCCGCTCTCAGCAAGGGCTTGCTCGATCTGCCCCGAGGCTTCGACCAGAGCATTACCCGTAGAGGCTCCAGCCCAACCGCCAGCGATTCCACCGGCTGCGGCACCAGCAGCGTTACCGATAACAGGGACAGCGGAGCCAGCCGCGCCACCTGCCGCGCCACCGGCAACCGTACCAGCGGCAAAGCCAGCCATCGGCGCGACCATATTGGGAACCTGTTCAACGATCCCCTGGCCCATAGCGTAAACATCCTTCGCTGCGGAGAGGGCGCCTTCTTCCTTGAGGTCCTTCCAGACCTCACCGGCAACATTCTTCACGCCACCGATAACGCCGTCGCCATTCTCCCAGGCCTCCCCGAGTTCAACGGCGTGTTGTGCTTTGGGGTTTGCGCCCTGATAAGCTGCGCGCTTCTGCAGGGTTTCGGTCAGTCCCTCGGTATCACCTGCTGCCAGATCGATAGCGGCGGAGACGCCCGATTTCATGTTTTGCCAGCCACGCCCAAACGCTGTCGGCGAATCATGGCCGCCAGGTGTCAGGTCGTCAAACATTCCTGTACTTTCGGTCTGAACTGCAGAAGAGGTGTTTACAGCTTCCTCTGACATCAGATCATCGAACATTCCCATACAATCAACCCCCGATCAGGTCATTTTCGTTGAATTGTGCTCCGTATCTTTCCCTTAGACGGCGGATAACCTCGCCCCTTGCCTGCGGATTGGCGACGAGAACCTTATTATTGGCCTCGTTGATGGCAGACTGATAGCTATCTCCAGTATCGACAGCCTGCCCCTGGTTCCCATATTCCCCTGTCACCGTATTGAAGGCGACGGGTCGCTGCCCTGTTTGCATCCCGTTTTCGTCGTACTCATCGATAAGGACAGACTTGTAGGGAGATTCCGTCTTTACCGCACCGCCCCCGCCAAGCAGGGCTCTGGCCTGATCCATGTCGCCAGCGTCCATATAGTGTTGAGCGAGCTGGTTTGTCAGCTGCGCCTTCAATGCTTCCTCGCGCTGCTTGTAGTTCTCGGCATAGCGAAGGCGGTTGAACTGCTGGCGCTGCTGGCGTTGACGATCCTCGCCTTCGGCCATGTAGGCGCCCATCTGATTGAGATCGTCCTGAGTGATAACCCCCCCGCTGCTGCTCCTGCTGGATGCTTGTCTGATTTGCCGTGTTGAAGTTGTCGATATTGACGGCGGCTCCCGGTTGACGAAAGTAGCCCTGAAGCTCTGGGCCATTCCCGGTGCTCCGGTCTGCGCGGCCTGAAAACGGTTCTGGTTTGTCGGCTGTTCAACCTCGCCCGGCTTGAGGAAATAGGTATAGGTCTTGCCGTTGATCGTTGTTTTAACCTTGCGTCGCTGGTTGTCGGCGATCATGTCGGCCTGGCTGTTCCAGCCGCCGATAGGGGTGGTGTTGTTCCTCTGCCCCGTCATATAGGCGTAAGATCCGCGATTTTGGCCGCCGTTCAGTCCGGTTTCCGCCTGTGCCAGCGCCCCCACAGGAGCATTGTGCTGAGCGGTGTTGAAGGCAGGCTTTTGGGTTTCGCCCTGTCTCCCACTAGCTGCAGCTTCTAACCTCTGCCTATTCGCATCAGGAATAACGCGACCAGTCGCCTGGCTGGTTTCGATGACCTTCTCTGGGGTCGCGTCAGCGGTGTAGCCCGTATAGCCGGTATTGCGGCTATACTCACGGTTTGCTGCCTCAGCAGAGGCCCCGAGGAGGTTTGTGGGAGGTGAGGTTATAAGGTTCTTTGCGCCACCGACAACGGTATCCGCCAGTTGACTATTTGCGTCGTAGAGAGACTGCGTATCAACGCCATAGTTGGGCCTGGCGTGTTCAGCAATCGTCCGGCCAGCGTTAACAACGGCCACTCCAGCATTATATAAGTCTGGCGCGTTCTTCTTCAGTTGCCGCCTGCTTGCGTCAAGCCCCGTTGCAACCGCAGGGCGCACTGTTGCGGCTTGTCCCGTCTTCTGCAGTTCAGCTTCTGTCATATCGTCGTCCTCCGTGGTTGCTCATTTTACTTAATCTGTAATAGAAAACTATTTATTTCTAGCTACTCGGACACATCCTCATAGCTCGTGATCTGGGAAATCGTGTTGATCTGCGAAGCAATCCCCGCAGCCATACTGCCAAGCGCCTGAATGGTGTCGCTCTGCCCCTGAATACCAGCGGCGAAGCGTTCCTTCAAGAGCTTCGCTGTCAGCTGGTAGCGCTCGTTGGCCTCACGGACGTTGATCTCCGCTTTCTTCAGGGCGAGCTCCACGTTCTTGGTGTTGACCTCGTTTTCAATGCTGGCCTGGGTGATATTCGCTTTATAGATATCAACCTGAGCATTATAGGCGGAGACAGCCGAACGGATAACGTCAATATTCTGGCTGATCAAGACCTTGTAGGCGTCGATCTCGGAGGCGTAGATCTGCAGCTTCTCCTGATTGACGGCCAGCTCGCTGTCAACAATCGCCTTCTGTGTCTCGACAATCGTCTTCTTCGACTCGTTGGCGGCCAGAACGCCCTGGATTTCGGCCTTATAAACGTCGACCTTGGCCGCTTCGCCGTCGATCTCTGCCCTGTAGCCGGTGTATTCCAGCTCTTTGGCCTTGATTTCAGCCTCAAAGGATTCGACCTGCGCCTGAAAAACTTGCAGCTTCAGCGCCTCGATGTCGGCTTTCGTCTTGGCTGCGTTCAGTTCCGAGTTGTAGAAGTCGGCCAGAACCTTCACAGCACTAATGCGCTGGGTGTAGAGCTCGACCTTTGCCTTATCGACCTCGACCTCAATCTGAGTTGCCCCGAGAATCGCCTTGTAGCGATCGACCTCAACGACAGCCGCCTGCAGGAGGGTCTGAAAGACCGAAGCTTCCGTCTTGTAGCCTTCCAGTTTCGCCTGATAGTTCGTCACCTTCAGGTTGTAAATGGCCTTGGCGGTATCAACCAGGGCGATGGCATACTTCAGGGTGCGATCCTGGACCTGGTTATAGTGCTGAAGTAGAGTCGCTTCGCGCTTGGCCGATTCGGTGATGGCAAAATGAGTGTTCTCCTGGGCGAGATTCGCTTGATCCTCGGCAATCTTCCTGTTCAGGTCTTCTACCTGGTTATTGTATGCGCTGCGGATCTGGTCGAGTCTGGCCCGGAGAGCGCCAGAGGGGCGCGGGAAACCGGAAGCGGCGAACTCATCGGAGGCCGATTCAATATTCAGGCGGAACTTCTCAGTTTCGCGGGAGAGGCTGCGGTCAAAGATCGCCTGCTCGACATCCTCGGCCAGCCCGGTTCCGCCATTCTCAACCTGATACTGCAGCCAGGCGTCGGCCAGGTCGGCCAGTTCTGACGCATATTCCGCTTCGCTGAAGGACAGCCCCTGCAATTCGGGGTCCGCGATTTCATCCGGGGCGGAAACATCGAAGGTCGGCAGGTCCATAAAATCCGGGGTATCGGGAACGACAATCTCCGTCTCATCGGGAGCGGTCGGCAAACTGTACTCGGGGGCATCGGGAATGTCCGGGCTCTCGATACTGGGAGCGTCCGGCGCATCGTCACTGAAGACGGTCGGCGCATCGGGGAAACTGATACTCGGGGCATCGGGGACATCGACGAAATCCTGCTCATCGATCGTGCTGATTGTGTTCATCGTCGGCGAAGTCGGAGCGGAAGAGTCTGAGAGAATCCAGCTCTGAACATCGCTGATCGTCTCGCTCCAATCGCCCGGCTTATCGTCCGGGGTTGTCGGCACAATCTCCTCCGGGCTACTCAGTTCCGAATAGCTGATGCTGCCGCCGTCGATCTCCGTCAGGAGAAGGTTCATATCGTCGACGGCTGCGTCGATCGTCTCCATAATGGTTGACAGGTTTGTGCTGACGGTAGATATCTGGTCGGAGATATTGCTTGCGTAGTCGGCCATATCAGACCCTCCGTTTCAGGATAATAGGAACAAGTTCAATGGCATCGACCTCAAAATCGGCGCCGTCGATATTGGCGAGAGAGAAGGACCAGAAACGCGACTTAACCCCTTTCCGGGTCTTCATGCGGTGATCCCGCAGAACATCCGAAGTCCGCGAAATGCTGTACCAGCGCTCCGTATCGTCGTCGGTCTTAATCTTCAGGGCGATTTCCCCATCATTGCGCAGGGCAATATAGGCGTCATAAACGCTCGACTTCCCGTTCGGGTTGAACTCGTGCGAGCCGAAAGCGATCTCCGCCTCGATATCCTCGCCGTCGTCCGTATCGCCGGAGAGCTTAAACAGCCCTTCACTTGACGCCCCGTAATAGTCGTCACCGATCTTGGCGAAGGAGTTGAACGGGAAGGATGGGTAGAGAGAGGCCGCCCGATTCTTGGTGTTCATGACGAAGCGGTATAAAGGCTGGAATCATCCCCGAAGGAGAGCAGGAATGAAGCCGATTCGCTCAGGATCTCGCTGAAGATTGCTTGAACGGAAGGGCTGTCTTGGATGGACAGGCTCTCGCTGGCCGGGAGGCTGAAGCAGATTCGACCCTCGGCATTCGCATCTATCGTCACGTTTTCAAGCATATCGAGATAGAAGAGGGCTTTTGAAACGATAGAATCAGTGATAGAAACGCTTTCGCTCAGCAGGCCGTCGTAGGCATGATTGACGGCATCTTCAAAGGCTAGGGCGATAGAGATATTGATCAGCGTTTTGCGTTGCCTGGAAGCAGCGTCAGAAGCGGTTACGCCCTCAGAGACGAGAAGTCCATAGAGATAACTGGACAGCTCACCAACTTGAACAGATTCAAGCAGTGCTTCGTGATAGCCTAACGTCCACTTGTCGTCAACATCGATCCCCTGCTCAACAAGGACGGCATAGAGAAGGTTCTTCAGGATATCGTCGATAACCGAGACGGACTCATTCAGCGACTCGTGAAATGCCTGAACTGTCGCCCCGGTGATCGTGGCGAGTTCACTCAGGATCTTTTCGACCAGAATAGAGCGTGTCACTGTGTCGGCCATGGTTGCCGGTTCCGATAAGACGACACCATAACTTGAATAGGGCGCGCCCAAGGTATCTGTGTTCGTGATTGACTCTGAAGCCGTTGCTTCAACATCAGCCATATAGACTCCTTACCATTTATTGAGGGGGCATTTCTGTTCAGCCCATTTCGCTTTAATTTT
>FUIF01003370.1_pt1 | contig 13101 bp, 15 predicted proteins | sample 1003461 | NCBI WGS metagenome assembly FUIF01 (sample SAMEA80401918, study PRJEB19352) | marine metagenome | reverse complement strand
ATCGCTCAGGAATCCCTTGATACTTATGGTATCGGGGGACACCCTGAGGCACGGAAAACTGAGGGTTTCCTTGGCGATATTCAAACACCTGTTTCTAATGGCTACTTCAGGGTCAGAATGTTGACTGAGGTTGCAACATTGATTGAGACTGTGGCAGAGTCAGGAACAACTGACGATTACATGGATCTGATTCGTGTCGAATGGAATGGACAAGACATGGTGGATTCAGGGGAAGTTGATGAAGACACCGGAGAGGCTATCTACACCAAGACGCCCTTTGAAACAGGCACCTCGACAACGACCGATGAAGACGGTAATGAGACGACTTCGGTTGTCTATCTGGGGCGTGTGTGATGCAGCTCTCGCCTCATTTTTGGCGTGAAGAATTTGCTTGTGCATGTGGTTGTGGGTTTGACACTGTAGATTGCGAAACTCTTCGTATATGTGAAGAAGTTCGGAAATTCACAGGTAAACCTGTTACTGTAACTAGTGGTTGTAGGTGCTCAGAGCATAACAAAGCTATAGGAGGCGCTGCAAAGTCTAAACATGTAGAAGGTAGAGCAGCTGATCTACAAGTAGAAGACCCTTCAGCAGTGTATAAGTACCTAGATTCTAAGTACCCTGACAAGTACGGGTTTGGTCTATACACTACGTTTGTACATATCGATACACGTACAGACGGTCCGGTTCGTTGGATCGGGAAGTAAGTTAATTACTGTTCTTCTTAAATACTTATGTTATAATGTGTACAATTTGTTTCCAACTACGCGTATTTAGTGGTGAATATGTCTATGAAAGTTAAAAAAGCAGAGCTTCTACGATGTTTAAAGGCTGATTTAAAAGCAGCAGAGCCTCTTAAAAACGAACAAGATGCTTTAATTACAAAATGGAAAAATGAATACAATGGTGAGCCTTATGGTAATGAACAGAAAGGCAAATCCGCTATTGTATCTCGTGATATTAAAAAACAGTCAGAGTGGCAACACGCTACCCTTGTAGATCCTTTTGTTAGTACCACTGATATTATCAAATGTACACCCATTACGTGGGAAGATGAAAAAGCTGCTACGCAGAATCAGCTACTGCTTAATACGCAGTTTTGTCGCAAATTTGACCGTTTTAACTTTATGTCTAAAGCAGTCAAAGTACTTGATAGGGAGGGTTCCCTAGTTGTACAAACAGGTTGGGAATATGAAGACGAAGATGTTACTACTATTGCGGAAATAGTAGTAAAAGATGAGCTAGGTGTTGAGTACATTAAGAAAGCCGAAGTTACTAAAACAGTAGTAAAAAAGAATCAGCCTACTGCTAAAGTATGTCGGAATGAAGATATCTACGTAGACCCTACTTGTCAAGATAACCTTGATAATGCGCAGTTTATTATTTATCGTTATGAAACAGACATTTCTACGCTTAAGCTTGATGGACGTTACAAGAACTTAGATAAAGTAGCTAAGCGTGATGACGATGATTATGATTATGATTCTCCTGACGATACCGAGTTCAAGTTTGCAGATGAGCCTCGTAAAAAGCGGGTTGTATACGAATATTGGGGAAATTACGATGTAGACTGTGACGGCATTGCTGAACCGATTGTATGCGCATGGATAGGTGATGTTATTATTCGTTTACAGACCAACCCCTACCCTGACGCTAAACCGCCTTTTATCGTTGTACCTTTTAACAGCGTACCTTTTCAGCTTCATGGCGAAGCTAATGCTGAAATGATTGGTGATAACCAGAAGGTTAAGACTGCTATTGTCCGTGGTATTATTGATAACATGGCACAGTCTAACAACAGCCAAGTAGCGATGCGTAAAGGGGCACTAGATCCTGTTAACCGCAAGAAATTCATTAATGGACAAAACTTTGAATTTAACGGTACACAACAGGACTTTTGGCAAGGCAGTTATAACCAAATCCCTAGTTCTGCATTCGATATGATTGGTCTTATGAACAATGAGATCGAATCGATTACAGGTACTAAGTCATTTAGCAAAGGAATCACAGGGTCATCTTTTGGCAACATGTTGGATATTGAAACAAATATCCCTTTACTTTCTGGTGGTAGTAAAAAACTGAAAGATGTTGTAGATGGTGATGTTCTTGTAGGCTCTGACGGTAAGGGTACGACTGTAACAAAAGCCCATGAAATTAAGTATCCGAAAAAAGCTTACAACATCGAGTTTGCAAACGGTGACACCATAAAGTCTGGTGTAGAGCATTTGTGGACAGTACGTGTAGACACCGACAGCAAAAAAGGTAAGTGGCATACAGTTGACACAGCTACCCTCAAAGAGTACTATGACAAGTTCTATAGTGATAGTAGGACGTCTGCGCGTAGACGAGGTGTTTATGTCCCTAAACTACAGCGTGTTGATAACGGTAAGCCATGGGATAAGTACATAGACCCTTACTTACTAGGGTACTGGCTGGGCGATGGGAATACCAACGAAGCTAAAATCACTACCGAAGACAAAGAAATTGTAGAATACTACCAACAGTTTGGGTATGAGCTGAAGGCAGAAAAAGCTACTGGTAACGCTTTTGTGTACAGAGTCAATACAGGGTCTGCCGCAGAAAGTTTTTACGCATCTTTAAAAGCAATTGGACTTGCGTCACGGCAGAAAAGGGTTGTTAAGCATATACCGAGTTTATATTCTCTCTCGGGTACTACGCCAAGCTAGAGCTTTTAAAAGGTTTAATGGATTCTGATGGGTATATAAGCAAACAACCCAATAAAACCGGTTTTAGTCAATTCTGCCAATCGGAATCTGTACTTAAGGACGACGTAATCCGGTTGCTTAAATCTATGGGGCTAGAAGTTAAAGTAGAAGCAATCACAGCGGAAGAACAGAACAGACGTAAAGTAACCAGCGTAAACAACGGAGCACTGGATATCATATCTAGAAAAACTACTTACAAAATAGGGTTTAGCGCGTTTGATTGCCCCTTCCGCCTTCCACGAAAAACAGAACGATGGGCAGTACCGAAATTTAAAGAGTCTCATCTGATTAAAAACATTACTGAGGTAGATAAGGTACTGATGCGGTGTTTGACTGTTGACAGTATTGATAAGCTATATGCTTGTGGTAATAACTGGACTCTTACGCATAACACTGCAACAGGAGCAAGATCTGCCTTAGACGCGACGGCAACCAGACGCATGAACCTAGTTCGTAATATCTCTGAGAACCTCGTCAAGCCGTTAATTCGTAAATGGATGGCTTACAACGCAGAATTCTTGGAAGAGGAAGAGGTTGTACGTGTTACTAATGCTGAATACGTACCAGTAAGACGTGATGACCTAGAAGGACGTATTGACTTAGATATCACTATTTCTACTGCTGAAGACAACGCAGCTAAGTCTCAAGAGCTCTCTTTCCTCCTACAAACTCTGGGCCCTAATGAAGATCCCGCTATTCGGCGTGAAATTATGGCTGACATTATGGATCTTATGCGTATGCCTGATCAAGCTAAACGTATGCGTGAATACCAGCCGCAAACTGATCCTAAGAAAGAACAAGCTGAGAAGCTTGAACTTGAACGTATGGCTCTTGAAAATGAGAATCTTAAAGCTACTATTCAAGATCGTTTGGCTAGGGCGAATGAAAATGTTATTGATGCCCGTCTTAAGGAAAACAAAGCAGCTGCTGAAGCCGCTAAAGCACGTAAGTTGGAAAGCGAAGCCGACATGACGGACTTGAAATTCCTTAAGTCAGATGAGGGTTTTGACCATATGGAAAAAATCGATCTAGAAGATCGTAAGCATAAACAACGTTTAATTGAGAAATTAACAGAAGCAAGAGCTAACATGGAACAACTACAATACCAACAACGCTTTGGTGATAAGCAGCTAGGAGTACTCAGATGAGTTATACAGAGATGGCAAAAGAAAATAGTAAGAATAAAGCTATTGCTGACGCTGCGCGTAATACACAGCAGGAACGTGCTATAGCCGATGCTTTAGCAGCAGGAGAGCAAAAAGGTATTGACAATACTATTAACTACCTAGCACGACAGCAAGCGATTAATGATATTAATAATTATGTAATGAATCAACAACGCCTAGGCATTGATATATACAGTTTAGCAAATATTCTTGCTAATGGTAACTATACAGCATAAATAACTTATTCTACTTGGAGATAGTAATGGACGGATTGGCAAAACAGATGGGTGGGCAACCTGCAATGGCACAACCACAGGGGCAGCCGCCTATGCAAGGACAAGGTATGAGGCAAGGCAGAGGACAAGGCAGAGGACAAGGTATGGGGCAAAATAATATACCTACCGTAGAAGAGGTTGTTGCTCTTCTTATGCAAGGAGCTGACCCACAAAAGCTTATCGAAATGGGTGTACCTCAAGAACTTATTATGCAAGCGATTCAGATAATCGAACAGCAGTTGGCAGCTCAAGGGCAGAGCGGAGCAGCTTCTTCTACACCAGCACCGGTACAGCAAGAACCCGGATTAGCTGCACAGTCAGCTGGTATGATGTAACTAGAGGAGGTGTTATGCGAGTCGTACGTGCTAAACAGCCTGTAGTTACTTCTATTGATGACAAACTTAGCAAACTGGTAGAAGACTGGGAGGTTATCTTTGTTTGGGAAAAGAAACGTTATCGGCTAGCTATCACTAAAGGTTTTATTTTCGACGGTGCTAGTATTCCAAGTGTTTTTTGGACAATACTGCGCCTAGCTCCTCATGGCATTATGGATGGTCCGGCTTTGCCGCATGACGCGGGTTATGAGGTACAAGGTGTATTTACGCTTGAAGTAGATGGTAAACTAGTGCCTGCTCCGCTTACAGGTGGTGCTGTAGCGACACTGGAGGTATGTAGTGAAGGTCCTGAGGTGCGTTGGACCCTAACACCAAAATGCATGTCTAAAAAGAATTTAGATGAACTGCTTAGGCTACTTTGTATCCATTTCGGTTTAACTATCCGTTCTAAACTTGTGTGGCTTGGGGTACGTGTCGCAGGAGGATTTGCGTGGAAATCAGACGATAAATCACGAAAGTATAAGTTATTAGAAGCGCTTTCATAATAATTTGCTTATTAGCACTACTAGTATTAACATCATGCGTTAACAGTAGTTATATGTTGCAAAAACTGACGATACCTGTTGTAAAAATAATTAAATTTGAATTTTAAAAAGGTGATATTATGCGTAAATTTTTTCTTTTAGTTGTGCTACTTACTGCCTTATCGACATTTGGGTGTAATACCATCTCTTCTATGATTACAATTGATCAAGTAGTGGATAGTCAAGAGCAAACGTTGATTGATTTAAGTGTTAGTACTCAACTACTTTTGTTTCCTAGTATTATAGAACCTGCTAATCAGATAGCAGGTATGTACTTGGCTGTTTTGCAAACTGAAGATGTATTACTGTCAGAGTATGACGAATTGTTAGCAGTGTTTACTACAAAACTCGATGGTACTTATAGTGAAGCTGAACTAGCACTTATATATGATATGTATACCGTCTTTAAAAACGTCATTATATTGAAAATTGACGAGTTAGGTATCAGTGATAACGTAAAATCAATTACTGTGCTTACTGAAGCAGTAATGCAGTCTGTCTACGATAAAACTACTACCCTAGTTACTTATAGAAAGTAAAATAATGTTGTTTTGTAAACAAAAACAAGAAGATCACGTATTAGACTTAGCTTTCGAGTATCCTGAAAGTAATAAAGACTATAATATCAATACAAAATTGCTTAGTACGCCTATAGCAAAATCAAAAATCTGGACGTCCCCTAAAATACTTAACCAAGGGACAGAAGGTGCATGTGCAGCATTTAGTGGTATCGGTGCTCTGCAATGCGAACCCAATAACACTGCTCTTGAATACGGGTACAAAGAGTGTGTAGAAAATATCTATTGGGCGGCACAAAAGTGTGACCAATTTCCTGGCGGTGCTTATCCTGGCGCTGATGTTAAAATGGACGGCACTAGTTTAAATGCAGTTGCAAGAGTATTAAAACAAAAAGATCTTATTACAGAATATCGTTGGTCTTTTGACGTGAATGACTTTCGACAAGGTATTATTGAGCACGGTCCTGCCCACATCGGTGTAAAGATGTATGAGTACATGTACCATCCAGGAGCAGGTGGTTGGATTGTACCTAAAGGCAGAATTATGGGCGGACATGCTATGTATGTTGCAGGCTACGTACATGGACGAAAGCCTTATTACATCATTCAAAACAGTTGGGGACGTAATTGGGGTGGTTGGTGGTTCAAACATAGAGGCCGGTGTAGAATTAAAGAAGAAGATTTTGTTTAAACTTCTTTTTGAAGATAAAGGTCAAGCGTTATTTTACGTAATTTAAAAATAATGACGTAAAGTAATTGACTCTAATAAATTACATATGTTATCATTTCTCTTGACGCCAGTAAAGCGTGGTGCTCTGGCCTAAATTTTAACTTATAGGAAGGACTCATCAATGAGTAACCTTAATGATCAGCAAATCTTGGAAGTAGAAAATCAGTACTGGGCAGACATGTGGAGTGCGTTGCAGCGACTTCGTGAAAATAAGGATTTTCAGCATGTTATTCTGCAAGGGTACTTTAAAGACAAAGCAGTAAATGGTGTTAGTCTACTTGCTCAAGATGGGATTGTCGCTGGTGGACACCGCAGCGCAGTTATGGAAGACCTTATTGCTATTTCTAGCCTTGAGGACTTTTTCATGACGATTGAAAATCTAGGGACAATTCCTCTTGAAGATGATGAGTAAGGAGACGACTTATGACTGGACCAAGTGAAGATGATCTTTGGGACATGAGTGACGAAGAGCTTGTTTCTGCTTTTAAAGAAGCACAAGCTTCGGCAGCGTCCCCTGAAACAGATATTGAAGAAACAGAAGATACAGAGACAACAGAATTGGACACACCTGAAGAGGAATCCGAAGAAGTTGTTGATGAAGATATTGAAGAAGACGTAGAAGAGCTACCTGAAGAGGACTCTGAAGAAGACGTCGAAGAAGAAATTACAGACGACACAACAGACGAAGACGAGATTGATTCCGAAGAAGAAATCCTTGACGAAGGTACTTTTGAAGATGATGTCCCTAGTTCGGAAGACGAGTCAGCTGCAAAGAACAAAGTACAACCGCCTCAGGTACATAAGTTCAAAGCTAACGGTAAAGAATATGAGTTTACCGGCCAAGAGCTTGTTGAGCAATTTCCTAAGGTGTTCGGGCAAGCAATGGATTACACCAAAAAGATGCAAGCTATCAAACCTTGGCGTAAAACTATTGATGCTTTGGATCAAGCAAAACTGTCTCATGATGATGTTAGCTTGATGATTGATGTACTTAAAGGCGATAAAACAGCTATTACTGAAGTACTTCAGCGAACAGGTGTTGACACCCTCGACTTAGACACTGAAGAAAATAGTCATTACGTTGCTAAAAGCTATGGTCGAGATGCACAAGCTATAGCGATTCAAGATGTGGTAGACACAATTAGTCAAGACCCTGAGTACAAAGTTACTCATGGTATTTTATCCAACGATTGGGATGATCGTTCATGGCAAACTGTGTCGCAGAATCCTGAAATGATTAGGTTACTTCACCAAGATGTGAAGAGTGGAATGTACCAACAGCTACAGCCTATGGCAGAAAAAGTCAAGGTATTCAGCGGAGGTACTAAATCTGATCTCGATTGTTATAAGGAAGCTGCTCAACAGTTTTTTCAGCGTAAAGCAGCTCAAGAAGCTGTCGAAAAGCGGAATGTTATGGAAAAAGCTGAGGCAACTCGGCTGCAGAAAATCAAGGCAGAAACAGCACAACGTAAAGCCACCAAAAAAGCTTCAATGAAACGTAAGGCTGCAGCACCAACAGCAGGTACACGAGCAGGTAGTGGCGTAATTGACTACCTGGATGATTCTGACGAGGCTTTTGATGAGTGGTATAAAAATCTACAAGATAGTATGTAATCACTTATTGGAGCGGAGACTCCGTTAGAAAAGGAATAAAAAATGGCTACTAATCAATATAATGCTGGTACTGATTCAACTCAGGGTGCCAATACAATTGTCCATTATTATGACCGGGCAGGCGTAAAAGCTGCTAACCGTGTAAATATCTATGGGCAGTTTGCTGACCGTAAAACCATGCCTAAAAAGTATGGTAAAACGTTTAAAATTTCGAAGTTCATGCACATGTATGATCGTTCGGTTGATGATGCAGAATTTGCATCCAAAGGTTACTTGTCGGCCCGTACTCTTGAGGAGGTTAATACTGCTCTGTCCGGAGCGTCTCTTTCGGAAGGTGCTGGCGCAGTTAATCAGCGTACTCTCACCAAAGTTACCATGGAAACAACCATGGCTCGTTACGGTGAAATGATTGACTATACTGACGAAGTTGAACTCTTCTCTGAAGATGCAATGCAGGTTCGTTACCGCGAAGAGCTGGGTGAGTTGGCTAACTCCCGTATGGAAGACCTGATTCAGGTTGACATGCTGGCTACTGGTTCTGTAATGTACGCTGGTTCTGCCACTTCTATTGACGAGATCGACGAAGATTCCACCGTCTCTTACGATTTGATCCGCAAAGCAGTTCGTAAACTGGTCCGTAACCGTGCCAAGAAAAACACTTCTATGGTTACTGGTTCGACTAAAATCGATACCAAGACTGTCGCTAAAGCATACTATGCGATTATTGGCGCTAATGTCAAAGGTGATCTGGAAACCTTGACTCGTGGTACTGACTACTCCACCGAGTATGTCTACGTCCCGGCTCATAAGTACGGTTCTGCCGCTACTCTGGCTGAAGGTGAAGTTGGTGCTATGCACGAAGTTCGCTTTATCGAGTCTGAAGGCGCTATTGTTTACGGTGGTGAAGGCGCAGAAGCTACTACTGCTAACGTTGGTAGCCTGTCCTATACCGGTACTCTGGGCACTGACGCTGCTTTCGATGTCTTCCCGATCCTTTTCCCGACTCAGGGTGCATTCGCTACTGTCGGTCTGAAAGGTCAAGGCAAAATTAAGTTTAACTCGCAGTCTCCTGCAGTTGTTGAGAACGCCAATCCTTACGGTACTAATGGCTTCTTCTCCTATAACTTCTTTTACGCTGGGATTATTTTGCAGGAAGAGCGTCTTTTAAAGGTACTTGTTTCCGCAAGCGCTTAATAGGCTATGACAAGAAAGCCTCTCAGAGATGGGGGGCTTTCTGTCTTTAATACTTTACAACTAGGGTATAAGTACTTATACTCAATCAATAACCCTTTACCCTAAACAACCTATAAGGATTTAGACATGCCTGACTTGAAAGAATTGAAGAAAGAAGCAGACGATCTTGGTGTACAGTACGCTAAGAATATCACAGCTGCAAAACTTTCTGAAAAAATTGATGCTTTTTACGACGCTGATAACACTTCTGGCCCCCTAGTTCAAGCAGCTGTAAAAGCTCACGAACAGGAAGAAGTTAAAAAAGAAGAGACTGTGCAAGACACACCCGTAACAACGGTCGCTGATCCCAAGCATGCAAAACGCATTGCACGTGAAAAGGCCGCACGAGCCACTAAAGTTGTTACGATTGTTGATAACGATCAGCGTGTTAATAACCATACCACTACTTGCACCGTCAATTGCTCTAACGAGTTCTTTGACTTGGGTACTATGGTGCTTCCGCTGAACGAGAAGATTGAAGTAGCTGTGGGTCATATTAAGACTCTTGAAAAGGTTATGATTCCTCTCCATGTTACTGACAATAAGACTGGTATGGCTTCTGTCAAGCTGCGTCCACGTTACACCATTGCATATGGCAAGTAATTAACTAGTCCCATCGATATAAGGTAGAACCATGAGTACTGACTCTGTTGAATTCACTATTACTAAAGGTTTAGAGAATACGTTTGTCTTCACTGTGAAGGCTGATGGTTCTACCCTTCCCATCACAATTGATGAAGCAAACGATACCTTCCAAGCATCCCTAGTTGAGCTGTCTACAGAAGAAACAGCACTAACTAAGGATCTTACTATTACAGACGCTGATAGCGGTCAAGTATCCCTAGTTTTGTCTGCAACAGAAACTAGTGGTCTTATTTCGGAAAAAGGTGGTAAAGTAGATAGGTATTACCTCCGACCTACATATAAACTTATTCTTGACTGTGATACTACAGAAAATGGTAGTTTCATAGCTACTGTGTCTGAAGTCTATGTCGATTAATGTTACTACGTGTGTAGAAGTAGAGGCAGAAGCTGTTGAAGTAGAAGCTAATTGCTCAGATGTTGCAGTATCTGCAAGTACCTATGACGTTTCTGTAGACGCATCTGAGTTAGAAGTCTCTGCTGTGAAAAAGGAGTACTCCGTCGTTGGAGACTCCTTATATGCGTCTATCGACTACGATGAAGCCCCTACTTGGCTTACCTCTATTATTGATGACGTAGTTGATTCTGCTGTATCTAGTAGCCTTACAGGCTATGAGACTTTAACGCAGGATATTCGTGACGCAATCGATGCAATAGACGTCGCCGCGAACTCGTATGTTCAAGAAATCAATTTTGACGCAAGTGTAGACGCTATTGTAGCCTCTGCTCTCACTACTTTTAATGCGACTCTTGATACAACGTATGCAACGATAGTAGATCTAGATACCGTAGTAGCTGACCAAGATTACGCGTTAACGTCTGCGATAAGCGATTTAACAGCCGCCTACACCGAAGAAATCAATTCGCAAATTACAACTATAGAAACTGCGTATTCTGACGCTGATTCTGCTCTTGCTAGTGATATTACAGCACTTACTGCAGCATTTACTAGCCAAGAAACAGGGCTGACTAGTTTAGCTGATATAGTTGAAAACATGCAAACGTATGTAGGTATTGATGACGCAGGTGCTAGTACTTTTACCAACCTTAGTGCGTATATTGAAAATTCTTACGGCGTTATTGGTGGAGCAGAAAGTGCGGTAACCAATAATGTTTATACTAACAGTGATGGTGATTCCGAATCTCAGTTTGAATACACGTCTACACTATACAAGGATAGCGCTTATTACTTAGCAGGATTCGGCCTAGTTACTTCTACAGACAGCGGTTCGGGTACAGAAGAAGATCCTTATAGCAGTGAGTTTTGGATCAATGCTGAAAAGTTCTCTTTTACGAATAGCGCAACAACTGGGTCTGTTAGCCCATTTACTATTGATGCTAGTGGTACTACTCCGGAAATTTATTTTAATGGAGTTGTAAGTTTTTCTAACACGATGGCGCAGCAATTAGGATATGCTGACTATGATGATTTGGTAACTAATGCAACTTCAGGAAATACCATCATCAGCGGTGGTTTGATTAACACAGATCTTATAACAGTACAAACAGCAATAGCATCTTCAGATGGTTTGATGTACGCTGATATGGAAAATAAAGTTATCCGTTTGGAGGATGATAGTGGAGACTATTCTCTTCACACACCCGCCGCGTTAACATATAATTACGGCGGTGTTGATATGTTTGAATACGACTCTGGTGTTGTAACAATTCGTAATCAAGATGGTTCTACGCTTCTACAAAGCGGTGGCACGTTATCCGTAGATGACATTTCAGGTCTGGGGGACTTGGCGACGGCTGTTGAAGCTAATTACTGGACCTACCTATCAAATGCAATAACGAATAACTTTGTAGCAGGAACAGCAAATATTGGTAATGCGGCGGTCGATACACTACAGATCAAGGGGGAAGCGGTAGTTGTGCCACGTTCTGTTTCTTCGACGACAGGTATTTCGACAAATAGTGGTACAACCACTGTATTGACGACTTCACTTTCACTTGATAACGCCAACCAGCCAATACTGATAACAGGAACCGTTAAACTCAACTGTTCTTGTTCGAATGGGTATAGTGATTATGCCGAAGCAACGGCATATATATACGTAAACGGTTCTTCCGTAGCAACAATAGGTGAAGTGGACTGCTCTGGGGCTAGTTCGCAAAGCGACCACGACACGTTTCCATTTGCTATTACGACGACAGACACGGTAGCAGGGAGTAATACAATTTCGTTAGTTGTCATTGGTGCTTCATATAGTGGAAGTAGTTCTGCTAGCCGCCGATATATGATTGCGATGGGGGTCCAGGTATGAGGCAGGCGTATTCTGTTTATTTTGCAAATGGACAATTTTTTCAAACCTGCATTACGACTGCGGACGAAATGGCAAGCTTTCCTTTAGACGAAGGCCAGGGTTTTATTGAGGGAGGTTACCCTGGAGATAAATACTATTTTGACGGTGAGGCTGCTGTTAAGTTCCCCGAAAAACCTGATGCAAGTTCTGTGTGGGATTGGGATGCGAAAGTATGGACGCTCTCGCTTTCAGATGTGAAAGCGACGGCACTGGTGACTTTAACAAATAAGTACACAAGTCTTGAGGCAGGCAAAGATCCGGAGACAGGTGATAGCGTTTATGTAGATTGTACTTCAGGCGATTACTCTATCCGCTTAGACTGTAAAAAAGATGCAGCAGAAACTTTTGAAAGCGGTATTTCACTTGCCACAAATCAAGGTGAAGAGACTACGCCGATTGTAGATTTTTACGATAATGTACATACAGATGTCCCTCTCGCAGACGCGGAGGTGATGAACGGACAACAAGGTGTAGCATGGCGCAATATTTATTTGCAAAAACAAGCACTACGTACTGCTATTAATGCTATTAATGTAGATGATTATGACACAGAAGACGAAGCAATTGCAGCTCTACAAGCAATTGATATTACGTTTACTGTAAACGCAGAATAATAAATTTTAGAGGTGTAACATGGCTACTATTTCTATATCTAGTGACTTAGAAGTAATTGAGAAATATAACGAATTGACAAAAGAATCGTTAGCATTTGATTCAGCATACATACGCGCAAAAGAAACCATCCAAGAACTGTTTGAAAATGGTACTATTACGCAGTCTGAAAAGGCTAATGTTATTAGTTCTGTTATCAGTAACATTTCTACGGCTATTACTACAACTAGTATGCAGACAGCTCTTGCGTGGGCGCAATCAGAAAAAGAGACTGCTCTCAAGAAGCTTGAACTGGCTATTCAACTAGATATACTTGAGCAACAAGCTTTGCTGGCAGAAGCACAAGTAGAGCAGACC
>FUIF01001321.1_pt1 | contig 13108 bp, 13 predicted proteins | sample 1003461 | NCBI WGS metagenome assembly FUIF01 (sample SAMEA80401918, study PRJEB19352) | marine metagenome | reverse complement strand
CAGGGTCAGGCTCTCAACGTCATCGTTTAGGATGATCGTTTCCGGAGTGTCGGCCACCATTCTGAAAGTCTTGGTCGTTTCGGCATTGAAGTAGCGTGTCAGTTCACCGCTGGCAACAAGGCGCAGACCAACATAGTCGGAGATGTTCCCCGCGTTGTCGTCTGTGGCGTCAAAGGTTACTGTGGCCGCGTCGGCGATTTCCAGGGGAGCAATGGCGAGATCTGGGTCTGGGCAAAACGCCTGCGGGAAGCCACCGTTGAATTTATTTTTTCTATTAACTGAGCGGGACATAGGCCCTCCTTTTATTCGGTTGCAGCGATAATATCGCCGGAAACACTGTAAGCTGTCTGGATCATAGCCTTGATCCCAACGGTCATATCGACAGGAATGTCAACGCCGAGGCTGTTCAGCCTTGCCATAAACTTCGCTTTTGCCAGGATATAGAAATCGACCGCCATTGAGCGTTCGGCATCCGTGACCGGGACGCCGTTAATCTCTGTAACCTCATCGAGCAGACCGGTGATCGTCTCGTCATAATCGGCCAGAGCTACATCTTCCATCGCGTCGACCGTGACCAGGATCAGTCCGGAATATCGATTGACGATCTCAGCTGAATCGGGGAAGACGATAAATGCGGCTTTCGTCCCGAGGTTCATTGCGGCCTGCTCTTCGGTGCTGACGACCCCGTTGATATCAATGGTTGTACCGAGGCAGCCGGACAGCATAGCCATGCTGGCGATAAGTAAAACGACGAGTCTTTTCTTCATTGCGCGTCTCCTTGACGGTGTTCGCGGATCTTTGAAATAACTGAGAGGGCGGCTGAGAACAGGGACGTTCCAGACGCAACAAGGGTGGCAACCAGGGTATAAATATTATTGACCTCTGTTTCACTGAGCCCATATTGAACCGCGACGATCGCCACAATGCTGAGCACAGCCGACCCGAGGCGGCCACGAAAGAGTGATTGCAGTTTGGTGTCTTTTGCCATTGTCTTCCCTTTCAGAAACATATCTTGATGATCGTTATTGTCGGCACCGCAATCTCCAGCCGCTCTCCGCTCTTCTGCATGGCACAGCCGGAGAGCAGATTAAGCAGCAATAGACCGCAGACCAGCTTTACGCACACGGTCGTCGCTCCTCCAGGCAGGCAGCCCAAAGGCGCGAACCGCAGCCCATACGAGCCTTGGCCGCGCGAAGTGAACGCCAACGCCGACCTTAAACCATTCACAGAGCTTAAAGAGCAGTTCGTCCAGCTCCTTTTTTGTCATGGCCGGTGTCCCGCTCGACCACCCATCCGACAGTTCCACCTGTAGCGTTGCTGTCGCTCCGCCGGTTAGTGCGGCAGGACCGGGTCTGCAATCGGCCCCTGCGTCTGTAAAAACTCCCCGCAGTTCATAACCGGCATCGTGCGGCAGCGCGGGACCATCCATGACGCCGTGGGGGGCAAGTCCAAGAACCGTCCAACAGAACCTCGGAATACTCGCACCGTCAAATAGAAAGCCCTTGGTGATGATCATTCGGTGGACCCTGTCGTCTCTGAGAAATTCGAGATACCAGTCGGCTTCGAGCTGGGACAGTTTTGTATTGAAAGCGCTGGTCAGCGGTTGCTGCGCGTGAATGATGTCAATCATGAGCCTCCACTCGTGCAGCTCGTCCTCAATATCGTCAACCCGATCAGCGAGCTGGTTAATCTTCTCGGTGTTCGCCGCCATGTAGGCCGTCAGTGAGAGCTTGACATCTATATTCGCGTCTGCGGATTTCTCGGTGTTCGTTTTAATTTCTGAGATTGCCTGCTGATTGTGGCTGTTATTGGTCGAGACAATCGTGAATAGGGCTCCGATCGATACCATGAGCACAGCGCAAACAACGATCCACATCCCCTTGTGAAGTGCAAGCCTCTTCTCAACATCGAGTAGCCGTTCCTCTGTTGGTATAGCGTCCACCTTAGGCCGCCTTGCTTTCGACACCCAGCACAGCCCGGCAGATCGCTTGCGCAAGAATCCGCTGGTTGTTCTCATCCAGCATCCAGCACAGCTCCTCCTGATTGCTGATAAAGCCAAGCTCGACCAGGACAGCCGGGCCTCTTGTCCCGGTCAGTACCTTGAAGTGGTCTTCCTTGTCAAAATCGCCGTCCGTCATATCGGTGCGGTATGTGCGCTCAGGGAAGGCTTGTTTAACGGCGGCCAGGATTGCGTCGGCGTAAACATCGGACTCGGTCTGTCCAGGTGAGGTCCAGACTTCGAAACCGTGGGCGGCAGGATCGTGAAAGCAGTTTGCGTGAATGGAGATAAACAGGTCCGGCTGCACCATCTGCTCAATAAGGCAACGCTCCATCAGGTCCCTGCCGACCTCGTCAAAGAAGTTCATATCCTTGGTGCGGGTTAGGGAACATGAACTGCCGTGCGTCTCAAGCTCTTCAAGCAGCTTGTAGGAAACGCGCAGAGTCAGGTCTTTTTCCTGCACACCGTTGGCTACAGCTCCGGTAAACTTTCCGCCATGCCCGGGATCAACAAGTATTCGCATCGGTTGCCCTCCAGAAAACAAAAAAGGGGCCGGGAAAGCAGACTATATTCTGCTCTTCCGACCCCCGATTACTACGGCTAGTCGTCAATATTCGGTTAATTTAAGCTCTCACAATGACAGGTTAAAGTCAATTGAGAGGGTGGGGCTACACAATCCCGAGAATCAGGCCAAGGACGATGTAAATAACCGGAACCCCGACGCAAACAAACACCACTCCGCCAACGAGCTTCTTCGTTGATAAATTCGGAAATGCCGAATTTAATGCAAAAGCAATGACGACAATAAAGCCGAGCGTCTTAATCAGATCCCAGACTGTCATCTGTCCATCCTCGCGTTGTAGATTTTATTGAACCGCTTCGCCAACACTTGCATTTTCTCTTGGATGTCACGCGCCCCGGCTGAATTCCCGTTGTCACGGTGCTGGTAGTAGAGTTTACGCAACTTCGACATGCGCCCGGAGTAGGAGTTGCTCAGCTTATAAAGGCCGAGCTCAGGATGATCAGCAGAGAAAGCTCTCCGGTCAGTGGCCGATGTTTCCTTGAGCGACGCTTTGGCGGTCTGAATATCACCAATATTAGCGTAGAATAGATCAAAGTCAACATATGGACTCGCCTTGGTGTAGACCTGTCTCAAGAATGGCACATCCTTGAATTGCAGATCCCCGCTGACTGCCTTGCCCGGCAGATCGGCCACCCGGCCAATCGTGCGCCCCAGGCCGCCACCGGCAAAGCTCAGGATATGATCGATCGTCTCCGGCGAGATATCGATCAGCCCAGATTCCCAACGGCTCCCACCGGTCACGCTGTTGAGGAAACTTGTCACGCTCTTTGATATGCCGGAAGCGCTGCGATAGTAGAGTTCACTGTCGGGCTTCTGCGGACCCCAGGGCAAATTCTCCGGCGCGATCTTACCGCCCATGAAGTTCTCATTTGTGGCGATCTCGACCAGCGGGTCGACGAGCGTCGGAGACATGATCTTCAATAGCCCCTCATCTCCGCCCAGCGGGTTGAAAGCGTTCATGATCGAACTCCCCATAAACCCGGCGACCTCGAATGGGTCTTTACTGCCGTGAACCATGTCGCTCAGGGCGTACCCGGCAGCGACAAAGACATTGTAGCCGTAGGGGAGCCTAATCTTGAATTCCCCATCCTCAGTTTTAAAGATGAGGTTGGTCTGCTTGGTGTAATCACTGACCTTATCCCAGCGGTTCTTGTCGTCGTCATCATCGCCAGCCAGAAGCCTGTTCATCTCCGCCAGGCCGAAGGCCATCATGGTGACGCCGAACATCATCTTTCTGACCCGCTTAGAGGTTGCGAGCGCACCGACGATCCGCGCACTACCCTGAATACCGGCGTTGGCAAACATATAGAGGGCGTTAATTGCCGGGGACAACTCCCCTTTCCTATTGAAGTTTACCGTCAAATTTTTAGCGAGGCTGGCCGCGTCCGATTCGCTCATGCCGTTTTCAATGGCTTTGCGGAAAGCTGCCAACCTTACAGCATTCTCCGTTGCCCCGTTCAGGTGTCGATAGCTTCCTTAACTTTGTTGAAATTCTCGCGGGTCGACTTCGCCCAGCCATCCTTGCCGGTCTTTGCAAGTTTGCGCTGCCAGTCTTCAGCGCCGTGGAGATCCATGAAGGAAACCTGAGCCCCTGCCTTCTGGTAGCGCTCAAACCACTGCGCCCACTCGTTACCGGTATCACCCTTGAATGCCGCCCTGATTCCCCTCCAGGCTCCAGGTACGCTCTTCAGAACCTCCTTTGCCAGCTTGGCGCTATTCTCCCCGCCGAGGTGAACCATCGCGGTTTGGATGTCGCGCTCGAAGTTGGTCACCACAAACTCAGGGTTGAGGCTGGTCGAAGCCATGGAAAGGTATCTGATCGACTTCGCAAGAGCCTTGGTAACCTTGCCCTGTTGCCCCTCGGTCAGATTGTTCATGACTCGGGCGAGATCCTTGTCCTGCATCTCGACGTAGACCACGCTGCCGTCTTCCCGGGTAACCGCCATGACGTTGTCTTCCTTGATCCCTGACATATCCAGGATATTGCGCACAACCTTATCCTTGGTGCTCTGCAGTTCGAGCTGCAGCCCGAGAATTTCCCCCTGGAGTTTTGCGACCTGCTTCGGTTCAGTTGCTCGCTTGAGGGCGTACTTTCTGCGGTCGAGCTTCTTCTTGATCCGCTTCACATCCGGGTTGTCGGTCAGTTTGCGCTTGGTCGGCAAGGTTTCCGGCTTCGACGGGTCGTAGATCTTCCACATATCGGAAGGATTCTCCTCAACCATCCGCAGGAAGGCGCGGCCAACCTTGGCTTTTTCTGCGCGAACAATGGTCGACCCGACCTGAGAGAAGAGTTCGGCGAGGATGTTTTCAGCCTTCGACTTGCGGCCAAGAGCCTGCTTGGTGCCGGACTTCCTTACGTTGAAACCGGTGCCGATCCCCTTACCCTGCTTTTCGTCCTTGCCACCCTTGAGAGGAACATAATTCTCATTCCCGACTTCCCAGGCATCAATTGTATCGTCCACCTCCAGACCCTCGTCGCGGATGATGTCGCGCTGCATCTGGGAGATAGCGCGAACCTCAGCGGCGATCTCTTCCAGTTGTCCGGTTTTCCCGGATTGCTCAAACGTCCGGAGGATCCGTTTCGACTCAGCATTACTCATCCCCGAACCACCGTCAGGAAACTCCGGGTTGATACTGGCAATGTGAGCGTTGCGTTCCGGGGCATACTTGGCATAGAGGTATTCTTCCACCTCGGCAATATCGATACCCTCCGCGCTGTTGATCTTTTCGATCAGCGGCTTGACGGTCTTGTCGTAGAAGTCTTCAAGGCGCTTCGTCGCTTTTCCGTGGTAGAGCTCTTCGGCACGATAGGCATCATTCTCTTCGGTCTTCGCCCAGCCTTTCCCTTCGAGCAACTCCTGTACTCGCTTCAGAGGGATGAACTTGTCCTGCAACTTCATGCGCAGATAGTCGATATAGGTCTTGACCTGCGGAGTGGCGGTTTTCAGGTAGGTTGCCAACTTCTTGTTTTGCAGGCTGTTAAGGCCAAGTTTTGCCGCAGCGCTACCAGCAAGAGAATGACGAACATCGCCAGTGCTAATCCCCGCCTTATCTGGAGCGAAGACGATAGCCGACCTTTCACCTTTGATAACCTGACGCTTAGCATCAGCGACAAGGGCGATCAGGTCGGCGGCATTGATCTGTAGGTTTAACCCGAGTTTGCGCAAGCCCTTGCGGATTGCCGCTACGACCCGCTGAACAAGCCCCGGCTCTCTGCCCTGCTCTGCGAGGTGTGCCAGAAACTCGTCCATAATGATTTCGTTCCGGCGCTCAACGGAGAGTTTCGGGTTGTCCAGGATCTCCTGATAGGCTGCAAGATCAATCCCCAATTCTTCCCCCAGCTTCGCCAGGCCTTCAGCTCTGCCTATCTTTGCGTAGAGCCGGTTCATGGCAATATTAAAGCTGCCGCCGAACACCTGGCGCAGGCCGTAATGGCCAATCGCCTCATGGAGAAGAACTTCGATCCCCTCCTGGGTATCGTTCAGGTTTTCGGCAACAAGGTAGACCTTGCCATTAACGTAGGCTCCGCGAATCTGCCCGCCTGCAGCTTTCCTGCGGATATCTGCCGGCAGGTCGTCCTGGGTGGCGACAACCTCAAACTCCGGTGCGTTCTTCCAGGATTTGACGATGGGGCCGAAGGTTTTTTCAAGGTGCGCGACGCGCTCTTTCAGTTCGGCGTTGTCTTGCTTGGGTTTGGTGTTTTGTTCCTGCGGAGAGAGAGATAGGGCGCTGTCGTCCTGCTTCTCAATAACCACGATCCTCGTATTGACACCAGTGGTATTGAAAGACGACTTGAAAGCCCCCTCCGGTAATTTCTCCGACGATCCATGCTCGTCAACGAAATCGCGGAACTCCTTCGCCTTAGCATCCGACCCGAAGAACGGCCCCTCGGAGGTTATCGCAACCAGCTTGCCCCCCGGCTTGAGCAGGCTGAAAGCATGGCGCACATGGTCAACGTCCTGCCGCTTTGAAAACGGCGGATTCATGACGATACGGTCATACTCTCCGGTGTGCTCGAGGAAGTCGGAGCTGGTCGGTTCGAAACCGGCATCCTTCAGATACTCGCGCAGTGTGGGTGAAATCTCGACGACCTCAACCTCCCCGCCTGCATCCTTCGCCGCCTGTGCGATATCCCCGAACCCGGCTGACGGCTCCAGAACGCTCATGCCCGGCTGGATATCGGCCTCTTCCATAATTCTGTCAATAACCGGCTGCGGCGTCGGGAAGAAGTCGTTATCCTTGCGCCCGATCAGTTCACGGCGTCTCTGCTTGAGCGGGTCGGCTTTCTGCTCGACGTTCTTATACTCAAGGTATTCCCGCATTGCAGCGCGCAGCGTCGGCAGGTCGGTGATGCCCATCTTTTGCAGACGGTCAAAGTTCTTGAAGCGGTCAAGGGTGTTCTCTGCTGCATGCTTGCCATTCTCTGTGTGCTTCTTCGCCATCGTGGCGGCTTTGCGGACGGCCTCGCGGAGCTCTGCGTTTTTGAGCTCTCCCCAGCTGCGATCGCCTTTTGTCTGCGAAGCGATCTTGCGCATCTTCTGCGCCAGGCGGACGCCACCCTTTACCGCCTCAATAGCTCGTGCGATATCGCGCAGATTATCAGCATGGAATGTCGGGTAGGGGTAGCTCATCGCGTCGATATCATCAACGGATACAGAGCGCTTCTGAGAGGCTGAGTAGCTAATCCCCTTCGACTGCTCATAGTCGCGCTTGGCTTGGCGCAGCATGGCGTCCAGGGTTTCGATATGGGTCTTGGCGCGGATTCCGTCAAGGTGCTTGACCTTGCCCTCCTGCATTGCCGCTGCGAGGTTGCGCATGGTCTTGGCAAAGGCGATATTCCTCCGCGCCGCTTCCTCGGCCCTCTGCGCCATAGCGGCCTGCCGGTGGGTGTTTTCCCTGTCGGTCAGCGTTGAGTGATTCCTTGCCTATGCCTTCGAGCTTATCGGCCAGTTCAATGAGCCGTTCGGCGGCGGTGTTCTTCTTCTCCTCCTTGCGCTCTACAGCGGCCTCGGCTTTCGACTGATCCCCTTCTTTTAGGGCGACAAACTTCTCTGCCGTCTCACGGTCGTAGAACTGAAAACCAGCCGGAGAGCCTTTGAAGGATCTCGAATAACGTCCGCCGAGTTGCTTCGCGCGCTGATTCAACTCGTCATAGACTTCGCGGTCGACCCGTTCACCCATCGTGACGACGTAAACATTCTGCTCCAGCTTGGTGTGCCAGTGTTCCTTGATCTCCATTGCAACATCGGTGTCAACGCCTTTGACAACGGCTTTGCGCTCAAGTTCGGCTTGGCGCTTGTCTTTATTCTCTTCAGCCTTCAATTCGTCATACCGGCGCTGCTGGTCGGGCGTCATGTCCGCTTCTTTGCGGTATTGCAGGAAGGTCTTGAAATCTTCAAGGGTCTGCGGATCGGTAATCGCCTCCTTGGTTTTGCGGATCTCCTCTTTGCGCTCTGCGATTCTGGCGTTGCGACCCTCAACGTACTTTGCAGATCGGCGTCGGTGTAGTTGTCAACCCGATCTTTGACAGCATTCTGAAGGGAATCTTTCTCTATGCCGTAAGAGATTGTTCCAGACAGGTTGAATCCCGTGACTATCTCCCGGTATGCAGCCTGAACGATACGGTCTTTCTTCTCGTTCTTGTAGCGCCACTGAAGGCCGGGAAGGGCTTTGAGAAGTTGCGCTTTGGTCATCTTCCCCAGATCGGCTATCAGTGCATCCTTATTGTCAAGAACTGACTGGAATGCAGTGCGATACTGATCAGCGGTCACTTCGCCTGCGTTGACCTGATCGGTAAAGGTATCCCATGCGGCATAGGTGGTAAGATTATTTGTACCCGCAGAAGATTCTTTATCCTGCGCCGCTCTTGCCTCGTCAATCAGCGCACGGTACTTCTCTTTGTCGCCAGCAAAGAACTCTTTCACGATATTCATGCGGTCGGTCTGGCCGTCAAGCGTGTAAACCAGCGTGAATGGGTAGCCGTCACGATCCTTGGTAACCTTCGTAACCTCAGCCTTCCCTTTGATTTTGTCGCCGGGCTTCATGGTGGAGAACGTAGCAGCAAGGTCTTTAAGCTGCTGCTCTTTCTTCCTCGCCTTCTCTTTCTGCGCTTCGATTTTCTGCTTACGGCGAACATTGGCAACCCCAACGGCTTCAGCCAAGCTGGCGCGCGCGGAGTCCTGCCATTTAGAGAAACGCTCTTCAGCAAGATCAAGAGCGCTGCTTCGTCGGCCTGCCTGCTTCGAGTTGAACTTACTGCGCCCGGCGACATGAGAAGAAACGGTATTGCCGCCGTAACGGTAAACACCCGGTTGCGGCGCTCGATATACTCGTCCTTGATCTTGGCGAGTTCATCTTCGAGTAACTGTTCGTTACCCTCCGGCAGGTCCTTGAGCATATCCTCCCGCAGATCGGTCATGAAGTTAACGTAGCTTTGCTGCTCCAGCTTGGCGGCACTGGCCGGACTGGTGCTGGTTCCGGAGTAGGCGCGAGTTGCGGCTTTTTTGTCGATATCATCGGGGGAGAATTGGCTTTCTTCAGACTTAACTTCTTCTTTCTGCAGGTCTCCATCAAGGATCTGGTCGGTAACCTGAATCAGCTCATCCAGAGCGGTACGCATACTGTTATCCAGGCCAAGCAGACGCCGCACAGCGTCAACGAACTTCGTCCAGGCGGTACCCCCCTGATACTCAATCCCCCGCAGCATCTCCTGGAACTTCGGCTCAGTCAGGCCGTGGGCGACAATCTCATTAACGTCTGCGGCTGCGAGACCCGTTTTTGTTTCGCGCTCAAACTCGGTGGCCTCACCGCTTTTTATTCTGGCATTCAGGTAGGCGGCGATACTGTGCTGCAGCTTATAGAGATCTTGAACGGCAGCGCAAGAGTCGTGTTCTTGTTTTTTGCTTTATTTCCATCATTAATCCTTTCGGCGGTTGCCGCGTGAATCAACTCATGGAGAACAACCGTCTCGTTCATGCCGTTTTCGCCGTTAAACTTATCGCCACGTAAATAGATTGCCCGGCGCCCCGTTTTGTAGTTTTCGTAGTTAACGCCATTGGCAATATCCAGTGCGCGCGGGACGCCGCCCGGCACCTCAACGTCAGGCTGGACGATGATATATTCGACGTTTTCACCGATGAACTCGGAAATTCGCCCGGCGATAGCGCGATAGCTTTCATCCTCGGAATTTTCCGCGATATATCTTGCTGCTTCGTGCGCGTTGGCGAACCCGGCGAGAGGGTGAATTTCTTGATCAGGTTTTGATTCTGCGGTTTTGTTTTTAGCTTCAAGCTGCTCTATTTTCTGCTTGAGGACTCCTTCATAGACGTCCGTCCCGAGAAAATCGCGTTGGCGTTCCTTCTCCAAAGCTCGGCAAAGGAGAGCTTATCAATGACGACATAGTTAAAGATGTTATCTGCAACCTTCGAGGCCTGGTTTGTTATCATCCGGTGTTGAGTTTTCCGAGACGCTTCCCCGCCAAAACTGCCGCCGTTTCCATCAAGGCTTCTACACTGGGAGCTTTTTCTTGGTCGGGCTTTGATTCGGATCTCGAATTTAACTCTGCATTCAGTCTCTCGATCTCGCCCTTAGCTGAATCGATACTCGTCTGAATTCGGTCAATGTCGCGGTTAAACCCTTCCGGCACCAGCACCTCTGGTTCGACCAGCGGAGATTCTTGCGTGGCGTTTTTCTTCTGCCTTGGAAAGTTTGAGCTCTTCCCTCCTAATAGCCTTCCTGATTGCCTCAGTGTTGGCTGCTTTAAGGTTCTCATCCGCGACGATATCAGCGACATGTTTCGCTGAAGAAGGAGGGCCAATATAGGCGGCGGTGTGATCAAGTCCAGCATCAAACATCTGCTGGTTAATTGCGCCCAGGTCTTTGGTGGTGGAAATCAGGCGTTTACCTATTTGCTTTCTGGCGACACTGATAGCAAAATCATCGGAGCTCGAACTTGAATCATCGGAGCTCCGGGTCAAACCATCAGAGCTCGCAGGATCGGCTTTCGCCCTCTCGTTCAGTTCCTGAAGGTGCTGGAGAGAAGGGACGGCTTCATATTTATCGGTGTTTATCTTATCGACAACAGACTTCTGCGTCGTTTCCATGACGGCTTCGCCTGTCTCTTTCGACCGGATTATCCAGGAAGGGTTCCCATTCTTATTTGCGGTTGGGTAGTGGGCCTGGTCTTTTTCTTGATCGGGTTTTGATTCGGCCTCATTGTCGCTCACGTTTCCCGTTTCTTGATCCACAACAGGATCTGTCTCTAACGGCTGATCATCAAACAGCCCGGCCTCTTCCTCTTCAAGAGAGAAGTCGAGCGAATTCACATGCTCTGCGTTGTCGGGGGTTATTCCCTCGCCGAACGTGGAGGGAGTGTTGAACAGCTTGAGGTCTTCGCCCTGTTTGGCGGTAACGTTCGAACTGGCATAGGTGGGTTCTACTTCTTCGGCTGTTCCTTCGGTCGCGGCTTCTGCTGGTTCTGCTGGCGCTTGGCTTCGCGCTCCTTCAGAAACCTCGCTACTTCTTTCGCTTTCTCGCCCATCGTTCGCATCCTTTATCAGTTGGTAGAGATCTGCGGCAATGGCGCCGTCGTCCCTGCTGCTCTCCAGTATATCAATAACCGCATCCACGCCAAGCAGATTCATGGCTTCGTCGGAAAGTTCCGCGATCGAGCGGGTTTCTTCATCCCAATATTCTGGGTAAGCCTCTTCTTTCTCTTCAGGCATCCCTTGCTCGAGCGATTCCATATTACTACGATACTCAAAGTCTTCCGCCTGCTGCTCGTACTGCTCCCGAACAAGGCGCACAGCTTCAGCCTGATTCCTGCCCAGCTTCCCGCCTGCCTCGAATTTCTCTACAGCATTGCGCAGCTTCTGGACGCCGCCGACCATGGCCGCAGCCTCTTGCACCCAGGTGGGATTCAATGAGGGAACGCGCCCGGTAACGGTTCCGGTTTCATCGACAATGGTCGAGCCGACGCGCCCTTGCTCCGCTTCAACGGCGGATTGCGACTTGAGGAAATCACTCAGACTTCCCTCTGCGCTCGCAGGGGAATCGCTGTCTGATATCGCAGCGTCCTGGTCGTTATCGACCATATTGTTAGCGTCAACAACTTGGCCTGAAGTCTCAACCATATTCTTGGCGCCAGGAATATGGTCTGCTAAAGACAGTCCGGTTTCAGCCGTGAATTGCTCATGGCTTTCAAATTCTTCCATGGTGCCGGTTTCGGGATCGATCAGAACGGGGTTGCCGGTTTCTTCGTTAACATCGACAGAGAAGGTCATGCCGTCGTATTCGATCGTATCCCCGATGTTGACAGCCTTCCCGGCATCAGAAGCGGCGCCCTGCTTCGGTGCGTCACTCTTCGCCCAGGCTTTAAACTCATCCATCGGCATCGGAGTAACAGCCGCTGCGCCATCCCAGCCCGGCTCATAGTTGGAGTTGTAGATCTCAAGGGCGTGGTCTTCATCGGTCGCGCCGATAACAACCTTGTGCTCATCAAAACCACCTTCGGCATTCTGCTGATCGATGACATAGGCGGTGTCTGCGCTCTCAGCCTCGGGGCCAAGAACAACGTCGAGATGATCCTTGTCGAAGCCGACGGTTCCCTTGATATAGCCGTAGTGGTGATTGATCGGGGTTTCCCAGGCATTGCCCGATTCATCGACACCCTTGCGAACAGATCCGGCTGGGTTTTCGATGGTGATATCCATGCCGTGCAGCTTGATATGGCCCTTCTTATAGTTCCCGGCCTCCTTCTGCGCTTCGGTCGGTTCGCTGAGATCGTTCTCCGGAGAGGTAGCCGCCTCATGCGCCTGGGTGTCGATCGCGGAGACTTCCGGCTGCGCGACTGCGGCCTCGTGGATCTCGTCGGCGGCAGAGTAGGCCTGTTGCCAGAAGTCGTCATAATCGACACCGCCGGGGATGATATCGCCCATCTGGCCGGTTTCGTTGTCGTACTCGGTCGGTACGGCAGGCTGAGCGGCCTGGGTCATGTCAATGTCGGTCGGTACAGCCTGTTGAGCTTCTGGGGCTTCCTGCGGGGCTTCCTGCGGAGCGGCTTCAGTCATATTGACATCGGTCTGGATCGCCTGGCCGAGCTTGCGGACGGGAGCCTTGATTCCAGCGTAGCCCATTTGACCGCCGACCGTGATAGCACTCTGGCCGACAGCGGAGAGCAGCTTCAAGCGCTGCGTTCTTGGTATCCCAATTCCCGGTTGCCAGACCTTCACCGGCAAATTCACCGGCAAACTCGCCGCCCGACTCCATCGCCAGGTCGCCGATAGCGCGCGCAGCCTTCTTGCTGGCCGTATTGGCAGCGATCAGTTCGGCGTCATTCCCCAGGATCTGCTTAAAGCTTCCGACCGAGTTGCTTTCTTGACCGCCGCCTTGCTGGTCTTATCAACGCCCATCTCAACAAGGGCGCGATCAACAGCCTTGCTCATGGGAGCCTCGAAGAGAAGACCACCGAGGCGCATGGTCAGGGTATCGATGGCACCGATTGTCCCGCCCTTGATAGCGGTCTGCTT
>FUIF01000683.1_pt1 | contig 13111 bp, 20 predicted proteins | sample 1003461 | NCBI WGS metagenome assembly FUIF01 (sample SAMEA80401918, study PRJEB19352) | marine metagenome | reverse complement strand
TCCGAAGGCGCAGAATTTGGCTAGCGCCAGGGGCTAAAAGCTCTAAACGCTTGCGGCGCAAGGGGTCTCAGGCAGGCGCAAAATAGACCAACTCTAAGGGAGTTAAGTGGAGTTTAGAGGGAGTTAAGTTAACTCCAGTTTCACTTAACTCGGTGCTAATTACGTTTGCCGAGCTGGCAACGATCAAGGGCTGCACCAAGGCTGCTGTTACTCACGCGAGCAAGAACCGGATAGCTGCTGCGGTTGTTGAGAAGGATGGCAAGCGTTGGCTTGATCGTGATCTGGCTTTAGAGCTGTGGAACAAGAACACGCTGAAGAACAACAACGCGAAGGTGAGCGAGGCGGACCCGATTGAGGCACCGCCGCCTAGGGATGCGAAGGAACTAAAGCAACGGGTGAACCGTTTGCCGGATGACGCGATCCCTGATCTGAATGAGAGCCGTGCGAGACGGGAGCACTATCAAGCGGAGCTGGCGAAGCTGCAGGTGACGCAGCAGCGCGGCGACTTGGTGCCGGTTGACGAGGTGAAGAAAGAGGCGTTTGCGTTGGGCCGGAGTGTGCGGGAAGCGTTGGCGAATCTTGCTGACAGGTTGAGTCATCAGTTGGCGGGCGAGACGGACCCTGCCCGGATTCATCAGGTGCTTAGTGATGAGCACCGCGCTGCGCTTGTGGAGTTGTCCGATGGTTAATGCTTGGCGCGCTGGTTTCCTTGAGGGGCTGCGACCTGAGAAGCCTTTGACGGTTTCGGAGTGGGCGGACAAATATCGAAAGCTCAGCAGCAAAGCGAGCGCAGAGCCTGGGCCTTGGCGTACTAGCCGGACTCCTTATTTACAGGAGCCAATGGATTGCCTGAGCAGCACTAGCCCTGTTCAGCGTGTGGTGATGCAGTTTGCGGCGCAGACGGGCAAGACCGAAGCGGGGTCAAACTTTCTTGCTATGTGATCGACCATGCGCCAGGGCCGATGCTCTGCGTGCAGCCAACAGTTGACATGGCGAAGCGATTGAGCAAGCAGCGGCTTGAGTCGATGATCACCGACACGCCTTGCCTGTCGGAAAAGATCGCGCCTGCTCGGGCACGGGATTCAGGCAACACGATGTTTGCCAAAGAGTTCAGCGGCGGAATCATGCTGTTGACTGGGGCCAACTCGGCAACGGGTTTGCGATCGGCGCCGTGTCGTTACCTGTTCTGTGATGAGGTCGATGCGTTCCCTGCTGACGTGGATGGCGAGGGCGACCCGGTATCGCTGGCGGAACGACGCACGACGACCTTCGCACGGCGCAAGATCTTGCTGACCAGCACGCCGACTATCAAAGACTTCAGTCGGATTGAGGCTGAGTATCTGCGCTCAGACCGTCGTCGCTATTTCGTGCCATGTCCGATCTGCTCCGAGATGCAGTGGCTGCAGTGGAAGCAGTTGAAATGGGAGAAAGACAAGCCGTCTACTGCTCGTTATGAGTGCGAGCACTGCAAGCAACAGTTTGAGGAATCAGCTAAGCCGCGGATGTTGGCTGAGGGCGAGTGGCGAGCAACCGCACCGTTTGACGGCAAGACAGCTGGCTTTCACTTATCGGGTCTTTACAGCCCGTTGGGCTGGTGTAGCTGGGAGCAGTTGGTTGACGATTTTCTGCGTGCAAAGAACGACCCGGCTGCGCTCAAGGCCTGGGTCAATACCAGACTTGCTGACGTTTTTGAAGAGTCATACACCGCGCAAGTCAGCTCTGAAGGCCTGATGGGCAGACGTTTGGCGTATGAGCCCGGCGTTGTTCCTGATCCTGTTGTGCTGTTGACCGGCGGCGTTGACATTCAAATTGACCGTCTTGAGGTGTCGGTCTGGGGTTGGTCTGGCGCTAAGGGCGAGCCGGAGTCTGGCTGGCTTATCTACCACCAAAAGTTGATGGGCGACCCAACCAACCTGAGGTGTGGAAGCAGCTGGACGCCGTTTTGGCGACTGAATGGGAAAGCGAAAGCCACAAGAAGCTCAAGATCGCGCAGCTTGCTGTTGATACCGGCTACTGCACGCATGAGGCTTACAACTACGTTCGTGAGCGGTTACCCCGTGGGGTGGTAGCCATTAAGGGCAGCAACCGCCGCAACTCAGTAGCCGTTGGCAAGGGCAGCAAGGTTGATGTGAACTGGCGCGGGCGCACGATCAAGAAAGGGGTCACCCTTTACATGCTCGGTACGGACACGATCAAAACAACATTGTTCGGCAAGCTGCGGTTAGAGGAAGGCCCTGGCAACCTCAACTTTGGGCTTGCAGCAGATACGGAATACTTCCAGCAGCTGACCTCAGAGCGTCAGAAACTGTCTTTCAGAAACGGCGTGCCTGTGCGGGAGTGGGTGCGCAAGTCATCAGCTCGCGCTGAGTGCTTGGATTGCGCTGTTTATTCCTACGCCGCCTTCCTATTGCATTGTCGGCGCCTATCAAAGGCAACCATGTGGGATGACCTGAAAAAGCAGCTAGAGACCGGGAAAAGGCCACAGCTAAAATCGGCTAAGAAGGCGCCTGCGCCGGCTACGTCGTTCGTCAACAGCTGGTGAGTGAAAATTCCAAAGAAGATTTATGCCGGTCAGACCGTCAAATGGCGAGATGATGCGTTTGTCGGCCCGCTGAATGAAAGCATCACTAGCGGCGACTGGACGCTTACCTATTACTTGCGATATGACCACACGCACGAGGGTCACCGCGTAGCTGGCACGGCATACGGTACGGGCTGGGAATTTACGATTTCCGCCACTGATTCGGCTGATTTCGACGCTGGTAATTACTACGTCTACGCCGAGGCGACAAAGGGCAGCGAAAAGTTTCCGCTTGGTGAAGCTCGCGTTGAGGTCTTCGCCTCAATGGCTTACACCGGCGATTTGCCGGCAGCTTTTGACGGACGCACGCAGGCCGAAAAGGACTTAGACGCTGTCACTACTGCAATCCGCAACATCATTGCGGACAAAGCGGCGGAGTACAGCATTGGCAACCGCACGTTCAAGCGCATCGACCTGCCTGAGCTGCGGATCAGGGAGAGTCAGCTAAAAGCAATTGTGGTCCGCGAACGCAAGGCCGCAATGATCGCCAACGGTCTTGGCGACCCACACTCTCTCTATGTGAGGTTCTGAGATGGGCATTCGTACTGCATGGCGTGAGTTGTGGCGCAGCAACCCTTCCCCGATGCCGCGGCCACGGTCTCGGATGTATGCCGGTGCCCAAGCAAGTCGCCTGACTGCTGATTGGGTCACGTCTGTCACGTCGGCTGACCAAGAGATCAAGGGCAGCTTGAAGCGGCTGCGGTCTCGCTCGCGTCAGCTCGTGCGCGACAACGACTATGCAAAATCTGCAATTCGCGTTGTCCGCAACAACGTTGTTGGGACTGGCGTCAGGCTGCAAGCGCAGGTGATGCGTCAGCGCGGTGGGCGGCTTGATACCCGCGTCAATGAGCAGATTGAGAAAGCTTGGGCGAATTGGGGTCGTAAAGACAGCTGCAACACCGCTGGTCAGCTGTGCTTTAGCGACATTGAAAAGCTTGCAGTCTCGTCAATGTGCGAGAGCGGCGAGGTCTTTATTCGCTTCGTTCGTCAAAGCTTTGGGCGTAGCAAGGTGCGATTTGCGCTGGAAGTGCTTGAAGCTGACCAGCTGGATGAGGATTACAACTCCCCATCACGCACGCCGGGCAACGTTTGGAAACTTGGCGTTGAGCTGGATAAGTTCGGCCGTCCGGTCAACTACGCCTTCCTCACTCGTCATCCGGGAGACACTGCGTTCCCTACTGGCAACCCGGACAAACGCCACATCATCGTTCCAGCGAAAGATGTTGTGCATATCTTTGATCGCACGTCGCACGGCCTGGCCAAACCCGTGGTGTGCCGTGGCTTGCTAGCTCGATGCAGCGGATGCATCACGTTGATGGTTGGGAGCAGGCAAGCGTCGTGCGTGCCCGTGCCAGCTCTGCATTGATGGGCTTCATTCAAAGCCCTGAGGGTGAACTTGACCCAGGCGGTGAGATCTATGACGCGCAGCGCGTCAGCGGATTTGAGCCAGGCCAATTCAAGTATTTGCAGCCCGGCGAAACCGTCACGATCCCGGACATGGATTCGCCGTCGGGTGAATACGAGCCGTTTTTGCGCGCTCAGCTGCGGGCTTTCGCCTCTGGTATTGGCTGCTCTTATGAAGTGTTGTCAGGTGACTACAGCGTTAGTAACTACAGCAGCAGCCGTCTAGCTCTTCTGCAGGACCGCGACACTTGGCGGTCTATTCAGCAGATGATGCGGGACCAGTTCTACCAACCCGTTTTTGATGCTTGGCTAGAGATGGCAGTGCTTGGCGGTGTCCTAAACCTGCTACTTACGAAACCGAGCCCGAGCGTTACCAAGCAGTGCGCTGGGTGTTTCGCGGCTATTCCTACGTCGATCCTCAGAAAGAAATCAGCGCAATGAAAGACGCTGTGCGCAGCGGCTTCAAAACGCTTGCTGATTGTGTGGCGGAAAATGGCGGGGATTTGGATGAGCTGCTGATTGCACGTCAGGCCGAGCTTGCCAAGCTCGATCAGATGAACATCATCACCGACACCGACCCCAGCGCAGTCAATGGGTCTGGCGCTAGCAATACAAGCCCGTCGGAAGCATTGATGCTTTTGGCGATACCCCAGCCCCAGGCGGTCAAGAGGCAGAAAATGAGCCAGACATGGGGTATGAAGCTGCTGGATAGACTCAGGGAAATTGCGCCTAAATCATGTCTGATCAATTAGAGGTCAGAGCTGAGCCCGGTGAATTGAGCGTTGGCGACTTCGTTCAATGGGACAGCTCGGGCGGCATGGCGAACGGCCGGATTGATCGCATTGAGCGGGACGGCACAGTCAACATCCCTGACACAGAGCTAACCGTTAACGGTGACGAAGATGATCCGGCGGCCCTGATTACCGTTTATCGGGAAGGTGACGAGGGCTGGGAAGCTACCGATGTGCAGGTTGGCCATCGCTTCTCAACGCTTACCAAGATTGAGGCCCTGCGCTTTGCCCCCCAGCTGTATAAGCGTGCGGGCGAAACCGAGTTTCAAGAGCAGGAAGAGCGCACCTTTGAATTCAGCTTTTCGTCTGAGTACCAGTTGAGCGTTCTTTTGGCTTAGAAGTTCTTAGCCACGACTCCGGGGCTGTTGATCTTGGCCGATTGAACGACGGCGCACCGCTGCTGTTCAATCACGATATGGATCGGCCGATCGGTGTCGTTGAGCGCGCCTACCTAGACGAGGGCAAAAAGAAAGGCGTTAGCAAAGTTCGCTTCAGTCGCAACGCATTTGCTCAGGAAGTCCTCGCAGATGTGAAGGACGGAATAATGCGCAACATCTCCGTTGGTTATCGAATTAAGGAGATGGAAGAGCGCAATGGGGAGTTTGTGGCGACCAATTGGGAGCCTACGAAATCAGCGTGGTTTCTGTACCTGCTGACCCCAAAATCGGCGTGGGAAGGTCATTGCTGGCCGAGCCTACAATTAATCAAGGAAGTGCCGATGAGGCACAGCCTGCGGCTCGCGTCGCACCACTGAACACCTCCGTTTCAGAAGATCCAATGTCTACTGCACCCGACCTGAGCGTGGTGCGCGAGGAAGCTTCTAAAAAAGCAGCTTCTGCAGAGCGCACCCGTATTCGCAACATTCAAGAGCTTTGCTCTAAACACGAAATGCGTGAGCTCGCTGATCAGCTCATCGAAAACGGTTCGTCTCTCGACGTGGCCCGTGAGGCTGTCCTTGAGCGCATCGGCGCCAAGCCCGTTGAGACTGTCGCTCCCGTTGACCTTGGTCAAAAGGTTCAAGAGCGCTATTCCATCATGGATGGCGTTCGCGCTCTGCTGAGCGGTGATTGGAGCAGCCACGGTGCTGGTCTGGTTCGTGAACTGAGCCAGGAAGTTGCTCGCACTTCCGGTCTGACCCTGACTGGTGAGCGCAGCTTCTTTGTTCCTTTCTCGGCTCTGAGCCAACGCGCCACCTACGTCACTTCTGGCGCTACCACCGGCGGCAACTTGGTTGCTACCGATCTGCTGGCTGATGATTTCATCGAAGCCCTGCGGAATGCTTCCCCCGTCGTCGGCCTGGGCGTTCAGACCCTGACCGGCCTTGTGGGTGACGTTGCAATTCCTCGTCGCTCTGGTGTTGCTTCCACCAGCTATCTGTCTACTGAGACCACCGCAATCACCCAGGCCGAAAGCACCTTCGACCAGGTGACAATGAGCCCCAAGAATCTTGCTGCACTCAGCAAGTATTCCCGCCAGACCCTGCTGCAAGGCACCCCTGGCATTGAGGAGCTCATCCGCCGCGATCTCACCGATGGCATTAACGCTGCTATCGACGCCGCAATCCTGAACGGCTCCGGCGCTTCCGGTCAGCCCACCGGCATCCGTAACACCACCGGCATTGGTTCCGTTGCTATCGGCACCAACGGCGGCGCTGTGACCATGGAAGCCATGGTTGACCTTGAGACTGAGGTCTCCCAAGACAACGCTCTGATCTCCGGCGCCGCCTATGTGGTGAACGCCAAGACCATGGGCGCCCTGAAGAAACTGCGCGCTGGCGGTTCCTCCGCTACCGACGGTTCCTTCCTGTTCAACGCCGACCTGCAAGCCATCGGCCGCGGTCCTACCCCGTTGACCCTGAACGGCTACCCCATTGCCGTCACCAACGCCCTGCCTTCCAACCTGACCAAGGGCACCGGCACCGGCCTCTCGGCTGCTGTCATGGGTGATTTCAGCCAGGCTCTGCTCGGCTTCTACGGCAACGGCCTTGAGATCACCGTGGGCACTGACTCCGATGACTTCAGCAAGGCTCTGACCTCCGTTCGCGGAATCGTCAGCTTCGATGTGGCAGTTCGCCACGCACAGAGCTTCGCCTCTGTCGAAGACATCAACGCCTGATTCTGAGGAGGGGGCCGGCAACGGCCCCTTTTTTTCTTATGAAAATTCTCTGCATTAGAAGCTGCATGGCTTCAGGTGTTGCCCTTGAAGTTGGCAAGACCTATGACGTGACAAACAAAGACGGCGACACCCTGATCAAAATGGGTAAAGCGAGCGGGCATCTGAGCAAGAGGCCCCGAAGCCCAAGCCCAAGCGGAAACCTAAGGCCGATGGCAGCTGATTTCTTAGTCGATGATTTAGGTGTTTTCCTAAATGATGTGTTTGGGGTGTCTGCCACTTCTGGCAGCACTACGGCGCATGTACTTTTGGACCAACCCAGTCAGGTTCTGGCGGGTGATTTGGTCCTGCATACCGACTATCAATCACTGCCAAAGCCTCTGACTTTGGTGACCTAACAGCAGGTGACAGTATCACCGTTGATTCTGTTGCCTACACCGTTCGCGAAACCCGTCTCATTGATGACGGGTTGTTGTGTGAAATCTCGCTGCAACGCACATGACGACAGTTCGCGAAAACATCATTGAAGACATCATGTCGAGCCTTTCCGGCACGACAAATGTCGGCACAAGGATTTTCCGAAATCGAGTGGTGCCCATCTCGCGTGGCGAGAGCCCAGCCCTTGTGGTGGAAGTGGTAAGTGATACGCCGGAGCAAAACACCAGCCTGCCAACGCTTGATTGGTCGCTATTGGTTCGCGTCAGCGTGATTGTGCGCGGTGATGAACCTGACGAGGTAGCTGATCCGATTGTGGAAAGCCTGCACGCAAAAATTATGGCTGACCTCACTTTGGGAGGTTACGCCATCGACGTGCAGCCTGGCACGACTACTTTTGAAATGGTTGACGCTGACCAGCCTGCAGGCGTGATTGGGGTTGAATATCTCATCCGCTATAGAACTGAGCTGGACGATCTGACCACAACGCCGTAGCTACGATGGTGGGTGAAGCCTCCCGGCAAGCAAGCTGTTCAGCGGACCAAGCCGGCGCAACCCACTACCCCCGAATTTGAGGTTGTAACCGATGACTCTGCGGAATAGCCAACAGCTTCTTTTGTCGAAGCTGGAAAGCACCTACGGGACTGCGCCAACCATCGCAGGCACTGATGCCATTCTTGTTCGCAACTTAAGCATCACGGCTCTACAGGCCGACGCTGTAGAGCGTGAGCTTATTCGCGGCTACATGGGTAATTATGACGTGCTGCTGGCAAATCAGCGCGTCGAGCTGACTTTTGAGGTCGAATTTGCGGGCTCTGGCGCTGCAGGCACTGCCCCCAAGTGGGACGCGATTATGCGTGCGTGCGGCAACAGCTCCACAACGGTGGCGTCAACGTCTGTCACATACGCGCCACGTTCTGACTCTTTTGAAAGCTGCACCATTGATTACTACCTAGACGGTGTGCGTCACCGTCTGACTGGTTGCAGGGGCTCGTTCTCGATCTCGGCTGAGGTTGCTGCCATCCCTGTCATCAGTTTTTCAATGGTGGGCATTTACAACGCGCCCACGGATACCGCAAACCCGACCACGACATATTCAGATCAAGACTCACCTGTAATCTTTAAGAACGGCAACACCACTAGCTTCGAGCTGTTTAGCTACGCCGGCGCGTTGCAGTCCTTTAGCTTTGAGCAGAGCAACACTGTTGTCTACCGCGAGTTAGTTGGTGGCACCAAAGAAGTGTTGATTACTGATCGGCGGCCAAATGGCACCATTGTGCTTGAAGCTGAGCTGATGGCTACGCACAACTTCTTTACCGACGCAACTGGGACTAGTACTGGCACCAATACATTCCAGCACGGTCAAAGCGCTGGCAACATTGTCACTTTCAGCGCTCCGCAAACGGATCTTGCTCGCCTGCCTATTCGGATTCTGACGGTATTGCGATGCTCAATTTGCCGTTCAACGCTACTCCTACCACTGCTGGAAACGACGAATACAGCATTGTCTGCACTTAGATTTCTGCTACGCTTGCGGCGATTAGCCGCAATGTATGGCGTTCGTTCTTAAACAGTCAGACACTTACAGCTGGCCCGTATCTTTTGACATCCCCGTTGACGGTGGCCGCCATGAGCGCGTCACCTTTGACGGGGTTTTTAAGCGTGTCAGTCAAAGCCGTCTGCGTGAGATTGGCCAACTAATTCAGGAGGATCAGTTGACCGAGGCTGAACTCGTCTCTGAAATCTTGGTGGGCTGGTCTGGCATTACCGACGACGACGGCAAGGAAATGCCGTTTAGTCAGAAGTCTTTGGCCCAGCTTTTAGATGTGCCAATGCTTGCTGCTGCTATCGCCACCACTTATTTGGAAAGCCACCAAGGGGCCAAGCGAAAAAACTGACAGAGGCCGCTGAGCATTGGGCCGAAGGCACTGAAGACACTTCAGAGCTAATGGCAAGTGCTGCGGCCTTTAACATCATTCTCCCTGAGCCTAAGCAAAAAGATTGCGAGGTCTGGCAGGAAAACTGGGAGGCCGTAGAGATGTTTTTGCGGTTGCAGACGCAATGGCGAACATCTATGAGCGGTGTGATCGGCTTGGACTATGGAGCCGCTGAATGGCTCTTTAGACTGTATGAAGTCAAAGACCCTCGCTCGCTTCTGGAGGATCTGCAGGTCATGGAGGGCGCGGTCATGCAGATTCTGAATAAGGAGCAGAAGTAGTGGTTGCAAGCACCGCCACCTTTGGTCTTTTAATTTCAGCCAAGACCAAGGGCAAGCCAGAGATTGACCGTCTTGGCAACTCCATGCAGGGAGTGCAGGGCAAGGTCAAGAACCTCAAGATGGCCGTTGGCGGCCTGAACACTGCATTTAAGGCCCTGGGCGCAGCGCTTGCGGTTGGCGTTGTCGCTAATTTCGCCCGGCGGACTATCGACGCCGCCGATGCTTTCGGCAAGCTGAGCACCCGAACTGGCATCGCTGCAAATGCTTTGCAGGGTTACGTCAACGCGGGCAAGTTAGCTGACGTTTCGCAGAAGCAGCTTGAGGTTGGCCTCAAAACTTTTGCGCGTACTTCATTTGAGGCAAGCCAAGGCATCAAGACTTACGCCGAGGCTTATGACCTGCTTGGCGTAAGGGTGCGCGCTTCGGACGGCAACCTAAAAGCGTCTGACGTTTTGCTCGGCGAACTGGCTGACAAGTTCAAAGAACTGCCGGATGGGCCGCAAAAGGCAGCGCTGGCCATGCGCATTTTCGGCAAATCTGGCGCTGACATGATCACGCTGCTAAATGGCGGCAGCGAGGCGCTCAGCGAGTTTTCTTATGACCTAAGCGATGAGTTCGCGCCTAGGGCTGAGCTGTTTAACGACACAGTCACAAAAATCGGCTTCAAATTTGAAGAGTTATCCCTTCAGTTGTTTGACAAACTGTTGCCTGCTTTGCAGGTCTTAACCGAGCAGTTTGCAACCCTGTTTCAAAGCGAAGCCAAGGCAGGCTCTTTCTTTTCAATTATTGAAGGCGGCATTAGAGGCGTCGCGATTGCGTGATGGCGACGATCAAATTATTTGACCGACTAATTAAATCGGCTTCTGCAGGGGCTGGCATTCTTGCAGACGTAATTGTTGGCCAATTTGGCGAAGCATTTCGCAAGGCCAAGGAATATTACGCAGAGTTTGGAGAGACTTTGAAAAAGGACAAAGAGATTTTCAATCTCTTGGCTTTTGGCAGTGCTGATGCACCTGCGGGTCGCAAGCCAACTAAAGGTTTCACGCTTCCAACCATCACCCCCCCTGGTGGAACTGAGAAGGAAACACCTGAACAAAAAGCCGCCAAGAAATATCAAGAGCAGCTGCGCACTCTTGCTGAGGCGTCGCAAGCTTTCGTCAATGTCAATTTTGAGGTGGTTGAAAGTGTCAAAGAGCAGACGACTGCTTTTGATGGCGTCAAAAATGCGGCTGATAATTATTTAGAGACGATTGGCACCATGCGAAACGGTGTCTCGACTTTGGCTACTACAGCCTTCCAAGGCTTGGAGGATTCCCTGACCAGCTTGGTCACCACAGGCAAGGCAAACTTTCAAGACTTTGCCCGCAGCGTTTTGCAGGCAACGGCTCGCATGATCATTCAGCAAACAATCTTGCGCGGCATCATGTCAGCGCTTGGTTTTGGCGGCGGCGGGTCGCCTTTCCAAGCTGGAACCACTGGCTTAGACACCAACTACAGCCCAGGGCCTGCGCCTGGCTATTTCAGTAATCCCAGTTACGTCCAGAAATACGCGAAAGGCGGCGTCGTCAATAAACCAACCTGTTCGCCTATGCAAATGGCGGTGCAGGCCGATTTGGGCTGATGGGCGAGGCTGGTTCTGAAGCAATTATGCCCCTCAAGCGCGGTCCTGGCGGTCGGCTTGGTGTTGAGGCGTCTGGTAGCAGTACCAACGTGGTGGTCAATGTTGACGCCAAGGGCACCCAAGCCCAAGGCAATCAACCCAACTCTGCCGCGTTAGGGCGTGCCATAGGCGCTGCAGTGCAGGCAGAATTGATTAAGCAGAAGCGCCCAGGAGGCTTGCTTGCCTGATGGCTACTTTCCCTTCCATTGATCCCAGCCTGGGCATTAACAAAACCAGCGCCCCAAAGGTTAGGGCCGTTGAACTTGGCGATGGCTATCAACAGCGCGTCACTTTTGGATTAAATCAAAATCCAAAGGTCTGGAATTTGACTTGGCAATACATCAGCGAGACTGACGCTGACACCATTGAGTCATTTTTAGACGCACGAGCTGCGGATGCTGCCAGTTTTGATTGGTCGCCACCTGATGAAACCAATACCTATAAGTGGGTCTGCCTTCAATGGGATAAAACCCTTAACTTCCCAACGCTGCGCACTATCACGGCCACCTTTCAGCAGGTGTTCGAGCCCTAAGCTGCTTTCATAGGAGACTGTCATGAGCACCATTGTCACCCGAGCCGGTAAGGGCACCCCGCTTACGCATACGGAGCTGGACGCCAACTTCACCAACCTGAACTCGGATAAGGCTGGGTATATCACTGGTGACGGGGGTGCTGTTACCCAAGGAACCAGCAAAAGCACGGCCGTGACGCTGAATAAAAAGTGCGGTCAGATCACGCTCAACGGTGCAGCCCTTGCAGCTGACACGACCGTCAGTTTCACCCTGACCAACAGCACCATCGCCGCGACTGACATTTTGGTTCTGAACCACGTCAGTGCTGGCACGGCAGGCGCTTACACCCTGAACGCCCAGGCTGCTGCAGGTTCCGCAAGTATCAACGTTCGCAACGTCACCAGCGGCTCCTTATCAGAGGCAATCGTTGTCGGTTTTGCCGTAATCAAAGCAGTGACTGCTTAACGCATGGCTTACGTCGTAACTGGCTATTGGGACGCTGGTTACGCGATCAGCGATAGCGAAGCGGATCTTACGTCCCACCTGCAGCAAGTCGCTCCTGGCGCAATTATTGAGCTGTTCCAGCTGGAACTTAACGCGGCTCAGCATGGCGTTGATCAAACGTACTACTTCCATGCAGGTGTAGATCAGTCGATGACTGACATCACCTGGGCAGGGCAGGACTACCAAGCTATTCCGATCGAAGCGGAAGGTTTTGAGTGGAACGGCAAAGGCAGTTTGCCTCGTCCAACACTGCGGGCGTCCAATGCATTGGGCACGCTGACTGCGTTGATTTTGACGCTGCCCGATGGTTTGGAGGGTGCCAAGGTCACGCGGATCCGTACCCTTGAGCGCTATTTAGATAGCGTCAATTTCCCTGGCGACCCTTTACTGCTAGAGGATGGCTCTGTTTTATTGCTTGAAGACGGCTACGAATTTGAGCAAGAAGCTGCAGGTGTAGATCCAGACGTTTATTCAGAGTTTCCACGCGAGGTTTATTACGTCGATCGCAAATCGGCTGAAACGCGAGATATCATCGAGTTCGAGCTTGCCAGCGTGTTTGACCTCGCTGGTGTTCGGGCGCCCAAGCGTCAGTGCGTTACCCGTTGCCAGTGGGTGTACCGCTCTGCCGAGTGCAGCTACACCGGCACTGACTATTTCGACGTGAACAACAATTCCGTGGCGAATGCAAGCCAGGACGTTTGCGGCAAGCAGGTCGATAGCTGCAAGGCGCGATTTGGTGATAACAGTCGTCTTCCCTACGGCGGCTTCCCCGGCATTGGTACGTTCTTTGCATGACCTGGCGCGATGACGCGCTGGCTTACGCGCAACAGCACGACCCCAAAGAAATCTGCGGAGTGCTGGTTGTCGTCAAAGGCCGTCAGCGGTACTGGCCTT
>FUIF01000682.1_pt1 | contig 13114 bp, 30 predicted proteins | sample 1003461 | NCBI WGS metagenome assembly FUIF01 (sample SAMEA80401918, study PRJEB19352) | marine metagenome | reverse complement strand
AAATAAAAACTAAAACAAAAGAATTAAAATTAACACAATTTTCTGGTGGTAAAAATGGCTTAATGCTACACATACTACAAGATAATTATTTTAAAGATGATTTTACAGAAACGCCTAGTGATATATTTTTAGCAAAGCATTATAGTAATATACATCTAACAAAAGAACAAGCTTTACAATTAGGTAAAGACTTAATTAAATGGAGTAAAAAATGAAACAAAGTATAAATGAATCTGAATTTAGAACTGCCTTTCATAGAATGGGCAGGGGAGAACAATTTTCATATGATGGGCTTACAGCTTTATATGATTATTTAGAGCAATATGAAGATGACACAGGCGAAGAAATAGAATTAGATGTTATCGCTTTATGTTGTGATTATGCCGAGTATGATAGTCTTGCAGAATTTCAAGAAGATTATGGCGAAGATTATCAAACTATAGAAGATATAGAAAGTGATACAACAGTCATAATGATAGATGATGATAGCTTTATCATTCAACAATTTTAATATTAACAGCGAAAGCAAGGAGTAAAAATTATGAAACCAACAAATAGTGATAATGTAATTGATAGCAGAGATATATTATATTACATAAAAGATAAAGATAATGATAGAGATTTTACATTAGAAGACTTTGTTAAAAAGTTTAGAGATGAGCATTATGATTATGATAGAGCATTAGAATATTTAGAAGATGGAATAACCTTTATTAGAGATAGCTACTTTGAAGAATATATGCTAGATTATTTTTTAGAAGTTAATCAAGTAGATGAAGCTTTATTATGCTACATAGATATAGAAGCTTTTGCTCGTGACCAACAACATGATTATAACTCTATTGATTTTGATGGTTTCGAGTATTGGTATCATATGGGTTAATTGTTGCATAATTGTCACATGATTGTCATAAAAATGTCACAAAAGTATGCTACCCTCTACTATATAAATTTAATAACACATAAAGGAGTAAAGAATGAAAGAACGGAAAGAAGAAGAATTTGAATGGCAAGAAGATAATGAAGAAATTGTTGAGGACTTGTCAGACATTATAATTAATGGTAAGATTAAAATAGCTAATGATTATAGAGAATTTAAAGACTAATAAGGAGAGAAATATGATAATAGATATAATATTTTTAAGCATACTGTTTGTATGTGGTGTGGGCTTATTAACATTAGAGGCTTTCAAATGATAGACTTTATAATCTTAGTAGGCGTATTTATTTTATTAACAACAGTTGCTATTGTATGGTGGCAACATATTAAATAGGAGATAGAGATGAGTAAAAAGATGAGTAAATTATATGAAGTAAAATTAATAGTGACTGAAGAACACTATCTGAAAATAGAAGCTGATAGTCCAGAAGAAGCATCTGAAGAAGCTGAAAGTTATGGTGTAAATTCTTTAGATGCACACTCTACAGATGTAGAAACTGAGTATGTTGTGGAGGTGTCAGATGAGTGAACTAAAACAATATTATAATCCTGATGAACATAATAAAGGTTGGAGATATGTTGTTTGGGTTGGTGGTTCAGATGACTACTACACTTCATACAAAAGAGCTAAAGAACATTATGAAGAATGGATTGAGAAAGGCTATGATAGTGTGCATTTAATGGAGGTGTCAGATGTATCTACAAGTAGTTGAATGTCTTAAATGTCATAAACACTATGGCGAGAAGAATACATTTATACCTGTATGTCCTTTTTGTGGGAATGATGATACAGAAAAGACAATATACTTAGAACAAGAAAGTAATATTTATAAAGCCTTTATGCAGGGAGAGGAAGTGTCAGATTAATTGTTGCAGAATTGTCACATGATTGTCATAAAACTGTCACAATAGTATGGTATAATAATTAAATTATTTAACAAGGAGATAATATGAAGATAAAAATATTTAGAGATAGCGAAAGTATGCAGAAGTTTTTCTACCACTTTGATTTATTTGGATTAAAGTTTAGAGTAGCTACTAATACTAGAGGCTTTAATAAGTATGGAACTTATAGAACAAGAAGAGGTAGAGTAATAAATTTTGGAAGAAAGTATATATGCTTTATTCCTACAAACTAAATTAAGATTATGAAAGATAGATATAGAGTAGAACTATCACTAAACATTTGGTGTGAGAGTGATGAAGAAGCAAGACAAGTTGCAGAAGATATTCGCAACGAGCAAAGAGAAAGGTTTGATAATAGATGTGAGATTATTAAAATATGTGATAGCCCTTTTGGTAGAATAAAAGAAAGGGATATTAGACTTTATGAATGGAGGGCTTGATATGAGTAATTGTTATAATGATTTAGCATTTGACAAGATAATGCAACAAGTAGAAGAAGATGATAAGAATGGACTCCTTGAACAGGACATCTATGTCTTTGAAGATAGACTAGGCTTACATGCTGATGATGATAGAGATGAAATATTATTTGAAATTGCAGAACAAAGAGCAAGGGAGTTAGGCATATGAGTAGAGTTTTAAAAGCAGTAAAAGAAGCAAGTATATCTGTTGCTTGTTTGTTAGATGATATTGCAGTTGATGAAAACAACGATATTAATATTTTTGAAATAGAAAAAGATATAGAACATATACAAGACCAGATAACAATCATAGAAAATTATTTTGAGGAGTTAGCATGACTTTATATGGAAGAGTGCAAGAGGTAGCTGTAAGAGACTTTGAGTTCTTACGCTTACTTTCAGAGGGTAGTTTAGATACATTGGTCACTAAAGTCACGGAGCATGTTAAGAACTACGAGGGCGAGGATAGTAAAGAGGGCTTTATCTATCAATGTATTATGGAGGAAGTAGCACACTTAACAAGTAAGGGTTTGCTATTGGAACAACAATGACAAAGACTAAAGAAGTAAACGGAGTACCTATACCGAAACACTTACAATATTTAAGTAAAAAGAAATTGTTAGCTTTGATGTACATTTTTAGAGGAAAGGCTTAGAGTGGCTAAAAAAACAAAGGTAATACAAAGTATAGAGCATACCAAAAAGGTCACATCACAAGGCACAGGAGGTCGTTCTAGGCGTATTAAAATATCAACCAAACATATGAATAAAAATAAAAAGCGTTCATATAAAAAATATAGAGGGCAAGGAAGATGATAACGATTGAAGAAATTATAGATGTAGCTAATACAGTTAAAGAAGAAGGAAAATGGATTAAAAATAAATCTGAAGATGAATATAAAAAGTTTTGTTTTGGAGTAAGTAGTATGATGAGACATTTATATATGTTGGAGGAACAAGATTATGACACATGATTTATTAATGAAGCTATCATTAGTAGGTATGATAGTTTGTGTATGGTTTTTATATTTATTAAAATAAGGAGGAAAAATGTTGCAAGGAGATTTATTATTATTAGAAGTATTTATATTAATAGTTATTAGTATTGTGCATGTAAGGAGGCATTGGTAATGAAAGCAACAATGACTAAAGAAGAATACAGACATTTTACGGAGAGTCTTGTAGTCATAAAACAAAAAGCAGATATAGATATTGCTCATACTGTTGAGTATCAAGGAGATAAATTTATTGTAGAGATACTAGATGATGTAAGTTTAGAGGGATTAGATGAAATACTGGAGGGATAATTGTCACAATATTGTCACACAAATGTCATCATATTGTCACAATAGTATGCTAGACTATACACATAAAAATATCTTGAGCAACCGAACAAGCCTCTATCTCCATGTGTTAGTAGGTTTGGTTCTGACCACGACTTTGAGAGTAGTCGGCTCACAACTCTCCTAGTTTTTAATAACTTCAAACTTAATCATAGGAGGTAAATATGATAGTAGAAGGAACTGGATATTGGGCATCTATTAAGACACCTAATACCACTTTTGAACCTGTATACACTATTAATTTAGTAGTAGAACAGAATGTTGCTGATGACTTTGCAAGTCGTGGGCATACTATAAAGCAAATGGATGAAGGTCCTGCTTTGGTTATCAAGAGGAAAGTGAATGGTCCTAATGGTATGATTAGGAATGCTCCCAGACTTCTTGACCAGAACAAGCAAGACATTAATCTAGCTGTAGGGAATGGCTCTAAGGTTAGAGTTCAATGTAGCGAATATGAATGGGAGTACGCAGGTAAGTCTGGTAAAAGTCTTGACTTACAAGGTGTCCAAGTTATTGAGCTTGTTGAATACAAAGCTGAAGATGGGTCAGAATTTTTTGATGATAACGAGGAGTTTTAATAATGATTATTACCATCAAGAATGAGAATGGCGAAACAGTTTATGATGTTTCAAAGATAGAGAATAGTGATTCCAGAATGAATGCTACTGTTAGCATAAACAAAATGGGAACATTAAACACTTTAGTTGAAGCACTAAACTTTGCTACACAAGGGCATCAAGGTCAGCTTGAAACATTACTAGCTGACTGCCCTGAAGCTGTGGTGGAAACACCAACAGAAGAAGAAGCTTCAACAGAAGATGATTCTTTAAACGAGGTATCGTAATACAACGAGGTGTGCGGAAAATGTGGATAGCACTTAAAGTATAAATCCAGTTTGCTTGATAAAGTAAAGGTGTCCGACCCGTTCTTTATAGGCATATGAACAACGCCTCACTTTTTATAGGAGATAGAATTGAATACAAAATTTATTAAACACAAACTACCATGTCCTAAGTGTGATAGTAGTGATGCTGTTTCACTTAATGACAATGGCTCTGCTAAATGTTTTAGCTGTAATACATTTTTTCCAGACTATGATAATGCAGATGACAATGTAGTAGAAATGAAACAACCAGAAACATCATTCCTTAATTCATATACAGGAGTGTATGCTCCTTTGACTGATAGAAACATATCAGAAAAGACTGCGAGAAAGTTTGGTGTCAAGGTAGTCAAAGACCATAACGGACAAATCAAACAACACATCTATCCATTTCATAATGGTAGTGAGATAGTTGCTACTAAGACTAGGTATGTTGATAATAAAAACTTTACATGTAATGGAACATTTCAAGGCACAGGATTGTTTGGAGAGCAGTTGTATCGTAATACTGGTGGTAAGTATTTAACCATAACTGAGGGCGAGTGTGATGCTATGGCAGTCAATGAATTGTTTCAAGATAAGTGGTCAACTGTATCTATTAAACGAGGGGCTTCATCTGCTGTTAAAGATATACGAGAAAGTATTGAGTTTGTTGAAAGTTTTGAGAATGTTGTTCTTTGTTTTGATAATGATAAGGCAGGTAGAGAAGCTGCAATACAAGTGGCTCGTATTCTTAAACCGGGCAAAGCTAAGATAGTAAACTTACCAAATGGATACAAGGATGCAAATGAAATGCTTGTCAAGAAAAAGTTCCAAGAGTTTACTAATGCATGGTGGGAAGCTAAAACTTATACTCCCTCTGGTATCATGGAGTTGTCCAGTAAGAAAAATGATTGGTTAAACAGAGAGGAGAAAGAAAGTATTGCTTATCCTTGGGAGGGTTTAAACAAGAAGCTATATGGTATGCGTAAAGGAGAACTCGTGACTCTTACAGGTGGTACAGGACTTGGTAAGTCTAGTGTGACTAGAGAACTTGAACATCATCTTATTAAGAACACAGAAGATAATGTAGGTATTATAGCACTAGAAGAAAATTGGTTAAGGACTGCTGATGGTATTGTATCTATTGAAGCTAATGATAGAATATATCTATCAGAGAAACGAGCCAAGTACACAGAAGAAGAACTGCACACTTTGTTTGATAATGCAATACAAGAGGGCAGAGTTTATATCCATGCACACTTAGGAGCAACAGACATAGAAGAAATATTTTCTAAGTTAAGATATATTATTGTTGGGTGTCAATGTGATTGGGTAGTAGTTGACCACCTGCACATGCTTGTCAATGTCTTGACCGAGGGAGATGAAAGGAGAGGTATTGATATGCTTATGAATAGATTGCGTAGCCTTGTAGAAGAAACAGGTGTAGGCATGATATTAGTATCACACTTGCGTAGAGCATCTGGAGACAGAGGACATGAGAAAGGAATACAAGTATCTCTATCTCATCTCAAAGGCTCTCAAGGTATTGCACAGTTATCTGATTGTGTGATAGCACTAGAAAGAAATCAACAGGCAGAAAATCCTGATGAAGCTAACATAACTAAAGTAAGAGTATTGAAATCAAGATACACAGGCGACACAGGAATGGCTTGTAGTTTAAGATATGATATTGATACAGGTAGATTACATGAACTAACTGATGAGGAAACATTCACTAATGAAGATGATTTTTGATATAGAAACTGATGACCTAAATGCTACTAAGATATGGTGTATCGTAGCTAAAGAAGTAGATGGTAAGTCTTATAGATTTACACCAGATGAAATTGAAGATGGTATTAAACTATTAGAACAAGCTGATACTTTGATAGGACATAACATTATAGGATTTGATTTACCTGTATTAGAAAAGTTATACAACTTTAAATACTCTGGTAAAGTTATTGACACCTTAGTAATGTCAAGATTGTATAATCCTGTTAGAGAAAACGGACACAGTTTAAAAACTTGGGGTTATAGATTAGGAGTTCCTAAACAAGAACAGCCAGAGTTTGATAACTATACTCCTGTTATGTTAAACTATTGTGAACAAGATGTCATATTAAATGAAGCTGTCTATAAATATTTATTAGATGAGGATTAGGTTTTAGTAAACAATCACTTGACTTAGAACATAGAACTGCATCTATAATGAGAGAACAAGAACAGACAGGATTTTATTTTGATAGTAAACAAGCTATGACTTTGTTATCAGAACTAAAACAAAAGATGGCAGATGTAGAAGATGAAGTTCACAATACATTTAAACCTAAATGGGTAGAGGATAAACATGTTTTACCCTACACTAAAAAGAATGGAGAACTAAGTAAGCGAGGACTTACTGATGAAGAGTATGAGAGTATTCTTGCATCTGGTAATCGTGGACCATTTGTGCGTAAGAAATTAGTAGAGTTTAATTTAGGTAGTCGTAAACAAATAGGCGAGTATCTTATAGACTTTGGTTGGCAACCTGAAAGGTTTACTCCTACAGGTCAACCTATTGTAGATGAGGGAACTCTTAAAAAGATTACACACATTAAAGAAGCTAAACTTATTGCTGATTATTTATTGTATCAGAAAAGAATAGCACAAGTATCATCATGGATTGATGAACTAAAAGAGGATAGAGTTCATGGTAGAGTTATACCTAATGGAACTATTACAGGTAGAATGACACATAGAAATCCTAACATGGCACAAGTTCCAAACTTAGGTAGTCCTTATGGTAAAGAGTGTCGTGCTTGTTGGACTGTACCAGAGGGATATAAACTTGTAGGTGTAGATGCTAGTGGACTAGAGTTAAGAATGTTAGCACACTATATGAATGACATTGATTACATTGAAGAAGTAGTTAATGGAGATATACATTCTACTAATCAAGAACTTGCAGGTCTTAAAACTAGAGACCAAGCTAAGACATTTATATATGCTTTAGTATATGGGGCAGGAGATGCAAAGATAGGTAAGATAATAAACGGAGATATTAATAAAGGTAAAGCATTGAAAGAAAGATTTTTCAAGAACTTACCTGCTTCTTAAAAAACTAAAAGATAGAGTACAACAGGCTTCTAATCGTGGCTTTTTAAAAGGTATAGATGGTAGAAAGATACATGTTAGAAGTCAGCATTCAGCACTTAATACTTTATTACAGGGCTGTGGAGCTATCGTTATGAAACAAGCCATGATAAATTTACATGAGCTTATAAAACTTAATACTGTTGATGCAAAATTTGTAGCTAACATACATGATGAATGGCAACTACAAGTTAAAGAATCTCAAGCAGATTACATTGGGAGATTAGGTGTTGAGTCAATAGAAAAAGTAACAGAGCAGTTTAACATGAGATGTGATTTAACTGGTCAATATAAAATAGGAGGTAACTGGAGTGAAACCCACTAAAGAAAATAGAAAAAAGTTTGACATAGATTTAGAGTATGGTACAATACGAGAAGATAAAATCGCAGACATGCTTACTAATAAAAAGATAGAAGTAAAATCTGAGAGAGGTATGTGGATGAAGACAGGTAATATCTGTATTGAGTATGAGTCTTATGGTAAACCATCTGGTATCATTACAACAGAAGCAGACTATTGGTTTCATAATCTTTGTATTGAAGATGATATATTCTGCACACTTATATTTGATGTTCCTAAACTAAAACAACTTATGGACAAATTAGATTTTAAGAAGTCTGTTTGTGGTGGAGACCATAAAGCAAGTCGTATGTGGTTAGTAAACATAAGAAAATTATTTACATCAGATGTATTTAAAACATTTAAGGACCTAAAAAATGCATAAAGGTATTGACAAATCTAAATTAGATAGCTATAATAAGTTTACATCTGAGTCTGGACATTGGTATTCTCTTGAGGGAGAACCTATGTACACTATCATAGGGGCTAATGGTAAAGAAAGAAACACTACACTAAGAGATGCTAAAAGTTTAGGACTTGTTCCATCTGTTACTACTATTCTTGGTATGGTTGCTAAACCTGCCTTAGAGAATTGGAAGATAACTCAAGCAATAAAATCTGCAGCAACACTTGACATAGGAGATGAAGAGTCTATGGATTCTTTTGTGTACAGATGTAAAGCTGATGCAAAACAGATTGGTTCTAAAGCTGCAAAAGAGGGAACTAAAATACATGCACAAATAGAAAAAGGATTTCTTGGTAAAGGTAAATCTAAACCTTACAAGATTATTCAAGCATGGTTAGATGAAAACTTTCCTAATGAAGATTGGATAGCAGAAGATTCTTTTTGTGCTAATCAAGGTTATGGTGGTAAGATAGACTTGTACTCAAAGTCCGGCATCTTTGTGGACTTTAAAACTAAAGATAACCTAGAGGGTAAAGACCCTAGTAAGTTAGTGTATGATGAACATGGTATGCAACTATCAGCGTATGCTCAAGGTTGTAATATAGATGACCCTACAAGAGTTTCTATCTTTGTAGATAGAGCAGATACAGGATTAGTTCTTTGTCATATATGGGATAAAGACTCACATGAAAAACATAAAGAAATGTTTAATAGTATATTAAAGTATTGGCAACTGGTAAAAAATTATGAATGGCAAGAAGTCTAAACTAATAAGAAGAAAAGCAGAAGATAAACTTATTGACTGGTTAAGAACTATGATACCAGAGGGAGAAGATATTTCTAGAATTAATAAGAAAAATCTACATGAGTTTCTGCCTGAACAAACACACATTTTTGCTAACAATAGATTTATGTTGAGTGCATATAGTCTTAGATGGTTTTATAAACAAGTAAAAAGAAATCCTAATATACAATTAAAGGATTTACTTTAATGGCTAGAAAACCTAGAAAACCTAGACCTAAAAAAGTTAATGTACCTAAAGGGTATGATAGTAAATGGGAATATGATATACATCAATCTGTTTTAAAAAATTGGGAACATCATAATCAAAACATAGATTATGTTGTTGAACATAAATACGAACCTGACTTTATTAAAATTATTAATGGTCAAACAATATTACTAGAAGCTAAAGGTAGGTTTTGGGATTACGCTGAATACAGTAAATATATTTGGATAAGAGAAGCTTTAACAGAACAGGTAGGAGAATTTGAATTAGTATTTTTATTTCAAAAGCCTTATGCTCCAATGCCACAAGCTAAGAAAAGAAAAGATGGAACTAAAAGAACTCATGCTGAATGGGCAGAAACAAATAACTTTACATGGTATAGTGAAGAAACATTACCGGAAAAATGGAAATTATGAAAAAAAGAATTAATTATAAATTTAAAGAAGATAAAATTCTTACTATGATTAAATCATATATTGATGAAACCTATACTCAACACTATGCTAATGGTAAGTACCAAGCTACTGATATGATAATAGATGCAGGACACGGAGAGGGTTTTTCTGTTGGTAATATTATGAAGTATGCTATGAGGTATGGTAAGAAAGATAACAAACAAGCAGAATTATATAAGATAATACACTATGCTATTATAGCATTATATTTAGAGGAAACAAATGGTAGAAGATAAAGTAGGAACAAAGACTTATTTAGGTATAACAATAGACTATGACAAAGAAAAAAACTTTGACAAGTTTAGTTAGATACATTAAAGGATAGATATTTTTGGGATAACGAAACACATGCTCAAGAAGCATTCGCAAGAGCATCAGTATTTGGTGCAACATTTAAAGGAGAAACAGATTATGAATTGGCTCAAAGACTTTATAACTACAGTTCCGACTGTTGGTTCATGTTTAGCACTCCTATTCTTAGTAACGGGGGAACTACTCGTGGGCTACCTATCTCTTGCTTTCTTAATTATGTTCCTGACAGCAGGACTGGTTTATCTGCTCACTATGATGAGAACATATGGTTGGCAAGTTCAGGTGGAGGCATCGGTGGATATTGGGAGATGTTAGAAGTAATGGTATACCTACTACTCACGGCTCTAGGTCAACTGGTTCTATTCCGTTTATGCATGTAGTAGATTCTCAGATGTTAGCCTTTAATCAAGGCACAACTAGAAGAGGTTCTTACGCTGCATACATGGACATAAGTCATCCAGAAATTGAAGAGTTTATAAACATGAGAAAAGAATCAGGTGGAGATATAAATAGAAAGTGTTTAAATCTACACAATGGAATTAATATTAGTAACTCTTTTTTAGATGCTGTTAAAAATGATGAAGATTGGAGACTCATTGACCCTAAAACTAATGAAGCTGTTAAAACTATTAATGCTAGAGACTTATGGTTTCAAATAATAAATGCTCGTGCTGAAACAGGAGAACCTTACATGATTAACATTGACACATGTAATGATGCTTTACCAAAACAACAAAAAGATTTAGGTCTTGAAATTAAACAAAGCAACTTATGTTCTGAAATAACTTTACCAACTAACGAAGAAAGAACAGCAGTATGTTGTTTATCTTCTGTAAACTTAGAACACTTTGATGACTGGTCAGAAGATAATAATTTTATAGAAGATTTAATAACCATGCTTGATAATGTAATAGAACATTACATTGAGAATGCTATAGATACATCACAACTAGGAGGATATAGTGCAAACTTTAAAAGATTTACAAAATATATTAAAGAAGATAAAGAGGGATATACAAAGTCATCTTACTCAGCTTACAGAGAAAGGTCGCTTGGTTTGGGAGCAATGGGTTTCCATGCTTACTTACAGTCTAAAAACATTCCGTTTGAAGGATTATTCGCAACCAGTTTTAATCATCAAGCATTTAAACATATTAAAAACAAAGCTAATCAAGCTAGTAAAAAACTTGCTGATATACGGGGCGAATGTCCTGACTTACATGGTAATGGTAAGCGTAATGCTAACCTTCTTGCTGTTGCTCCTAACGCTAGTAGTGGGATTATTTGTAGTGGTACTTCCCCTAGTATTGAGCCTTATCGTGCTAATGCATATACGCATAAAACTTTGTCCGGTACTTACCAAGTTAGAAACAAATACTTAGCTAAGATATTAAAATCAAAAGGATTAAAAACACAAGAGTTAGAAAATATATGGAAAGATATTGCAGGTAGTGATGGGTCAGTACAACATTTAGATATTCTTACTAAAGAAGAAAAAGAAATATTTAAAACTGCAAATGAAATAAATCAAATATGGGTTGTGGAACATGCATATCAAAGACAACAATATATATGTCAAGCACAATCTGTAAACTTATTCTTTACCTTACCAAAGGCTACAGAAAATCAAGATACGCATGATGAGTATATGCAGTATGTTAATGATGTGCATTGGTATGGTATGAATAAACTAAAATCACTCTACTATTTTAGGTCTAACGCAGCTAGAAATGTAGAAAATGTAAACATTAAAGTTCCAAGAATCAAATTAGATGATGTGGAATGTATTGCTTGTGAGGGATAATATGAATTGTTGGTATTGTAATACAAAATTAATATGGGGTGGAGACCATGATATAGAACATGAGGATTCAGAATATATGATGGAAACTAATTTAAGTTGTCCAAACTGTGACTCTTTTGTCATAGTTTATTTACCAAAGGAGGAAGAATGATAAAACTATATGTATATGATGCTTTAAAATTTAAGTATAAAGCAGAAATAAAAGAAGCAGAAACTAATATAATAAACTATGTTACCAATAGTGTAGGTGTTGCTGAACATCATAATATTATTGAATCAATAGATTTATTAGTTGATAAATTAGCAAATGCAGAAGATAAATTAAGAACACTAGAAGATTGGTATAAAAAAATAGGAGAAGGTAAATGAGCTTATTAGGAACAAGAGATTATTATAAACCATTTGAATATCCATGGATGTTTGATTACTATGTATTACAAAATCAAATGCATTGGATGCCAGAGTCTGTACCATTACATACAGATGTAAAGGATTGGCAAGAACTTACAGACAAAGAAAAGAATTTACTCACACAAATATTTAGATTGTTTACTCAATCAGATGTAGATGTAGCTAGTGGGTACATTGATAAGTACATGCGTACATTTAAAAAGCCAGAAGCAAGAATGATGATGTCATCTTTTGCTAACATGGAATCTATACATCAACACGCTTATAGCTTACTACTTGATACTGTTGGTATGCCTGATATAGAGTACAAAGCTTTTGCTGACTACGAAGAGATGTCAGATAAACATGATTATGTTTCTAACTTTAAACCTACAAAGTCTGATAAAAGAACTATAGCTAAAACCCTAGCAGTTTACTCTGCTTTTACAGAGGGTTTACAACTCTTTAGTAGCTTTGCAATTTTATTAAACTTTCCTAGATTTGGAAAGATGAAAGGTATGGGTCAGATAGTAACCTATTCTATTCGTGATGAGTCTTTACATGTAGAAGCTATGACTAAATTATTTAGAGAGTTTATAAAAGAAAATGTAGATATATGGACAGATGATTTTAAAAAAGAACTCTATGATATTTGTAGACAAATGGTAGAACTTGAAGATAAGTTTCTTGATTTGGTATTTGAAATGGGAGACATACAAGGACTAACTAAAAAAGATATGTATGCTTA
>FUIF01023377.1_pt1 | contig 13143 bp, 22 predicted proteins | sample 1003461 | NCBI WGS metagenome assembly FUIF01 (sample SAMEA80401918, study PRJEB19352) | marine metagenome | reverse complement strand
GCCGCATATACCGAACAAAATGCAATGGACTTAATTATTAAGTCTGTAGCTGGTGGTAGACTTTCAGAATACGCTAACTTACAAGATGGTGTAAAAGGTCCTACTACAATAAACATACTATCTAGTGATGTTGTTTTCAAGCTGACGGATGTTCTAGAAGTGCAAGTGGTTCAACTACTTTGTCACAAAGAACTATTACTCCTGGTGCTGTTGCAATACATGAGGATTTATGTATGACTGACCTAGCTGCTAAATATACAGCAGTTATGTTGAAAGCTGGTTTAACTGGTGAAAAAGAAGAAATTCCTTTTGAGGAATTATATTTCGCTGAGAAAGTTGCTAAACTACAGAAAGCTATTGAAGTAGCTGACTGGCAAGGTGACACAACTTCTGGAACTGCTAACCTATCAAAGTATGATGGATTAAATAAAATTATTGCTGCTGCTACTGCTGTAGATGGTAACCCAACGGCTATCACTCAAGGAACTGGAATCACAGCTAGTAATTGTATTGGAATACTTACTGGAATGGCTGAATTAATGCCAGAAGATATCATGGATGCAGACGATTTAAAATTGTTTGTTGGAATGGACACTTTCTTAAAGTACCAAAAAGCTATCGCTGATGGAAACTATTTCCATTATGTTGTAGAAGGTGGATTCAGTTCTGAACTTCCGTTGATTGGTTTTCCAAATGTTACTGTTTGTGCAACTCCTGGTCTTTCAGGTTTAGCTACTGGTAACTGTTACCTAATGAGAGCGTCTAATATTTATGTAGGTGTTGACTTACCAGGTGAAGAGTCTAACGATGTTAGAAGCTGGTACGATGACAATGATAGAATTTATAAAGTTACTATGGCTTTTAGAAGAGGTGTGAATGTTGCATTTCCTGACCAAGTTGTAGAATTTTTATTAGCCTAATTTAATGGGGGTTTAATTACCCCCTTTTTTAATAACTGTTAGCTGAAACGCTAACTAACTGAAAATAAATTAATTATGTCATGTGTATTAAGTAACGGACAAGCTAGGGATTGCTCAGATAGCTTAGGCGGAATAGTAGAAGTATTAATCTCTGAAAGAGACAATATTACTGCTACTACTGTAGCTAATGGAGACATCTCTGCTATTACGCAATCAGGAGCAACTAATTTTTATAGATATGAGTTAAAGAAAGAGTCAGGTAGTTTGACATCTACAGCAACTGTAGACCAAGCTGGAGGGACTTCTTTTTATGACAATGTAGTAGCTTTTACTATTAATAAAATGAGTGCAGCTAAATCTAATTCTATTAAAATGCTTATGCTTGCAAGATTATTCGTAATTGTTCGTGATAACAATAACGTATATTGGGCTTTGGGAAATGATAACTTTGCAGAAGGTTCGTCTTTAGTTGGACAAACTGGACAGGCTTATGGTGACCCTAACCAATACCAAATAGAAATTACTGACAAGAGTCAGTTCCCATGTTATGGGGTACAGTCATCTGTAGTGGCTGGTTTGACAATTAGTGCTTAATTGTTCTTTGTTGTATGAAAGGGGGGTGGGTTAAACTGTCCCCTTTTTTTAGTAAATTTGAATTATGTTAAAAAAAGAATACGTAGGAAAAACAGTTCACTTAAAACATTTTAGTATTTTAGTAAGTGAAGAAAACATCCCAACACTAAAGAAATTAAATGTTGATTGGGTTTTTGAAACAAAGAAAAAAAGAAAAATAGATAGTGATAAATAAGAACACTACAACTAATTTTGTAGCAACCTTATTTGAACTTAGTCAACTAACAAACCCAGACTATTTATTTGAGTTTGAGAGTGACCAGACTAAGACTAAATACTATACTATCATAGCAGACATAAGCACTAATAAAAGTAGATATAACGAATTTAACTTTGTAGAGGGTACTGATAACCCAACAAGTGGAAGTTTAGACTTAGGGTCTCCAGGCTTTTATAACTATAAAGTATATGAACAAAACAGCACAACAAACCTAGACCCAACAGGACTAAACAAAGTAGAAGAGGGAAAAATGAAATTAATAGACTCAACATATCAACCGTCATTTACTCAACATTCAGTTTCACCAACTACTAATGTAGTATATAACCCAGGACAATGAGCGTAAAACTAATTCCGTTAAATTTTGGAGGGTATGAATTACCTGAGTTTAAAGAGTCTAAGAAAGGTGACTGGTACGAATACGGAACAGACAGACCTTATAAAAACACTTATCCAGACTACTTAACTAAACTCTATAATGAGTCTAGTAAACATAATCAAATTATAAATTCTAAAGTTAAGTTTATAACTGGTCAAGGTTTTGTCATAGATGAAAAATTAACATTTACTGAAAAGGCTTATGTTAATGGATTTATTAAACACCCTAACGAAGATGAAAACTTAGACGATTTAATAGGAAAACTTGCTAAAGATAAAAAGGTTTATGGAGGTTTTTGTCTACAAGTTAGAATGTCTAAAAACAATAAGATAGCAGCAATTAACCATATAGATTTCGCAGATGTTAGAACAGGTGTTGACAATGACTTGTATTATTATACAGACGATTGGTCCTCAAGAAACCCAAAAAATAACGATGACTTTAAAGTGTTACAGTCGTTTCCTTACAATGAAGATGCTAGACCAGACGTTGACTATGTTATCTATTACAAAGAATATAGACCAGACTTAGGAGCTTATCCACTTCCTGACTATGTTTCTGCAATACCTTATTTAGAGTCAGATGCTGAGATAGCTAACTTTACTTTAAGTAATATTAAAAATAACCTATCTGCTGGGTATATAATCTCTTTTAAAAATGGTCAACCAAATGATGAGGAAATGGCTGAGATTGAAAGAAGGTTTAAGGGTTATGCTACTGGTGCTGACAATGCTGGAAAGCCTTTGCTGTCATTTACAGACCAAGCCTCAGACCATCCTGAAATTATGCCAATTCCAGTTAATGGACAAGACGAAAGGTTTATAAATCTAAACAACCAAATAAGAGAAGAAATATTCACAGCACATGGAATAACAAGTCCTCAACTATTTGGTATTAAAGAAAACTCAGGACTAGGAAACAATGCAGACGAAATAGCTGTAGCTAGTCAACTATACCAAAACTTACAAATAGACCCAGAACAAAAAGTATTTAACGAGTTAATAAATTCTATTCTTAACTACAATGGTGTTAATGGTGAACCTATAAGAATACAGAAAATAGAACCTGTCCAAAGGTACTTTAGTGAGACTGCTGTAATGGGTGCTATGACACAGGATGAGTTAAGAGAAAAAATTGGTTTACCTCCTAGTGATGTTGGTGGTAATAAGGTAGCTGAGGCTATTGGAATACTAAGTCCATTAGTAGCAACTAAGGTTCTAGACAATATGTCTATTGAAGAAATAAGACAGCTTATTGGATTAAGTGGTGGCTTAACTAGAACTAGTGAAAGTCTAAAAAAAGAATTTACAGAGGTAGAGGATGAAATACTATTTAATCAATTAGAAGCAACTGGAATAGACATAGAAGAAATAGAAACCGTTCAATCATTTGTTAAACCTATAACTAATTTAGAAGATGCTAGACAATTTGAAACAGAACTTTTAAAGGACTATAAATTTGCTATTAATAGAGTATTAACAGGACCAGAAAAAAGTATTTTAGATTTACTTATAGACAATCCTAAAATGCCTATAACAGAAATAGCTCAAGCCTTAAACATAGAACAATCTATAGTTAATGATTTGTTGTCTGAGTTACAAAACGCTGGAGCTTTAAATAATGATTTTGAACCTACAGAAGATGCTAAACAAAGTATTCAAAAGCCAGAGGATGAAACATTTATAGTTTATAAGTATGCTGAAAGACCTGACGCTCCACCAGTACAGACACAGAGTAGACCTTTCTGCATAAGAATGATGGCTTTGTCTAGAGTCAAAAGATATACTCTACAACAGTTAGAATTATTAACTAATGATTTTGGTCAGTCTGGTATAGACATATTTACTAAGAGAGGTGGTTGGTATAATAACCCAAACACAGGACAAACAACACCATTTTGTAGACACATTTGGGAGATGCAAATAGTACGTAAAAAGAAATGAAGTTAAGTAGTTATCAAATATTAAAACGTAGAAAGTTAGCTGCTGAGGCTGAGGCTCAACTTATACAAGATGACTTGGAGGCTTTAGTGTTACAACCTTATAGCAGTAGAGCAAAAAATGTAAGAAACGAAATTAAAACTAAATACGATATATAATGGCAGTTTTATTTATATCAGAACAATACGTAAAAAACACTACTCTCATTGATGAGAATGTAGATGTAAGATTAATTTTACCAAGTATTAAAGACTGTCAGGAGTTAAGAATCCATCCAATACTAGGGACTCCATTCTATGAAGATTTAAAAACTAAGATAACTGCTGGAACTTTAAATAGTGATGAGGTTAATTTATTAGACACCTATATAGCTCCAGCTATGGCACAATGGACTATGTATGAATGTAGTACTTCAATGTTATTTAAATATAGAAACAAATCTGTAGCAACTAAGAACAGCGAGAACAGCAACCCTATAAGCTACCAAGACTTGCAATACCTTAGAGACGAATGGAAGAACAAAGCAGAGGAAAGAGAAGCTAGGTTAATAAATTACTTATGTGATAACGACAATTTATTCCCTAAGTATAAGGAAACTAGTGACGATTTACACCCTAGAAAAACAGCTTACCAAACTAGTTTTTATTTAGGTGGTAGTAGTAGAAGCGATTGTTGGAGAGACGAATATAGAAATAGTGAAAAATGATTTTAACCTATAATCAAATATTAAAAGAGTTTAAGACTTTTGCTACTAACCATAAGCAAATAGAGAACTTTGGCAATGGTGACTTATGGGAAATAGTAGAACATAACCAACTAGCAGACTTTAACTATCCATTGTTTTGGGTAGCTGACCAGCCAGCTAATTTAGGTGATGGGACTTTCACTTGGAATTTTAACGTCATGGCTATGGACTTAGTAAACAAAGACGAGTCTAATGAAAATGATGTCAAGTCTGACATGTGTCAGGTTTTACTAGATTGTGTTTCTTACTTTGAACAAAAGACAGCTATTAGCAACAATGTAGATTGGTTAAAAGTTAACTTGGTAAGGTCAGGAACTTTGACTAGTTTTACAGAGAGATTTGAAGATGAGTTAACAGGATGGGGAATGAATATAGGATTTAGACTTCCCTTTAGTTATAATAATTGTGATTTACCAATAGAATAAAGATGGCTATATTTTACAACCCAAATAGAAAAAAGGATTATTTTATATTCCGTCTGGTGCTACTGGTGGTTCTGTTTCTGCTCCTCTTAGTATTGAATATTCGGCTAATGCTTTTTGTGAAGATGGAATAGACCCTACACCAACTGTTTCTAACAATGTAGGTGCTGGTACATTTAGCTCTACTACTGGTTTAGTATTTATTAGCACGTCAACTGGTGAAGTAGATTTAAGTGCCTCAACATCAGGTGCAACTTATTTAATCACCTATACAGACACTAATTCTGCAACAGCTACATTTAGTTTAACTGTAAATGATTTAGACGATGCTAGTTTTGCTTATTCACAAAGTAGTTATTCACCAACAGATGCAGACCCAACACCTACAATAACTGGTGTTACTGGTGGCACATTTAGTGCTGGAAGTGGTTTAGTGTTTGTAGATAGTGGTAGCAATACAGGAAGTTCTACTGGTGAAATAGATTTAAGTGCATCAACAATAGCTAGTTATACAATTACTTATACAACTGCTGGAACTTGTCCAAATACATCTACTCAATCTGTAGAAATAGCAGCTGCATTAGCTCAAGTAAGTAATGTTTATTCTATGGAGTTTGATGGTGTAAATGATTCTATTGTTTTGTCAAACGTAGTAGATTTAGGTATTAATAGTAGTGTTAGTGTATGGGTAAATTTAGACACTAATTATACTGGTGTTTTACTTGGTTGTGAACCTTATGATAGTCACTATTTTATACAAGCGAGATACAATGATTTTTTTGTAAGAATTGGAAGTGTTTTTAAATCTTTTCCACTTACAGATAACGCATTAACTGCTGGTAGCTGGCATCATTTAGCAGTAACAAGGAATGGTAATTCTATTTCTACTTATGTAGATGGTACTTTTATAGAAACAAAAACAGGTTATGGAACTACTGTAACAACAAAATTTGACACTATAGCAGACAGACAAACTTCGAGTTTACCATTAGAAGGAAAAATAGACGAGCTAGCAGGGTTTAATGTGACTTTAACAGCACAAGAAGTTCTAGATATTTACAACGCAACAGAAACAGGTAAAACAGCAGATTTAAACGATTTAACAACACCACCTATAGCGTGGTATAGAATGTAAAATATGAGCAATAATTCTTACTATAACGACCAATGGCGCATAATTAACGAACCTAATCAAAATAAGGTTTCTAACTATTCTATGGAGTTCGATGGAACTAGCGATTTTATAGATTGTGGTGATAGCGATAAATTTTCTTTTGGTGATGGAACTACAGACAGACCTTTCAGTTTATCAGGTTGGGTAAAACCAAATGATTTAACAAAATTTAGATTTATTAATAAATGGAGTGGTTCTTTAGGGTATGAATATCAATTTTCAACAGGTACAAATGACACACTTAGCTTTATAATAAATAGTCTTGGAACAACAAGTAGGATTGGAATAATAACATCAACTTTAACATCTACAGATTGGCAACATTGGGTTGCTACTTATGATGGAACTGGTTCTACTACAGGAACTAATTCTGGAATGAAAATTTATATTAATGGTGTTGAAGTTACTACAAGTGATTTAAATTCTGGAACATATGTAGCTATGCAAAACACAGCTGCACCTTTAAAAATTGGTACTGAAGACAAAAATAATTATTATGCAAATGGCAAAATAGACCAAGTAACTATTTTTGATTACGAACTTCCAGCAACAGGAACAAACTCTGTAGCTACTCTTTATGGTGGTGGAACTGCTATTACAAATCCAATGTCATTGTCACCAAAGCCAATAGCTTACTATCAATTAGGCGACCAGTCAGTTTCTACAGGACCAACTTCAGATTATTTAGTACCAAATAATAGTTTAAGTGACTTTGTATTTAATTTTGATGCGACTAATGATTATATAAACGCTGGAAGTGCATCCTATTTAAATGGGTTAAGTCAGTTTAGTATTTCTGTTTGGTTTAACCTTCATACTGCCGCAGATGCAAAGTGTATTATTTCAGATTGGAATTATAACACAAGTCCCTTTGGTCATTTTTCGTTAAGAACAACAGACACTTCTGGAACCGATTATGCTTTAATACTTTACATTAAAAAAGACTTGAGTGATGCTGGTTCTAACGCTGTTAAAACATCTGTAATATTTACAGAAAACACTTGGCATAATGTAGTTTTTACTTATAATTCTGGAACAATTACTTATTATGTTAATGGTTCTTCTGTTTCTTCAACAACCATTGGAACAATAGCATCTAGTTTGCTTAACCAAGATGGAATTTTAACTATTGGAAATTGGCCTGGTTTATCACAGTATTGGGATGGTGAACTTTCAAATATATCTGTTTTTAATACATCTTTATCAACAGCAAATATAGAAACTATTTACAACAATGGCTCACCAAACGACATATCTTCATTAAGTCCTATAGCTTGGTATAAGCTAAACGCTGCTGACACTTTTGACGGTTCTAACTGGACTATTAACGATTATGGTTCTGGTGGTAACGATGGCACAAGTTCAGGTATGACTTCAGCAAATTTAGTTGTAAGCGACTTACAGCAAACTTCTGGTTATAGTCCTTATGCTTTAGACTTTGATGGGGTTGATGATTATTTAAATTGTGGTAATGATAGTAGTTTACAAATTACTGGAGCTATGACAATTAGTTATTGGATAAAGGGAGCGTGTACTAATGGAGCTTCTGGAGTTAGCACATTCGACTCCGTAAATAGTCCAGGTTACATATTAGGTCCTCATTCTAATAGATTAGTTACTTTTATCATAGCTGACGCAGGTTCAAGTGGAAGTACAAAAAAAGTAGATTCTACTCAACAAATAACGACTACTGAATGGCATCATATAGTAGGGTGTACACACCTAGTGTATCAATGAAAATTTATATAGATGGACAATTATCAAAAATGAAACATCTAACATTCCATCTTCACAATACACTAATGGTAATGATTTTATTATAGGTTATAGACCTTGTTGTAAGATTGACGGTCAAATTTCTAATGTTGCAATATGGAATACAGATTTAACCTCTACTGAAATAACAGAAATTTTTAATGAAGGACGCCCGGGTAATTTACACAACTTCTCAGGAACTGCCCCAGTTAGCTGGTGGCAAATAGGTTCTAATAGTTCTTTTAATACTAACTGGACTTGTTTAGATGAAATTGGAACTAACAATGCTGTAAGTGCTGGTAGTATGACAAATGATGATATTGTAGATGGTCCTGGGTATTCAGCAAGTGGTGTAGGAAGTAGTTCTATAGATATTAAAGGAGATGCACCGTATAGTTCAGCAAATGGCTTATCAGAAAATATGGATGTTTTAGATAGAACAACAGATGTGCCAAGTTAAAATATTAAAATAAAAAAATGAATAATAAAAGTTATATAGTAATTGAGTTAAGTGATACTAATCTTGTGCTTTTTTCACAAGTTGACCAGCAAAGTGCGCAATCAATGAGAAGAAATTTAGCAAACACACAAGGTTTATTAAGCTACAGAGTTACGCCAAGTTTTGTTACGGATGGTAGTTTACCAATTGTTGGTGAAATAATGAACCAAACAGAGGCATTAGCTTTAATGGCTACGAGTGATTGGAGTACACCAGACACAGAAGAATGAGAAAAGCTACAATATTAAAGAAATACAAGCCTAAGAAAAAGCGTAAAGGAATACACGCTAAGACTAAAACGTCTACTACTAAAGGTTCTAAATTGTATGTAAAGAAGTATAATGGACAAGGTAAATAGTATAAAGATGGATGACCACAGTTTGTTAATAGCTTTAATTTCAGCTTTAGGAATTAAAGAAATTTGGAACATAATAAAGCAGAAAATTGAAATTGGTGACAAAAGAGAACAACGACAGGACTCTTTACAAGCCCAGGTCATAATACAATTAAAAGAAAAAATAGATTCTTTAGAGTCTAGAATAGACATTTTAATTGAAGAAAATGGAAGGCTTAGAGAAAAATTAGCTAGAGTTGAGGAGCGTTTAATATTGAACGCAAAAAAAAAAGTCAATAGAAAAATAAATAAGGATGAAACTAAGTAAAAACTTAACTCTTTCAGAGATGCTAAAGAGTAAAACAGCATCTAGATTAGGTATTGAAAACAAGCCAACAGAAGAACACATTGAAAATATGAAGGCTTTTGCTGAAAACATATTTCAACCTATTAGAAATTATTTTGGAGTACCTTTTGGAATTAGTAGTGGTTACAGGTCAGAGGCTTTGAATAAGGCTATTGGTGGAGCTTATAAAATTATTAATGGTGTTTATGTAGCAACCTCTCAACATTGTAAAGGTGAAGCAGCAGACTTAGACAGAGACTATAAAAACGCACCAAACAACGCAGAAGTATTTCACTACATAAAAGACAACCTAAGATTTGACCAATTAATCTGGGAGTTTGGAACAGAAGAAAATCCTAATTGGGTGCATGTAAGTTACAACGTAGACGGTAAACAAAGAGGACAAATATTAGTAGCTTACAAAGACGAAAACAATAGGACTAAATACAAGTCTTATGAATAAACTTAAAGACAGTAAAATAGGTAAATTATTAAAAGAAAAAGCACCTAAAATCTTAGACATTATTGGGGATGTACTACCTTCTAGTGGTACAATGGGAATAATAAAAAACATTATTTCTAAAGACCCAGACTTAACACCAGAAGAAAAAGCAGAACTACACAACCAAGTTACAGAACTATATAAACTAGAAGTAGCAGACAGAGACTCAGCTAGAAAGAGAGAAGTTGAAATGGCTAAAGCTGGTGGTAATGACTGGATGATGAATTTAACTGGTGTTGTTGGTTTGTTTTGTTTTATATTTATAGTATATTCAGTTGTATATATACCAGAAGTTTTACACAATGAGTTGTTTGTACATTTAATGGGTATGGTTGAGGGTGTTGTCATTGGAAACATATTTGCATTTTACTACGGTACATCCTCAAAAAAGTAAAGTATAATTTTTTTATTATATTTACAAAAACCAAAACAACTTAAAATTGAAATCTTATAATAAAAGGTGGAAAGATTCAGGCAATCCACGCTATAGACTAAATAAAGACGAGGCAGAAATAATCACTAACTACAGACGAGCTATTGAGGAATGTGAAAAAGAGGGTTTAGACCCTAAGACTTTGCATAGTGGATGGATTAAGAACGATAACGCTAGCCTATATTTTAAGCAACCTAAAGCAACAGAAAAAGACTTTAAGAAACTAGCTAAAGAAGTTATAGAAGAGGCTAAACAATATTCCCCTAAATACCCTAAACTAAATTATAAGAAATATACAGACGGACATTTATTATTTATGTGTCCTAGTGATTTGCATATAGGAAAGCTGTGTAGGTCTTTTGTAAGTGGTGAGGAGTATAACAATCAGATAGCTGTTACAAGGGCTTTAGAAGGCGTTAGAGGATGTTTAGCAAAGTCACAAGGGTTTAACATAGACAAAACTATTTTACTACTCTCAGGAGACTTATTACATGTAGATAATTTTAACATGACTACAACTGGTGGCACTCGTCAAGATAGTGACGGTTTACTAAGTGACCATTTTCTAATAGCTAAAAGGTTAATGGTTGAGATAATAGAAATGTTATTACAAGTCTCTACTGTCCACGTAATGTTCACGCCTGGCAACCACGACAATACAGTCGGCTGGATGGTTGCAGAGTTATTAGCTGCATGGTTTAGACATAATAAAAATGTTTCTTTTGATGTTAGTTTGCAGATGCGTAAATATTACAAGTACAAAAACAACTTAATTTCTTCATGTCATGGTCATAAGATTAAGGCTGACACGTTACCAATGATAGTAGCTGACGAATGTACAGACTGGTCTAGTACTAAATATAGATACATGTTTACCCAGCACATACATCATAAAGTAAGTAAGCAATATCCAGGACTCTGGGTGGAGTCTCTTATGTCAACTTCGGAAGCAGACACATGGCACGCAACCTCAGGCTATCAAAGTTCAAATAACAAGGCTATAGAAGCATTTCTATTTAGTGAATTTGGTCAAATAGCTAGAATAACCCACCTCTTTTAACAATCGTTTGTTAATAAAGTTTCTATAGTTCTTTTTGTGTATATAAATATAATTACATATATTTACAACCATAAACTTAAAAACTATTATTTTGAAAAATTTAAACAACAACTTTTAGAAGGTGAAACTTTAGAGTTTACAAATCATAAAGATGATTTAATAAACGTATGGTTTCAAGATGTAACAAATAATTTTTGCTTAGAGTTAAATTGTAAAGTAGTTAAAGCAACAAAAACTTTTAAGACAATTCAAGAAAAATTAGACTTTTTACAAGCTATATAATATAAACAAATAAAAAATAAAAAATGTCAAGAACAATCAACTATACTACTAGAACTTTTTTATGTGCCAGCTGAAAAGCTAGAAATATTAACTAAGTTCCAAAACAAATGCAAAGAGAACGGACATAAGTCCTATTCTGAGGTAATATTAAAACTAATGGAAAACTACAACAATGGATAAATATGAGTTTTACTACAGACAAAAACAAGAATGGGACTATTGGCAAGCTAACCAAAGACACAACTTTCTAAGTGACAGACTACTAGGTATTATAGACCAGGTTCAATGGAATAAGAATATTCTTAAAAGAACTAAACTTAGTGACAATGACTTAGAAATCCACAAAAATAGATTTAGTAATTTAATAACTGAGGTTGTTAAAATATCTATTGAGCTAAAAGAATTAGCTATCAACTACAATCCAAACAGGATTAAACAATTAATAATAATATTAACCAAAATTAAAAACTACAACAATGAACCAATTGAAAACAGTTGACATAAAAGGCAAAGCCTATGTAACAGTAAATGAGAGAATTAAATATTTTAGAGAAAAATTTACAGGCTATTCAATGACCTCAGAAATTACTCACATTAACGACAATGGAGTAATAATTAAAACAACTATTAAGAACGATGCTGGAATAGAAGTTGCGTCAGGACACGCACACGAAAAGCAGAACTCTACTTTTATAAACAAAACTTCTTTTATAGAGAATTGTGAGACTAGTAGCTGGGGTAGATGTTTGGCTAACTTTGGAATAGGAGTTGACTCTAATGTAGCTAGTGCTGACGAAGTTGCAAACGCAATTAAAAACCAATAACATGAAAGAGTTTAAAATAAGATGTTCAGCTATTGGTAAAATAATGACCAACGCTAGAAGTAAAACAGAAACACTATCTAAGACTACTAAAAGTTTTTTAGAGGAGTGGAGTAAAGAGCAAATATACAACCGTAAAAAAGAGGTGTTTAGTAAATACATAGACAAAGGAAACGCAGTAGAAGTAGAGTCTTTAAACTTTATAGCTAAAGAATTAGACATTTCTAATTTAGTAAAGAATGACGAGTCTTTTCAAAATGGTTTTTTAACAGGTACTCCAGACGCTATTGTAGATGACGCTTTACAACATTATATAATAGATGTTAAAAATAGTTGGGATTGTTTTAGTTTCCCTTTATACTTTAATAGTGTACCTAACAAAGACTATTACTGGCAAGCTCAGGGCTACATGGCTTTAACTGACATAGACAGATATAAATTAATCTATACACTAATGGACACTCCTGAGGAGTTAATTCAAAGAGAATACTTTGGAGACGAAAGCACTGACTTAGTAGAGTTTGCTAGTAAATATAAATATTCTGACATAGACTCTAAATATAGAATAAAAGTGTTTGAGATTTATAGAAATGAAGAGGACATAAGAAACATTTATAATAGAGTAGAAGAGTGTAGAGAGTACTTAAATAGTCTTTGGGTAGACTTAAACTTTTAAAT
>FUIF01013512.1_pt1 | contig 13144 bp, 12 predicted proteins | sample 1003461 | NCBI WGS metagenome assembly FUIF01 (sample SAMEA80401918, study PRJEB19352) | marine metagenome | reverse complement strand
TACCCAGTAACTGTAGGAGAATATGCAATTGCTACCGATTATCAGGGTAGAGTAAACACTTTGTACAGAGAATTTCAGAAAACGGTAGGAGAAGTGGTAAGAGAATTTGGATATAACAAATGTTCAACGTCCGTTAAGAATCTGTTCGACAGAGGGAGCCTTGATTCATGGATTACGTTGGTACATGCAATAGAACCTCGTGATGATCGAGAGCGTGAGTTTGGGAAGAAGGACAGTATGAACATGGCATACAAGTCTTGTTATTTTGAATTAGGTGGAGATGGCGAACAAGTACTAAGAGAAAGTGGGTATAAAGATTTTCCTGCTGTTATACCTAGATGGGGTGTCTCTGGTGGTGATGTTTATGGCAATTCACCAGGGATGGAAGCGTTAGGTGATATCAAGCAATTGCAGCATGAGCAACTACGCAAGGCGCAAGGCATTGATTATCAGACAAAGCCACCATTGCAAGTACCTAGCTATATGAAGAATAGGGATGTAGATAGTCTTCCTGGTGGAATCACGTTTGTTGATGGTCAGCAAGGCAAAATCGAGACTGCATTCAATGTGAACCTGAACCTTCAGCACCTGTTAATGGACATACAGGACGTAAGACAAAGGATTAATGGTTCGTTTTATGCTGATTTATTCTTGATGCTGGCTAATGCTACCGATACACGCATGACCGCAACCGAAGTAGCAGAGCGTCATGAAGAGAAGTTGTTAATGTTGGGGCCAGTACTAGAGCGATTACATAATGAATTGCTAGATCCATTGATAGATAATACGTTCAATAGAATGATCGAATCTGGATTAGTCCCACCTGCTCCAGAAGAGCTTCAAGGGATGGAACTAAGCGTTGAATTTGTATCTATGTTGGCACAAGCACAACGTGCTATTGGAACAAATAGTGTTGATAGGTATGTGAACAATATGGGCATGGTTGCACAGATGAAGCCAGACGTTCTTGACAAGTTCGACTCTGACGCATGGGCTGATGGATACGCTGAGATGTTAGGTGTAGATCCTAAGTTAATCGTTGCAGGCCCAAGGGTAGCGAAGATCCGTAAAGCAAGGGCAGTAGCACAGCAAGAGATGGCAAAGCAAGAACAAGCAAATCAGGCTGCTGAGAATATGTCAAAACTAGGAAAGGTTGATGCAGGCAACGCTATGGATATGATGAACCAATTTAGTGGTTACAACTCACCATCGCCACTAGAGGTTTAACTATTGGTGTGACCGTAATATTGTTTTCACTAGATATATTGGGTCATGAGTGATTACAATCCTCTCGACCTAAAGGCGCAACAGAAATCCAAAGACTCTAAAAAGTCAGCGGAAAGAATTGATCGCCAAAATGAAGAGTCGGACATTAAATGGCTCATGAGCAGCAAGAGGGGTCGCAGATTTATCTGGAGACTTCTGGAGCAAGCGGGCGTTTTCCGATCATCGTTCAACCCCAACGCAATGACAATGTCATTTAGCGAAGGTAGCAGGAACTATGGTTTGGTGATTCTCAACTCGATCCACACTCTCTGCCCTGAGTTGTATCCGACAATGATTAAGGAACAAAAAATGTCAGAAACGCTGATGACGGAAGCCAACCAAACAAATGAAGGCGACACGCAGCAACAAGTAGACGCAACAACTGAGCAATCAACTGAAGCGACTACTGAAACCGAGCAGCAAGCTGAATCTGTGAAGGATCAACAAGGTTCGGATGAATCCTCTGTTGAGAGTGAAACTAGCGAATCAGAGACACCGGAAGGTGCGCCTGATAAATACGAGTTCAACTCAAAGGTGGCTGACGCACCGAACGAACTCGACCCCGAAGTCTTAACTGCATTCGGTGAAGTCGCTAAAGATCTTGACCTGCCACAGGACGCTGCACAAAAAGTATTAGACAAGGTTGCACCTGTCATTCAGGCCAAACAAGCAAAAGAGATTGAGAAAGCAAAAGCAGATTGGGCCACAACATCACAATCAGATGAAGAATTTGGTGGTGAAAAACTAGGAGCCAATCTAGAAATTGCTAAATCCTCTCTTAATGCGTTTGGTACTGATGCTTTTAAGTCGCTGCTGCAAGAATCTGGCTTGGGAAATCATCCCGAAGTAATTCGGTTTATGTACCGAGCAGGTAAGGCAATTAGTGAAGACAGTTATGTTGGCAATTCTCAAGGTGCGAACGCTAAAGGCGGTGTACCAAAAGACTTCAACGGCATAGCCAACGCACTATATTCTGATCAGCAAACTAAGTAAGGAGTTATTAAATGGCTACCCTCTCAACCTCAAATTTAACGCTAGCGGACTGGGCAAAAAGATCTGATCCAGACGGTAGAGTTCCAATCGTTGCAGAACTGTTATCACAGTCCAACGAAATTTTAGATGATTGCGTTTTTAAGGAAGGTAATTTACCTACTGGCGAACGTGTAGTCATTAGAACTGGTTTACCAGGCGTTTATTGGAGAGCGTTAAACCAAGGTATTCCATCAACCAAGTCAACAACAGCACAGATTGATGAGGCTTGTGGAATCCTAGAAGCACGTTCAGAAGTAGACAAAGACTTAGCAATGTTGAATGGCAACACTGCACAGTTCCGTCTATCTGAAGACACTGCTTTCTTGGAAGCAATGAACCAGACTCAAGCTGAGACTTTGTTCTATGGAAACCCTGGAACAGATCCTAAGAAGTTTCTAGGTTTAGCACCAAGGTATAGCAGCCTATCTGCTGATAACGCTGTAAACATCCTTAATGGAGGTGGTTCAGGTTCTGACAACGCTTCTGTTTATCTAGTTGTTTGGGGTGATAACACTGTTTATTGTCCTTTCCCTAAAGGATCTAAAGCAGGCTTAACACACGAAGATCTAGGCGAGCAAACTGTCTACAACAGCGATGGCACAAGGCTTCAAGCTTTTGCTACTCGTTACCAGTGGAAGAACGGTTTAGTCGTTAAAGATTGGAGATACGTTGTTCGTATTTGCAACATTGACGTTTCTGACCTACTTGGAACTACTGGTACACAGACAGCAGCTGCATCAACAAACCTAGTTAAGTTAATGGCTAGGGCGTTGTACAGAATTCCTAATATGGCAATGGGTAGAGCAGCGTTCTACATGAACAGAACTGTTCACTCAGGCATGGCTATTCAAGCACTAGATAAATCACAAAACGTCTTGGCGATTGAGCAAGGTTTATCTCAGTTCGGATCAGCACAAAGCTACTTATCATTCTTAGGAGTTCCTCTAAGAAGAGTAGATGCGCTACTTAATACCGAATCAGCGGTTGCTTAATTTATTCATCATCAAAGGAGCTTTAAAATGATTACGGACAAACTGCTCAGAGTGAGCGAAGACCAGGCAATTACTTCAACTGCATTCTCTACTAACACTATTGATTTAGGAGTTGCTAGAGATGTAGGAGAAGGCACTGCTTTGTATATGAACTTTGCTGTTACCACTGCATTAGTCAATGGTACGAGCGTACAGTTCGAGGTTGTTTCTAGTGCGAACGCTAACTTATCTAGTCCTACTGTTATAGGAAGCAGCAATGCAGTCCTTACAGCAGCACTTACAGCTGGCAAGAACGTAGTAGTACGCATTAATCCTGATATCGCTGGCAAGGGCCAAAGATATTTAGGTGCAAGATACACAGTATCTGGTACTTATAATGCAGGTAAAGTTACTGCTGACGTAGTAGAAACTATTGGCGATGGACAGAAGTACTATGCTTCTGGCTTCACCGTAACCTAATAAGGATTAACAAATGCCTATTTATAAAGCGAAAATCAAGTGTTTTGTGGGTGAGTCCCTACGAAATGTAGATGAGGAGTTTGAGTACAACGGAAAGTTCTGCCAACACCTTGAATTAATCAGTGGGCCTAAACCTCAGTCAACGACTGAACCTATTGATTATGATTCAATGACTAAGCCAGAGCTGGAAGAGTATGGTCGTTCTATTGGCGTTGAGCTAAAGAAACGACAAACCAGAGAAACTCTCATTAGCCAACTTGAGGCAGCAAATAAGTAGGCATTTGTTTTCTTATTTTTTACTGGGGGCTAGTAGTATCACTGCTGACCTCCTCTTTTTATAGGAGATCTTATGGCAACTGAAATAGATATTTGCAATCTTGCCTTAGCAAATTTAGGCGATGATGCAACTATTGCTTCGATAAATCCACCAGAGGGTTCTGCACAAGCGGAACACGCTGCAAGATTTTATCCTATTGCAAGAAATAGTCTGTTGGAATCACACACTTGGAACTTTGCATCCAAACGTACAAGTTTAGCAACAACAACTAACACTATCGCTCAATGGGATTATGCATATGTAGCACCTGCTGACATGATGACACCTGTTGCAATCATATCTCCGACATCGCAAAACGATTACGCTACAAGAATGGCTGCTGGTGATACGCCTGGTAATTTGACAGCTAATTATGCGCCAACAATCGTAGCGGGACAATATACTCCACAACAATTTGCAGTAGAAGGATCATTGATATATACAAATCAAGATGATGCCATGTTGCGATATCAATCGCTAGTAACTGATACAACTAAATTCTCTCCATTATTTGTTGTTACTTTGTCTTGGCATTTAGCATCTATGTTGGCAGGGCCAATAATAAAGGGTGATCAAGGTATGGCACAGGTTAAAAGGTGTGCAGAATTAATGAGAAATTATCTAACCAGTGCAAAACAACAAGACAATTTACATAGAGATATAACAGTAGAGCATATTGTACCTTGGACATCTGGGAGGTAATTAATGCCAAATACAAGAACTTTTCTTAAATCATTTTCTAGTGGTGAAATATCACCAGAAATGTTAGGTCGTATTGATGATACTAAATATCAACAAGGTGCTGCAAAAATGCGTAATTTTATTGCAAAACCACAAGGGCCAGCAGAAAATAGACCGGGATTGTTTTTTGTTAAAGAAGTAAAAGATTCTACAAAACAAACGAGAGTTATACCTTTTAGATTCAATGTGTCACAGACAATGGCTATTGAAATGGGCCATACATATTTTAGGTTTCATACATTAGGTGGAACCCTACAGTATACAGATGGAGCAGCATGGGCTGGCAACACTAATTATTCTATTGGCGATATAAGAAAACATAATGGTGTTAATTATTATTGTGTTGCAGCAAATACTAATAACACTCCGCCATTTGCTGCTAGTTGGTATCCACTGCCAGCAGATTATACCTATGAAATACCATCACCATATTTAGAAACAGAACTATTTGATATTAAATTTGTGCAATCATCTGACGTTATGACGTTAGTACATCCTAATCACGAACCTGCAGAACTTAGAAGATATGGCGCACAGAATTGGCAGCTTATAGATATAGATTTTACGGCAACGATATCAGCACCAGGTGGATTATCTGCTAGTGCATATATGCCTAGTTCAGCCAGCAACAACACGGACACTAACGAAGATCATGTATATGTCGTAACAGCAGTAGCGCAAGATAATATTCGGGAAAGTGCAGCATCAGGTGAGGTTAGTGTCTCAAACAATATTTTTATTACTGGTGCAAAAAATACAATCACATGGACCGGAGTAACAGGTGCATCACGATACAGAGTGTACAAAGAACAAGCAGGCTTATTTGGTTTTATTGGTGAAAGAGATCATTCCTCTAGCAATCCAAATACATACAGCATTATTGACAATAATATTGCACCAGATTTTTCAGTAACACCTCCAAGGTACGACACTATATTTTCTGGTACTAATAATTTCCCTTCTGCTGTTTCTTATTTTGAACAACGTAGAGTTTTTGCAGGTACTAATAATGAACCACAAAATATATTTATGACAAGATCTGGCACCGAAAGTGATATGTCATTTAAGTTGCCAATAAGAGATGATGATCGGATTAAATTTAAAGTTGCTGCTCGTGAAGCAAACAGAATAAAACACATAGTGCCATTGACACAATTGTTGTTTATGACAGAAGCAGCTGAATGGCGAGTGACTTCTGTAAACAGTGATGCGATAACACCTACATCTATTGCAGTAAAACCGCAATCATACGTTGGTGCTAACGATACACAACCTGTAGTTGTTAATAACAGCATGGTATATATTGCTAGTCGTGGTGGTCATGCAAGAGAACTAGGTTATAGCTGGCAATCTAATGGTTTCATTACTGGTGATTTATCTATAAGAGCACCGCATTTGTTTGACAACTTAGATGTTGTAGATATGACGTTAGCAAAAGCACCATTACCGATTGTTTGGATGATAAGTACTAATGGCAAACTAATAGGTCTTACATATGTTCCAGAACAGCAAGTAGGGGCATGGCATCAACACGATACAGATGGTTCGTTTGAAAGTGTGGCAGCAGTCGCAGAAGGTAGCGTTGATGCAGTTTATTGCGTTGTTAAAAGAACTATTAATGGTGCAACCAAAAGATATATAGAACGTATGGGTACAAGAGAATATGCAACACAACGAGATAGCTTTTTTGTTGACAGCGGTAGATCATATATTGGCACGAATACAAACACTGCGAAGACAGTGACAATTACAAGTGGTGGAGCATATACAAAAGGCAGTATTGTTACCTTGGAATTTCCTAATAGTTTTAGTGTATTTAAAAGTAATAGCACACCTAATAACACTACAGATATAAATGATGCAATAGTGCTTGTCGAAGGCACTGAAACTTACAGGTGCGATATTGTAAGTATTAGTGATGATCACACTGCGACAGTAAGATTAGACAGAGATTTGCCAAACAGTTTACAAAATACAGCTGTTAGTACTTATGAAATTGCAGAGAGAACATTATTAGGACTAACTCATTTAATAGGTAAAACGGTCAACATATTAACTGACGGTGCAGCACATCCAACAAGAGTTGTAGATTCTAATGGAGGTATAGTTTTAAATCGTGCTTCTAGTGTCGTTCATGTAGGGTTACCTTATATAAGTGATTTGCAAACATTACCTTTGGCATTGCAGATAGAAGCAGGTGGACAAGGTCGTGTTAAAAATATCAATCATGCTTATTTGCGTGTGTTTGAAAGTTCTGGAATATTTGCAGGCCCAACAGAAAACAAATTAGTAGAAGCAAAACAACGTACTACGGAACCTTATGGTTCACCACCAATTTAAAACAGAAGATATCAAATTAATGCTGACTCCTTCTTGGCAAGATACTGGTCAGATATTTATTAGACAAACTGATCCATTACCATTAACAGTAGTTGGAATAACTTTAGAATTATCTATTGGTGGATAGTGTAACCGTAATCCGATAAACTGTAGTTATAGTATAAAAATAGAAAGGTGTTGAGATTATGACAACTGCAGACGGTTTTAAGTGGAAAAGTTGGGATACCGTAGGTGGCATTAGCTCAATTGCAGGTACTGTAAATAGTGCGATTGCGGCTAGGACACAAGCAAATACAGCAAAATACAACGCAGAAAGCGCAGCGTTAAATTATGAGCATCAACAAGATATGGCAAAAGTTAATGCTGGTATGTTAGAGATGGAAGCACAGCAAGTTTTTAGAGCATATAACAGGCAAATACAGACAAAGGGAATCCAAGAAGGTCTAAAGAAAGGAGCTGCTAGAGCAAGTTTTGCTGCAAGAGGTATACAGATGGGTGTTGGTAGTACAGCAAATGTATTTGCATCAAACGCTGTAATGAGGGAAATAGATAAGTTAACAATGAATAGCAATAGAATAAGGGCTGCAAACCAAATGAGAACAAGGGGAGTACAGTCTGATATAAGGTCAGAAATGTTAGGTGTATCAGCAAGTAATATGTTTGCTACTGCTTCAGCCGTTAGTCCATTTTTAAATATGACAACTACTCTAGTCTCAGGTATTGGTGATTTTGCAAAGAACGAAGGTTATGGGTTATTCCCTGGAGTTAAGACTAATTAATTATGCCAACAGTACCTTTACAGCAAATACCTACAGAACAACTAGACACTGGTGGAACACCATTATTTTCTGCTACTAATATACAACCAGTAAAGGATACGGGTGTTGCACAAGATATTCAACGTTTAAGTAATGCACAAAAACAGTTTGCACAAATAGCAGCAAATTTACAAGATCAACACGATGACATTAAATCTAATGAAGCATACACAAATTATCAAACAGAAGCAGATGTAAAAGTAAATGAATATCTAAATACGCAACTTGGTGATGCAATAGAAACAGTAGATTATGACGTAGAGACTAAGAAACCTATAACCAGATATGACCAGTTGATAAAAGATTTGGATGGTATATCTGATAAGTATCTTGAAACGTTAGATAATCAAAGTCAAAAACAAATATTTAACAAAAAATATGCTGCATCAAAACGCATATCAGCAAATTCTGCGAGTAAACATGCATTAAGACAAGGTCGTTTAAAAGCAGACGAACAATCAAAATCAAACATTAATATGGCGAAAACTCGTGCCATTAATAGTTTTGAAAGTTGGCAACAGGAAGACGGAGATTACAAGATTAGTTATTACACAGGAATTGCAGAAATAAAGCGTAATGCAGAATTAAATGGTCGTAATACTGACATAAACGCAGGGCCATTGAGTGCTAAATATTTGGAAGATTTACAAACATACAACACAAAAGTAATGGAAGGCGTTGTAAAAAATTTATCAAAGTTACCCGGTGGACACGCATTAGCAAGAGAATATGTTAAAGCACAAAAACCAGAAGAAATAAAAGATGTAGCTACTGAGTTAGAAATATCAATTGCAGAAAACATGATGACTACAATAAAGAACAATGTGTTAATGGAGTTTTAAATAAGAACGGTGATCAAAACACTGGTAATTTTTTAGATCAAACACCATTGTTAATGTGCCTAAAAAGTAACCATTATGTAAATGATGGTACAGGTGCGTCTGTACATGATGGGCATCATAGTGACAAAGTAAATATTGCAGGTCAAACGCAAGCAAATAATATTGATACGTTAGAAAAATAAGAAACGAATCGAAATTTTATAAGATTGATTCCGGTGCAACATTAATAAATGAACATCAACCAACTCATTTATTTGCCGTACAACATTTAGGAGTACAAAAAGCAGACTCTTTATACACTAAAGCTAAATCTAGTGTCGAAATAGATCCAGCTAGATACAAAGAAGACGCAGCATATGCAAAACAAATTAATGGAAAAATAATAGACAATTACAACAAGTTAATTAATGAAGAAGCTAATAAAAAATATGAAGGTGATTATGTAACTGCAATAGCTAACGATTTAGAAATAATAGAGAAGGGCATTAATTACGATGGTGATTTTACAAGTGACGTAGATTTTGTCACAGGGTTACGTCCTTTAAATGTTTTAAAACAAGAAATAAAAGAAACAATTCCAGATCCTAAGCAACAAAAATATGCTTTACGAGATCTAGAAAATAAATACGAAAAAATCAGTAGTGAACGTACAAGAATTTATAATGAAGGTTTAAATAATGCAAAAGAAATAGCGTTTGCAGAACCAGGTGGATGGAAACAACTTGAAGCTAATGGTATTGATATCGAGAATTTTACAGAGGCAGATCAGAAGATATTAAAGAACGGCCCACCAGAAGAAACGGATGTGGACACAGAAGTCGAATTAATAAACAACCCTGCCGAAGTAAGAAATAATTTACCTGCATATAGACATCAAATATCGCAGTCAGATTATTTAGGGTTACAAAATTATGCGAAAAGTTTAACATCTGAAGACAAATATATAGAAGCAACAGGTAATACCAACTTGTTAAAAGCTACTTTAACTAAAAATGACATGGGACATTTATGGCAATCAGAAAAGAAAAATGACAAGAAGCAATATGTGCTTATAAATAACGCATGGATAAATGAAATTAATGCACGACAAATAGCAAAGGGAAATGTAAAACTAACTCGTGGTGAAAAGCTAGCCGCTCTTAATTTCGTTTTATTAGGCGATAAAGTTGATGTTGATAGAGGATGGAGAGGTGATAGGAAAGATGTAAACGTACATCTTGTTGATAAAGATAGACTTCAAGATGTACATGTTGATATTCAGTATGAAGGAAAGAAAGAAACAGTATTTATAAGCAAGATTGATCCAGATGTGCTTGCCTTAATTAAGGCCTCTTTACGAAGGGCAGGTAAGACTGTTTCACAAGAGAACATAGCTGATTATTATTTACAAAAAGGTAGACCTAAAGATACAGCCGCAGCATATGCATACAAGGAGGAGGAGTAATGTCTAACAATCCATTTGATACTTTAAACGAACTAGCTCCAAGCCAAAATTATGGAGAAAACAATCCATTTGACGATATACATGCACAAGAAGTAAAAGAAAGCGAAAGACAATTAAAACTAATATTAAACAGTGTTTCTAAGCTTGATCCAGACAGAACAGGTGAAGCACAGACGCTAGCGAAGCGATTAAATCTACCTCCTGGTGTTGCTTTAGATAGTGATGAAACCTTAGATCTATTGCGGGACAGAAATAAGGAACAAGATATATATGCATTAGATCTGGCGGCTACAAACCCCATATTGATGAGGCATCTAACTGATCCTAATTTTGCAGCAATAGCACAAGATAATGTAGAACAATTAGGTCTTATAGAAGGAACATTTTCTGGTGTAAAAAATTTACCTGAGAACTCTTCACAAGGTTGGGAGAAAGGAAGACTAGAGGCAGAACTTGGTCAGCTCGGTTTTACAAAAGGACTGAATACACAAACAGGTCAATCTAATGAACAAGTAGATGCACGAATTGAAGAAATAAATGTGAGGCTCGAAGAGCTGGAAGGTGATGGTTCTGGAATGTGGGAGAACTCCGCATCAATTGTTGGTCAATGGTCGAAGACTCTGACAGAAGGTTTGAAATATGGAACTGCCGGTGCTGCTACAGGTGGAACATTAGGATTATTAGGTGGCCCGTTTGCCCCTATCACAGTTAAAGGTGGAGCTATTATTGGCTTCTCATGGGGAATGGCAACTGGGACTGCGAAAGAAGCATTCCGTATAGAAGCTGGGCATCAATATAATTCGTTAATAGAAATGGGTATATCACATGAGACAGCAAGAAATGTTGGTTTAGCGGTTGGCCTTGCCAATGGTGCTTTGGAATTTACAGGTGTAGGTTTTGTCGCCTCACCGTTAAAAACCGCATTAATTAGAAGCCTAACGAAAGAAGTAACAGAAGCATTAGTAAGACCTACGTTAGGAGGAGTAATACGACAGACAGGCAGGACTTTTGTCAGGAATATTGCAACAGAGGTAATCACCGAGGAAGCACAAGAATTAGTTAATATTGCGGGTGAAGAGTTTGCACAATATTTTGAAAAAGATGAATTTGAGTTCCTAATTCAATCTGAGGAAGGTAGACGGCAAATTAATCAAAGACTAATAGCTGTATTAGAAAAAGTTGGTACTGGCATGATCCCTATCGCTGGGTTAAGTGTTGTTCCTACATATATGAGTGGAAGAGCAAATGTACAAACTGCAACGAAGGAAACTGCATTTATAGATTCATTAACCAACCTAGCTACCACAGATAAAACAAAATTAAGAAACTCTTCTGCCTTTCAAAATTATATTCAAAACGTAGCTGATGGTAATGATGTTCCTAACATTTTTGTAGATGCAGAAGTATTCAATCAACAGCTAAAAAGTAACGGAATAACAATGGAACAGTTGGAGTTATTTTCTCCAGAGATAGCAAATGACTTAAAAGAAATAAATAAAGCAGGTGGGCAAGGTGATATTGCGATACCGACAGGAGACTATGCAGCTAGGGTTGCTGGTACGCCATTAGGCAATGCCTTGCAACCGCATATGCGTGTCACGCAAGACAGCATGAGTGCAGTAGAAGCTGGTCAATTTATAAAGGATAGAGAGAGTCTTAAGCAGGAAGCAGAGCAAATATTAAATAACCAAAAGAAACTAGATGCAGAATTTAGAGAAGACGCTGCTTCTGTAAAAGAAAAGATAGCGGCTCAATTAAAGGCAGCTAACGTCTATAGACCTAATCAAATTGCAACCCTATCTACTTTTGTAAGAGATTTTGTAATAACACAAGCCAATCAATTAGGGATAAAACCAAGTGAGTTCTTCAATAAATATTTCTACAATATAACTACACAAGATGGATATACTGGACAGGCAAGGCAGCAAGTATCACCAGAGCAGCAAGTATCAGAAGATTATGGATCAGGCGATAATCGTGATGGCCTTCTTGAACCAAGCGATAATTTTGAGCAAGGACGTATAGATGAACTATCTGAAGAAAGTCCTGATGCAATTAGCATTACAGATTTAAAAAGAACTAAAGCCTTAAGTGGATTAACTAGGTTCCCACCTGGAGAGCAAACTCAAAGAGCAGAAAAGAGAAAAAGACAATGGCGTGAAAGAACTGCAAATATGTCTGAAGCAGAAGCTGATGCTTACTTTGCTTTGCCTGAAAATGAAAAGAATGAAATAAAGGAAGCTTATTTTGCTTTAAAAGATCAAGAAGAAAGTAATCAATTATTTCAGCAAGGACAAAAGAAAACGCACCCAAGGGCAAGCCAGTACCTGCCGCTATCGTTGAAATAGCAAAGTTAGTTAATACTTTTGATTTCGCAAAAGTAAGCCTTTTGCCACTAATCGTGATTTTAAATTAGAAATACAGAAACGTGTACAAGATGCTGCGAAGGCAGCAAAGGTAGATCTGGCTGAGTATAGTGTCGAAACAGAAAAATATTTGGTACAAACATTACTGGCAGATGCACAATATGCATTAATAGAAAACCCAAACGCAATAGGTTGGTATAACGAAAAAGTCACAAAAGCTAAAAGGTTATTATCAAAGGTACATCCAGAATTAGCTACTGATGCAGCATCAAATTTTATTTTTACTTGGGCATTAGCAACTACATCTAACGGTATAAAAGTAGATAAAAACTTTGAACTGGCAGAAGAAGTATACAGTTATTGGAAAGAAAACGGTGTGTTACCAACTCCTTTTGGGACAGGAAAAGCTGCTGCTGCAATGACGAAAAGCTTTACAACATTAAATAGATTAATTGAAGAAAATGGTATTGAAGAAGTCGAAGAATTTATGAAAACAAAACATACAGTAAAAGAAGTAGAAACATATAC
>FUIF01013031.1_pt1 | contig 13144 bp, 20 predicted proteins | sample 1003461 | NCBI WGS metagenome assembly FUIF01 (sample SAMEA80401918, study PRJEB19352) | marine metagenome | reverse complement strand
CATGTAGGCTATGAGATTGAGTTAGAACCGACATTTTGCGTTTTAGGGGTACCCCCACCCATCCCAGAAAGGGGGGCGGTCCTTGTGAGAGTACCTACTGCAAAAATCACATGGGTATTTTTTGCGATTTTGGCGGGGTGCGTCACACCAGAAGAGAAAGGCGACTGTTTGGATTGGGAAGTCTTGGAGTTTGTTGAGGAAAAATGCATCCCTCTCTACGGAAACCTTATCTGTACAGAGCAAGTAGTACACCGTTATCACTGCATTTTGCGTGACGACACTCAAAAAATCGTGTAAAGGTTTAAATTATGGCTACTCCACGTAAAGGCAAAGCAAAAGTAAAGGTGACTGCTTCGGGCAAGAAGGTCTCGTATGGGCAGGCTGGCAAGGCTAAAGATGGCGGACCTCGTGTTCGGGCCGGAACATCCAAGGGAGATAGCTATTGCGCTCGATCACTTGGCATCAAGAAGCGTCTGCCCAAGTCCAAGCAGAATGATCCGAACACCCCCAACAACCTATCTAGGAAGCGCTGGAAATGCTCTGGCGCCAAATCAAGGAGAAAGTAATGGATAAGGCAAGACAAGCTCTCAGATCGCGCACAGTGCTATTTGCGCTGGCTATCGCGTGTCTCTCAGTCATGCAGGGTTTCGTTCATTTCATCCCAGCAAGCCCTGTTGTCCAGATGACCATCGGTTGCGGCATTGCCTCAGGCATTGTTGTGTTGCGCTACATGACCACTCAGCCAATGAGCGAGAAATGAAAAAGGCGAAGCCCAAGTCGAAAGTAAACGCGGCGGGCAACTACACCAAACCCACGATGAGGAAGCGTCTCTTTGAGCAGATCAAGGCAGGCAGTAAGGGCGGTAAGGCAGGTCAGTGGTCAGCTAGGAAGGCGCAGATGTTGGCTAAGCAATACAAAGCTAAGGGCGGAGGCTACAAAGACTGATGGCACTGAAGAAGTCTCAGAAGAGCCTGAAGAGCTGGACCAAGCAGAAGTGGCGCACCAAGTCAGGAAAACCATCGACGCAAGGCCCGAAGGCTACAGGTGAGCGATACCTGCCTGAGAAGGCTATTAAATCGCTCTCAGCGAAAGAGTACGCGGCTACCACCCGTAAGAAGCGGGCGGACACAAAAGCCGGCAAACAGCATTCTAGCCAGCCTAAGAAGGTGGCTACTAAAACCCGACGACATAGGAAGAAATCATGATGAAGCCATGCAAGGGATGCCCCACTCCGGCCAAGTGCAAGAAGGCGGGCAAGTGTATGAAGAAAGGTTTACCTAAGCGCGGACAGCGTGCCGCAACCAACAAACGCAAGAAGGGATATTGAGATGCAAAAGCAAAAGACAGCAAAGCAACGTGTAGCCGCTAGAGACAAAGCGCGGACCAAAACCCGTCTTAAAAAAGTGGGAGCCGAGGTGAATAAATATTTAGCTGAGAAAAAGCGCAAGCAGACCGTCGTAGGTAAGAGACCGGCTAAAAAAGCTCCACCAACAATGACCCCTCTTAACAAGAAGAAGTAATGGATCTACAGCTTAATCGTTTCTGTTACCACCCAGAGGGCACTCTAGGCGTCTTAGAGGTCGCTGGAGAGAAGTTCTATTCCATAGAAAGGCCGTGGCTAGATAACGCGCCAAACGTCTCCTGCGTCCCTACAGGGGCTTATGAGATGACGTGGCGTGAAAGCCCTCGCTTTGGGTGGACTTGGATGCTCGAAGAAGTACCTGATCGAACCTACATATTGATACATGTAGCTAACTTTCCTAGCGACGTGCAGGGATGCATTGGACTGGGTACTGGTTTGATGGGGGATCGAATGGCCGTGAGTAATAGCAGGAAAGCGGTTGCCGCGTTTGAAGAGTTGACTCGGGGGCAGACGTGTCAAATCAAGATAGGCAATGCAGTGTATGCGGGGTTGTAAAGCCAAAGTCTGATTTCGAAGCACGACGCCTGATTTGCCGTGTTTGCTACGTCGATCACAGAAAGCGTTTAGAAAGCAGAACTGCGACAGCGTGGTTAAGAAGTCGGATACGTGTAGCGAAAAGACGCGCCGCAGAGGTAGGGCGCGAGTTTTCAGATGATGTGACGGTAGAGGCTTTAGTCGAGCTTCTAAAAAAGCAAAAGGGCATGTGCGCCCTGAGCGGCGTCCCCATGACTCATGGACAGACAGTCATGGAAACCGCCATGAGTATAGATCGGATTGACAGCAATATTGGATACCGGATGAGCAATATTCAGCTTGTTTGTCAGCGGGTCAACGTCATGAAGATGGACATGGATGACAACAGCCTATGGTGGTGGGCTAAGAATCTGGTGATACATGACGAGCGACGAGAAGATAGTGCAGGTAGCGAGGAAGCTGAAGAGTAACTTCCCGCTGTACGCAAAAAATATTTTACGAATTGTAAACAAAGAGGGTGAAGTCGCGCCCTTTATTTTAAACGAGGGCCAGCGGTGGATGCACCAGCGCCTCGATAACCAGTTGCAACAACAAGGTAACATCCGTGCGCTAGTATTGAAGGCACGGCAGGTAGGGATCTCGACCTATGTTGAGGGCCGTTTCTTCTGGAAGATTACGCAGAATCGCAACGCAAATGCGTTCGTTCTTTCTCACCTCGCCGAATCGACCAATTCGATTTTCAATATGGTGCGGCAGTTTTACGATCACATTCCGCATCCCGTATTCAAGCCAAACCTTGCGAGTCAGTCTGCGAGCACGTTGGTGTTTGAAGGCCTTAACAGCAGATATCGAGTTGGTACAGCACGTTCTACACAGACCGGTCGAGGACAAACCAACAGGTTCGTTCACGGGTCTGAGGTGGCGTTCTACCCACAAGGATCAGATATCGTCGCGGGCCTCCTACAGACAGTGGGCGGCAAAGGGTCTGAAGTAATCCTTGAGTCCACGGCGAACGGGGCCGGTGGCTGGTTCTACGATCAGGTGATGAAAAGTTTACGCGGCGAAACCGAATGGACGTGTGTTTTATCCCTTGGTATTGGATGCCGGAGTACCGCCGCAAGCCCAACCCATACTTCGAGCGAACGCCTGAAGAGGACAAGTTGGCGAAAGCCTATAACTTGGACGATGCTCAGCTTGCATTTCGGAGGGCGAAACTGGATGAACTTGGATCGACTGATCTGTTCAGGCAGGAGTACCCCTCTACCCCGCTAGAGGCTTTCCTGACCTCGGGGCGATGTTTTGTTGAAGACTCAGTATTACGAGTGGCTGAAAATAACTGCTATACGCCTGATTTTGTGGGCGATTACCGTAGTGGTGTACTGGAATCGCATTCTCACGGCCCCTATCGTGAGTGGTTTACGCCTATTCCTAACGAATCTTATGTCATTGGTATAGACGTAGCGGAGGGTTTGAGCTACGGAGACTACAGTTGCGCTCAAGTTTTGGACTCTGAGGGTAACCAAGTAGCCTGTTATCACGGCCATATCGACCCGTATGAGTACGGAAACTTCCTCGCAAAGCTAGGTGAACGCTGGAATCGGGCGTATTTAATCGTTGAAAGGAACAATCACGGCCTGACTACACTGCGTCGATTGCAGGAACAGGGCTACCCTAACCTCTATATTGAGAGTTCTGTGGACGGAGCTTACGGTGACAGGCTCACAAAAAGGGGTGGTTTCCTTACAACGAGCAAGACCAAACCCCTAATCATCGACAACTTAGCCGCCCTTCTCCGACAGCATGAAGCTGGTATCGCGGACATCGAGCTAGTTAATGAGTTACGAACGTATGTTATTGATGATAAAGGGAGTTTTAATTCTCAGCAGGGATGTTATGATGATAGGGTGATGGCGTATGCCATCGCTTTGCATGGATTAGCCTCAATGCCCAGACCGCGAATTCACATCGCGAAACGGGCCTTTAAGAGTATCGACTCGACAGTGGGCTACTAGATGCAAGATCCAGAAGAGCTGTATGTTGAAGAAGAGTTCATCAGTGATGATGACCTAGACGGGCAACAAGAGCAAGAGTTGCAGTCCCTTGGTCACAGGCTGAGAGATCTTTTTCAAGAATACAAAGACGCTCGCAAAGAGACGGAGAATGAATGGCTGAAAGACCTGCGCCAGTACGCGGTCAGTACGAGCCTGAGGTTCTTGCACGTCTCAATGAACACGCTGGCGCACGATCAAAAGTATTTGTTGGGTTGACCCGCACGAAAGTGATGGCGGCATACAGCCGTATTGTTGACCTACTCTTCCAGCATGGTGATCTTTTCTTCGCTGTGCATCCCACGCCTATCGCGACTATCGATCCAGTGCTGTCTATGCAAATGCGACAGCAGGCGATGCAAGAAGTTGTAATGGCTTCGGGCATGGACCCAATGGCGAACCAAGATCTCATTGGCGCTCGAATGAAGGAGCTTGAAGAAGAGTTCCGAAAGGTCGAGCAGAAGATGGCTGAAGAAGCCGCCAAGAATATGACGACTGAGATCGAGGACCAGCTCATCGAATCCGGCGCCGATCAAAAATTGAAAGAGTCTATTCTTGAGGCGTGTATCTTTGGGTCGGGTGCAGTCAAGGCTGGCACTGTTCGTATAGATACAAAGCAGAGTTACAGCAAGATTGTCGATCCCGAAAGCGGCGCACAAGCTACGCACTGAGCGTAGTTGAGACCCCAGTCCCCGACATAGAAAGCGTATCTATTTTCGACCTGTATGTCGATCCTTATTGCACAACCTTAGATGACTGCGATGGGTTGTTCCGGCGCCATGTTTTGACGCGACGGCAGTTCCGTGAGCTTGCAGATCTACCGCAGTTTGATGGAGATATGGTCCGTTACTTGATGAAGATCAACAAGGACGGCAACCATACGGAGGAAGACCACGAGAAGACATTACGACGCATCGCCGGCATTCAAGATCAGGTGGAGTCCCGCCGTTTTGAAGTTTTGGAATACTGGGGCGACATCGATGGTCACGCCCTCGAAGAGCATGGCCTTGAGTTAGAAGAAGGCGCCGACAAGAGTGAGCAATACTCTGCCTGTGTGTGGATGTGTGAGGGCAAAGTCCTCAAGGTAATGTTGAACCCAATCGCGGGTTACAAGATTCCGTATCACATCTTCCCGTATGAGCGTAATCCTCACCAGTTCTGGGGCGTGGGCGTACCTCGCATGATGCGTGACAGCCAGACCACCATGAACGCGGCAGTTCGTATCTGGCTCGATAACATGGCGCTGTCATCCGGCCCGATGGTTGAGGTCAACACAGATCTATTGGCCGCAGGTGAAGATCCTACAGACATACATCCTTGGCGTGTCTTCCTGCGTGAAGGTGGTGACGGTTCAATGCCAGCAGTTCGCTGGTATCAGCCTGTCGCTAACGCCAACGGACTCAACCAGATCGTTGAGATATTCCGCCGTTTTGCTGATGAGACGACCAGCCTCCCCTCCTACACCCACGGAGAGCAGACTGCATCGCTGAACAAGACAGCGACAGGCATCTCTATGCTGATGGGTGCGGCCAACGTCGCTCTTAAATCAACGATTAAAAACATCGATGACTTCCTGTTAGAGCCAATGATTGAAGCGATGTTCCACTTCAACATGGAGTTCAACCCGCGTGAAGACATCAAAGGTGATTTGCGAATCGTAGCGCGTGGAAGTACGGCGCTCGTTCAGAAAGAAGTTCAAAGCCAGCGATTGCTACAGTTCTTGTCCTTGGTATCGAACCCAATGGATGCGGCTTTGGTGGATCGACCCAGCTTGTTGCGTGACATAGCGCAGACGTTGGATATCGACCCCGACGAAATTATTAAGAGTGAAGAGAGGTTACAAGCTGAACAAGCACTCCAAAATCAAATGCTCGCCGGAGCAGGCACGGGCGGTGATGGAACTCCGCCTCAGCCCAGCATGGGACCAAATATCGGCCCTGCTGGAGTCCCGATTGGTTGATGCGCGGGAACGCCTAGAGCAAGCAGATGAAAAGAATTTTCGATTTGAGCAAGGCCGTGTACATGAGTTGCGGTTCTTTCTCGAATTGGAAGATACCGCGAAAGCGGTACTAGACAGAGAGCGGACTCCTAAGCGAACACCCGCAATTGATTAACGGACATCCACGTTAGTGGCCCCGAGGAAAATATTATGGCTAGTAGAAATGACCCTGAACGACTAGAAGCTGAAGCGAAAGAACTGCTCAGCAAGCTGACAGAAACGGAAGAGGAATCTCCTGATATCGAGGAGGAAACCGAAGAAGTGGAAGCTCTTGCCGAAGAGACCCCCGAGCCTACGGATACGGTCGAAGTTGAAGCGGATGAGGCTCCAGCATTTGAGGAAGAAAGCGGCGAAGTATCTCAAATGCAGGATCGGCTAGACAAAGCCGAGAAAGCGATGAAAGGCGCACAGGCGCGTATGACCAAGGCTACCCAAGAGGCGGCTGAGTTACGCAAGTTAAACGCGGATCTCATGTCGGCTGTTGGCGATCTTAAAGGTCAGCTTGAGGAAAGACAGAAAGACAACGAGCAGTTAGCAAAAATTCGGGAGGAATATCCCGATATCGCTGGTCCGCTCCTTGACGAGTTAAGTCGAACTCAAGCAGAGGTTTCAAGCACCAAAGAAGCTTTGGCGGCTGAAGAACAACGTAGGCAGGATGCGCTCACTGCACAAGCGCAAGCCGAGCATTTTGACCGAATCCGAGCGGTCCACCCCGACGTCGATCAACTGATCGAAACTGCGGACTGGATCAATTGGTTAGAGGTTCAGGATGGTCGGACGCACGAGTGGATTGAGCGAGGTTCATCCAACGACGTCAACGCTGTTCTTTATCGGTTCAAAGCTGACATGGGCATGAAGCCACCTACGCCGCAAGAGCAGGCTCTAGAGAAGGCACGAGCGGTTGCAGAACCCAAAATGCCAAAAACTCGAAAGCCTAAAACTGGTGGAAAGAAGACTTGGACTATAGACGAGATCAAGCGGATGCCGAATCGAGACTTCGAGAAGTATCAGGCTGAAATCATGAAGGCTATGGAACAAGGAGCTATCCGCCGTTAATTAATCTCTTGTGAGGATTTAACAATGGCTTTTTCATTTTTCAGCACGGGCACCAACTCTGAGGTGAACTTCATCCCTGAGGTGTTTTCAAAACTCCTTCAGGCTAAGTTCTACAAGCAGTCTGTACTGCCCGCAATTAGTAACACCGATTATCAGGGCGAAATCTCTGGTCAAGGTGACAAGGTAATCATCCGTACTGTACCAGCCGTAACTATCAACGATTACGCTGGCACTGTTACGAATCAGGATCTCACCACAGGTACTGTGGAGATGCTCATCGACAAGGCGAAGTATTACAGCTTCAAAATTGACGATGTCCTGAAGGCTCAGGCTGACATCAACTTGCTCGAAGCCGCATCTGGTGATGCCGCTGAAGGCATGCGTATCGCAGTCGAGACTGATGTTCTTTCATCTGTAATCGGCGATGCAACAACTACTGGCTCACAGACCACTATCACTTCAAGCAACATCTTGAGTGAGATTCTTGAGCTTTCGCAGGCTCTCGACGAGCTGAACATCCCAGAAGAAGGTCGCTTCATCGTCCTTTCTCCTGAGTTTGTTTCTATGCTCAAGCAGAGTGAACTGCGTCAGGCTTACTTGACTGGTGATGGCACTTCGCCTCTCCGTAACGGTCAGGTTGGCATGGTAGATCGTTTCACTGTTTATCAGTCAAACATGTTGCACACACCTGCATCTGGCACAGACGCTGGCTATACCCACGTTCTTGCTGGTCACCCAAAGGCGATCTCATTCGCGTCACAGTTCACTAACACTGAGACTGTGCGCCTTGAGACAACTTTCGGCGAAGCGGTGCGCGGCCTCAAGGTCTATGGCTCTAAGGTCGTAAACCCTGACTGCCTCTGCGTAGGTAAGTGGACTTAATAGGTCTTATGGGGAGGGCAACCTCCCCTATTCCTTTGGGTTGAAAAATGGAAACAGGTAAGCGTTTTAGAAAGGACGAGCTGTACAAGGAGGCGATGGATTCATTCAACGTCAAACTTGATCGCAGACTCAAGCTCGAAGAGCTGGAGGAGCAATTTGTTCGGCTAAAAAACAACACCAACGAGCCTACTGTTGAGGACGAAACGGAGAGACGAGTACCTCGTACCATCCGCAACGTAGTCACCGGTAACACGTTCGGCTTCCTACCCAATTGGGAAAGCAACCCTAACCTTGAAGTTATCGAATGGGAGACTGAGTGATGGCAACTACAAAAGTAGTAGACATCTTGGACAGGGCATCAATCATTCTACAGGACAGCACCAACGTCAGATTCCCAAATGCTGAGTTGTTGAAGTTCTTCAACGATGCACAGAAGGAAGTTGTCCTGCATCGCCCTGATGCCAAGATGGTGAATGAGACATTTTCATGCGGGAACGGAAGCAAGCAGACTATTCCTACTGCTGCTTGCGCCTAATTGAGATCGTTAGAAACGTGGACGGTCGAGCAGTGACTCAAGTAGATCGAAAGATCCTCGATGAGACTCTGCCCAACTGGCACGAAACCACTGCGGGAACCAACAAGATCGAACACTACATTTACGATCCTGCTGATCCTAAGCACTTTTACGTTTATCCAAAGGCTGTTTCAGGCACACACTCTCTTGAGATTGTGTATAGCTCTGCACCTAGTGATATCAGTATCAGTAACTTTGATACCGATACCACAACCATCAGCCTAGACGATGTGTACGCTAACTGCATTCTCGATTACATGCTGTATCGTGCATACCAGAAAGACTCTGAGTACGCAGGTAATGCTGAGCGCTCGCTTATGCACTACCAGTCTTTCTCTAACGCTCTGGGTGTTAAGACGCAGGCAGACGGCGCTATCACGCCTATGCCTAACACTCCTGACCGTAACGTCGGGAGAATGTAATGAAGTACTCAGACCTCAATCTATATGTTCGGCCTGAAGTTCAGGGTTGCCCTGACTTTATTATCGAGCGTGCTGTTCGGGACGCGGCTATCGACTTCTGTAAGAGAACAGATGTCTATATCCCTGAGCCTGAATTCATCACTATTATCGATGGGGTCAATGAGTACGCAGTTACACTCCCCACGGGTACAGAGCTTAATCACATCATCGATGTGTTTGACGACAAACGGCGCTTCAGCCATTTCTTACAATGAGTTGTTGCGCCGTCTTGGCGATGAGACCACAAAAGGCAAGCCCAAGTACTACGCTCAGCGTGACAACACTGACTTCTACTTGGCACCGATCCCCAACGAGAATGATTCGTTTCGGGTCATCTATTCAGTAAAACCGACGGCAACAAGCACAAGCATTCCAGACAGCATCGGTAGAGAAAACCGTGAAGCGTTGGTGCATGGCGCGTTGTATCGATTGCAAATGATGGCAGGTCAGCCCTTTACCAATCCTAACCTTGCGGCTGTCAACAGAGACTTCTTCGAGAAAGAAGTAGCTCGCACCCTCCGACAGGTCAAGTATGGATTCAGTGGCGGTACGCTCACCTGCAAACCGAGGGCGTTTATCTAATGGCTTACTTAACGACAATCGACCTTGTGCAAGGCGATCAGTTGCCAGAGATCGAGATCACGTTGAAGGACTCGAACACTGCGGCGGCTGGTCAAACGCTTGATCCAGATGACGCAACTACATTTGCGGCCCTCGATCTTACAGGCGGTTCAGTCCGCATGCGTGTGCGTCAGGTTGGACAGACTTCACTTATCGACACCCTGCTAGGAACGGTCACAAATGCATCTGAGGGGAAGGTAACTTTTGTTTTCGACTCTGACACGCTGTCAACGACAGGTGTTCTTGAAGGCGAGATAGAGTTCACCGACTCAGCTTCTAGAACGCAAACAGTGGTAGATCTGATTAAGTTCAAGGTCAGATCGCAGTTCGGGTAACTAGATGGCGATCCATGCCGAGGTAAAAGTCCGACGGCTGGTCGCGAGTGCTACAAGTCGGAGACTATTTGTAGAGGCGTCCCGCCCTACGTTTGCGGCAGTGATTTCAGAAAGATCGCTGTCTATCAGTACCAACTACCGACAGTTACAACCAGAGATCAGTTATCGTCAGCTCTACGCTTCGCCTTCATGGCGACAGTTGTTCCTGCACGACGTTCACGTCAACGCAGAGCGAACGCTTTACTTCTTCACTGACGAACAATCGATCACAGACTCGCATGTATTCTCTATTGAGCCGTCGCTCTTTGATAGCACATCAATGCTCGAGTCTCATGCAATTGACTTCGGCAAGGATCTGAGTGATCAGACTGAAATGACGGACAGCCCCGTCTTAAATCCAAACAAGATAGTTTCTGATTCTTACGCGCTGACAGAGGCGCCAGTTTTCGACGTTGGTTCTGATCAGTCTGATAATTTATCCATGTCCGATGTCTTTGTTCCGGTCATGGCCTTTTCAGGACATTTGACGACGATTACTCGTTCACTGATGACGAAGTGTTCGATATCGGAAAAGGATTGTCAGACTCGACAACCTTTAGTGAGCAACAGGTCTTTAATGTATCAAGCGTACTGACAGATAGCTCGACCATATCTGAAAGCATCTTCTTAGATTTCAGGAGACCAGTCTCAGATACGTTTAGTCTTTCTCAAACTGTCAGCATAACTAGAGACCCCTTCTCGTTCGTATTTACGTTCAATGAGAACTCCACTGACGTCTCTGGTTCGCCAGATGATCAGTTCTCGTTCAGTGACTCGCCAGTCTTTGATTCATCGATTGTCCTTCAGGACTTCTTTACCCTTGATGACTTCAATCAGATAGATAAGCATGCTGGCGCTGTTAAGACCAACGTCTACTCACTGACAGACACTCAGGCCTTTTCGTTTGCTAAGACCACAGATGACTCATTCAACTTTGCAGATGATCAGGCAATAGCAGTTAGCAAGCCAAGGTCCGACTCTTTTACAGTTTCAGACAGTCAGGCGCTTGATATTGACAGGGTTTCGGACGATCAGATTTCTGTATCTGAGGACGCCGACTTTAGTGTTGGAAAAATCCTACAAGATTCGACTAACCCCTTGACAGATAACGCAGTTTTTGCGTTCACAAAGGCTTCATCGGATACTATAATCGTACAGGAATCGCAATCTTTTGATGTGTCCAAGGTTGCAACAGATTCTATTGCGGTATCGGACACACCCGTGCTGTCTCCACGGAAAGGATTGACGGACAGCGTAACGATGGGCGACGTATTCGTTGCTCAAAATTTAGTAGCAAACGGCATACCCAACAGAGGGCTTGTCGGTTTCATGCTACTTAACGCTAGTTAATTCGGAGACAAACGATGATCCATGACGATCTTAAACTAAAGGGGCGGCTGGATATCGTCGTCACTTCTGAGGACGGTGTAGTAAAGCAAAAAGAGTCGGTCGATAACCTTGTGGTTACGGCGGGCAAAAACTTTGTTGCATCTCGAATGGCCGGTACATCTGCGTCAGTCATGAGCCACATGGCGATTGGCACAGACTCTACAGCGGCGGCAGTTGGTAATACAACTTTGGGCAGTGAGTCTGCTCGAGTTGCTCTTACCAGCACTACAGTTTCAGGCAACGACGTTGTGTATGTAGCAACCTTCCCTGCTAACACACCTAGCAGTGCGGCGGCCATTACAGAAGCGGCAATCCTAAACGCCTCAACCAACGGTACGATGCTTTGCAGGACTGTATTTCAGTGATAAATAAATCTCAATCGGACAGTTTAACCGTGACTTGGACAGTCTCGGCCTCCTAACTATCTGATTCTATTGAGGTTTATTGGTTATGGCTGTTAAATTTGCCAACCTTGCCAGTACCACACTGTCAAGTGCGATTACAAACTCCGCTACGTCGATAGCTGTAGCAGACGCATCTCTCTTCCCTACTTTAGGTTCGGGGGATTACTTCTACGCAACTATCGGTGAGGGGTCTGGGTCGGAAATCGTCAAAGTAACGGCCATTTCCTCAAACACTCTTACTGTCACTAGAGCGCAAGACGGCACTACAGCGTCAGCGTTTTCCTCTGGGGAAACGATAGCCCTGCGCGTGGTAGCCGCCGCTCTAGATGACATTGCTTCACAGGCTCAGTCAGCCGCCGACACCGAATCTGTCTCCATCGATGGGGATACGATGACGGGAACTCTTACAGTACCCCGCCTTAATTCGACTAACACTGCTGGCTACGGTCAAATAGAGGTTGGTGGTGCTAACGGCGCTTATATTGATCTCAAGAAACCAGATACAGATGACTATGATATACGGCTAGTTTCAGATGCTGGCACTGGCGGAAGAATCCAGAGCAACGGTGTTTTTGATATTGATGCTTCGGGGGATATCACGCTTGACGCTGACGGCGGAGACATTCATTTAAAAGACAACGGCTCGTCTATGGCGAGCTTTACTACCAGCGCCGCAACTTTTGCTGGAACCATCAGCTCGGGCGCGATCACGACCAGTGGCACTCTTAGCTTTACCAACAGTCCAGCGACCATTCAGAACTCCGAAGACAATAGCGGACAAATAATTATCCAAGCAAAAAATAGCTCGGGTAATTTTTATGGTGTCAGATGGGATATGGCAAATGCGAGTACAGGTGCATTGCGACCCTCGCATACGAACAACAGTAACTTAGGTCTGACAAACCGTATCTGGAACACTCTTTTCATTAATAACATCCGCATGGGTTCTGGTAACACCCTGTTTGTAGATGCCAACCGGAACATAACAGCAGGCACCATCGCCTCTAAAGAAATAACCATTACTTCAGTCAATGACGTTGAGGCGCTTGAGCTAGTACGAGGTAGCGCGTCTTCTAATCAAGTGGCGATTAGTTTTATAGCAGGTGGCACAAAGCGGTATATCGGCAAGGGAACTGACGGGAATCCATACTGGTCATCGTCGTCCAACATTTCTGCTAATGGGTCTAAGATCTGGCATGCTGGCAACGATGGCGCTAGTTCAGGCTTAGACGCAGATCTGCTGGACGGTCAACACGGAAGTTACTACTTAAACTACAACAACTTCACTAACACCCCGACAATTCCTACGCTGAACGACACTCTTGATTCGGTGACCGATCGCGGGGCGACCACTACGAATGCGATTAGTACGGGCGGTATTACTACCACTGGCAACATCCAGCAAAACTATGGCTATGAGCTTAGAGGTAAAGATAGCG